>Ga0209628_10000526_pt1 | contig 23590 bp, 20 predicted proteins | sample TergutCu122P4_FD_187285 | JGI IMG/M metagenome (GOLD analysis project Ga0209628, IMG submission 187285) | Cubitermes ugandensis P4 segment gut microbial communities from Kakamega Forest, Kenya - Cu122 P4 (SPAdes) (version 2) | ecosystem: Host-associated > Arthropoda: Insects > Digestive system...
CGGCAGCCACTGTAGGAGCTGTGATTTTTATTTTGAATGCAGCCTACGGTTTTGTGGCAACGCCCGAAAAACCCGATCCGATGATTGCACCACAGGCAAATGCCATGGCGGCGATTATCGAACCGCTGATGTCGGGCAGCAGCGCTCAGTGGATACTGTTGGGTGTCGGTGCTATAATCGCTATTCTTATGAATTGGTTGAATGTCCCGCCTTTAGCGTTTGCGTTGGGAATGTTTATCCCACTTCAGTTGAACACGCCGCTCATTGTCGGCGGTTTGTTAAACCATTGGATTAGCAAAAGTTCGAAAGACAAGGAATTGAACAACGCTCGTCATCAGCGCGGAATACTTGTTTCTTCGGGATTCATTGCCGGAGCGGCATTGTTTGGCGTTATTGGTGCTTTGATCATCTTCTTCACAGGTAAAACGGATGTGCTGAATGTCCATTTGTGGAGCGATCCGGACGGAACAGGGGCGCAAATCGTGGCATTCTTTGCGTTTATTGCATTAATCGCCTATTTTGTGTGGGAATCGAAAAGGGCGAGAAAAGAGGATTAGTGGTTAAAAGACGCTACGGCGGGCATAAGGAAAAATCAATTGCTGCATTTCTCTAATCGGCTCAGAAGGGAATAATATTCGGCTCAAAAAAGCACGTTTTTGCAAAAGAATCACTATCTTTGTGAGCCGAATAAATACTAAAAAATGGAAACACAAGAACTAATATTGAATTATCTAAAAAATCACGCAAGTTTATCGTCAAAAGAAATTTTTGAAGGTTTAAATTCTGCTGTTAGTTATGCAACCATAAAACGTTCTTTATCAAAGTTATTGAGCAAAAATCACATTACGAAACAAGGTAATGCCAAAAATAGCCGTTATGCTCTTTCGCCGACTTTTAATCTTTTTTACCCGATAAATTTAGACGAATATTACAGCAAAGAAATTGACGAAAGGGGAATTCTATCAGGTTATAATTTTTCGCTTATTCCGGAAACATTACAGAATGTTTCGCTTTTTACCGTACAAGAATTGACGTTATTAAATAACTTGCAAAGCAAATTTTCCGAAAATATTGCCCAACTTTCCGATTTTGAATACAAAAAAGATATGGAACGATTGGCAATTGATTTGAGTTGGAAATCATCGCAAATTGAGGGAAATACCTATTCGTTGCTTGAAACCGAACGCCTTTTGAAAGACAAACAAACAGCAGCAGGAAAAACAAAAGACGAAGCAATCATGCTTTTAAATCACAAAGACGCTATTGATTTCGTAGTTGCAAATCCCGATTATTTTCTTTTGTTAAGCATTGCAAAAATGGAGGAATTGCATAGCATTTTGATAAAAGAATTAGGCGTTGACCGGAATATCAGGACACGACGAATTGGTATAACAGGAACAAATTACCGACCACTTGACAACGAATTTCAGATACGAGAGGCATTGCAACAAACCTGCGATTTGATAAATACTCGTGAAAATGTCTTTGAAAAAGCGTTATTTGCTTTGGTGTTGCTTTCGTATCTTCAAGCGTTTTCTGACGGCAACAAACGCGTAGCGAGAATTACGGCAAATGCACTTCTACTTGCCTACAAATATTGTCCGATTTCATTCCGCACTGTAGATTCGATTGATTATAAAAAAGCAATGTTGTTGTTTTACGAACAAAATAACATATCGGCATTCAAGCAAATTTTTATAAATCAGTTCAACTTTGCTGTGGAAAACTATTTTTAGTGGGAATTTAGACGTCCGGTGCACCCACCAATTGCGTTAGCTCAATAAACTCTTCTACAGATAATTGTTCGGGACGTTTGTCGAACACAGGAAGGGAGAAAAAGTCGTTTTCTTTTCCAAGTAGCGGTTTCAAGGAATTGCGCATCGTCTTTCTCCGTTGATTGAAAGCGGTTTTTACCACGGTTCGGAACAGGTTTTCATCACAATTCATAGCAAATCGGTTGTTACGGGTCATCCGGATAACAGCCGATTTTACTTTGGGAGGCGGATCAAATACTTCCGGTTCCACGGTAAAAAGATATTCGATATCGTACCACGCTTGTATCAACACGGAAATAATACCGTATGTTTTCTTTCCGGGCGGCGATGCCAAGCGTTCGGCTACCTCCTTCTGTATCATTCCGGCACAACAGGGAATTTGATTTTTATGCTCCAATACTTTGAAAAAAATCTGACTGGATATATTGTAAGGATAATTCCCAATTACGCAAAACGGAGTGGCAAACAGTGTATTTAAATCTAATTTCAGGAAATCGGCCTGGATAATCCGATCTTTTAATGCAGGATAATGAGTTTGCAGATAGGCGACCGATTCGGCATCCAATTCAACTACAGTCAAGTCTCGACGGTCGCGCAGAAGGAATTGTGTCAAAACACCCATACCGGGACCTACTTCCAATACCGGCAAATCGGAGTGCCCTGAAATAGCTTGTGCGATTCGTTCCGCTATCGATAAATCTTTCAAAAAATGTTGTCCTAACGATTTTTTTGGATGAATATTACGATGATATGACATATTTTCCCTATCTTTGACATCGCAAAAATAGTAAAAAACAATAAAACAGATGACTAATTTGCTGAGTAAATTTTTTAAGATATTTGTTCCGTTGATTTTAGGAATTATTATTTTGTATTTTCTTTATCGTGGTACAAATTTCAACGAATTGTGGGACAATATCAAAGGAGCGAATTGGTGGATATTGAGCTTTTCCTTAGTTTTCGGGTTAATGGGAAATGTATTCCGTGGGGTGCGTTGGAATTTATTGATTAAACCTTTAGGTTATCAGCCAAAAGTTACTCATATCGTTTATGCTGTTTTGGGAAGTTACGCCGTGAATTTTGCCTTTCCGCGCGCCGGAGAAATTTGGCGATGCGGTATGGTTGCAAAAAAAGAGAAAGTCCCTATCCAAAAACTGATTGGTACTATTGTAATCGACCGCCTGTTCGACGTAGTAATGGTAGGTTTATTTATTTTGGCAGCTTTCGTTTGCAATGTAAAAATTTTTTATAAAAACAGGGAATTATTCAATTTACCCGATTGGCTCACATCTCCAAGTATTTATATTGGACTTGCAATTGCAGGAGTTATCTGTGTGGCAATCTTAATCGTGTTTAAAAATTACCGGATTGTACAAAAAATCCGAAATTTCTTTACGGATATATGGCGGGATATGGTTAAAGTTTGGCACATGAAAGAAAAGGCGCGGTTTCTACTCTACACTTTCGGCATTTGGATTTCTTATTTCGTTTACTTTTATGTTACTTTTTACGCTTTTGATTTTACCGCCGGTTTGGGAATCGCCGCCGGATTGTTCGTTTTTTCGATAAGCAGTATAAGTATGTCTATTCCGTCGAATGGTGGTTTGGGTCCCTGGCAGGCAGCCGTTGTATTTGGTTTATGTGCTTATATGGTAAATAAAGGACAGGCAACAGCCTTTGCTACGGCAGTATTTGCTATTCAATCCATTTGGTTAGTGGCTTGCGGATTGTTCGGAATAGTGATGCTTTCGGTCGGCAAAGAAAATAAAATAAAATAATGTTATTATGGACAATATTTCAAATCTCAACCCCCAAAATGTGTGGAAACATTTTTATACGTTGACACAAATCCCCCACCCTTCCGGACACATGGAAGAAATTACCGATTTCATTGAAAATTTCGGTAAAAAATTGGGGTTAAAAACGACTCGCGATGCAGCAAATAATATTTGCATCCGTAAACCGGCTACGGCAGGCTTTGAGAACAAACCGACCGTTATCCTGCAATCGCACTTGGATATGGTACCTCAGGCTAATTCCGATACGCCTTTCGATTTTACGAAAGACAAGATACAACCTTACGTTGACGGCGATTGGGTAAAAGCCAAAGGAACCACCTTGGGAGCCGACAACGGCATTGGCATCGCTGCAACTATGGCTATTTTAGAGGCCAATGATCTGCAACACGGCCCGCTGGAGGGCTTATTTACTACCGACGAAGAAACCGGAATGTACGGTGCTTTTGCCATTCGTCCCGAATTTATTGATGGAAAAATCATGTTGAATTTAGACGGCGAAGAAGACGGCGAATTTTATATCGGTTGCGCTGGTGGAGCCGATGTAACCGCGAAATTCCAATACAAAGATGAAGAATGGATACCGAAAAAAGAAGTGGCGATAAAAGTATCGTTAACAGGATTGAAAGGTGGACATAGCGGCGTGGACATCCATCTGGGGCGGGCTAATGCCAATAAACTGATGTTTCGTTTTCTAAAAGATGCTTTACTTACTTACGATATACGGATGTCGTCTGTTTCGGGCGGTTCGTTGCGCAACGCTATACCACGGGAAGCCTTTGCTGTGATAGTAGTAGATGGCAAAGAAAAATACGAATGTATCAAAGAAATGGTAGCCAACTACGAAGAATTGTTCAATCAGGAATTTAAAGGCATCGAAAATAAAATTGATTTCAAGGCTGAGTCTGTAGCAATTGATCCGGAAATGAAATTGATTCCGAAAGATATTCAAACAAAATTGACCCATGCCATTATAGCCTGTCCGAATAACGTAATCAATCAGTTTGCCGAACTTCCCGACACGGTCGAAACATCTGTCAATATGGCGATAGTACAGTCATCAAAAGGATTAATTGATATCCGGTTTTTGGCGCGCAGTTCATCGGAAAGCAAGAAAAACGCCCTTTGCAGCAGCATCGAAAGCGTGTTTACATTGGCAGGAGCCGATTTTGTAGAAACAAGTAATGGCTATCCGGGCTGGGATCCCAATCCGAAATCCGCCATACTGGCTGTTATGGAGCGAGTATTTGAACAGCAACACGGCGTAAAACCTAAGGTGGAAGTCATCCACGCCGGTTTGGAATGTGGTATTATTTTATCAAACAAGCCGGGGTTAGATACGGTTTCTTTCGGACCTACCATCAAATTTCCTCATTCGCCCGACGAAAAGGTAAACATTGCCAGCGTACAAAAATTCTGGGATTATTTAACAACTCTATTAAATAGCATATAAAAATTGAATCAATAAAAAATTAAAAGAAATGAAAAAGTTATCTTTATTAGCATTGATTGTTCTTCTGTCCACCTCTTGTGGCGACACAATAACTCAGGTAACAGAAGTTGTGGAACCCCATACTTTTACACAAGTGTATAGAATATATGCCGAAGACATGATCAAGAGGCAAGAACTCGGCATGGTGTATTTCGAATACGAGTTTGTGGAACCTGCCTTAACAAAAAAGGTTTTCGATTATGGTGTTTTGCAGGCTTTTCTCTACTACAAAAAAGACGGAAAAGATACGCTATGTCCTTTGCCATTTAGCGATTTTCTCATTAGCGGAGGTTATCAATGGGAAGAACAGTTTACCGTAGAATTTCAGCAGGGAAGAATCAAATTTATTCAAAAAATCAGCGACTATTCAGAAGAATTGCCTGTAAGTGAATATTACGATGTTTTGGTGAGATTTTTGTGGTAAATGAGCGAAAAACGGGACTCGAACCCGCGACCCCGACCTTGGCAAGGTCGTGCTCTACCAACTGAGCTATTTTCGCAATATTTTAAATCTCGTCCACCATCCTTGCCAAGGTCGAATGTGTGTCCTTTGGGGCAAGGTCGTGCTCTACCAACTGAGCTATTTTCGCAACAGACAACAAAGGTAGGTGTTTTTTTACACACATACAATAGTTGTTCTGTAAAATCTTTTCCGTATTTTTGTCGTCGATAGATGGCAACAGCATGTTGGTAAAGAAGTATTTTCCGGATATTACCGTCGAACAGGAGGCACAATTTGCCGCTTTAGGTGATTTATATACCGATTGGAACAGTAAAATCAACTTGATTTCGCGCAAAGACATTGAGAATCTTTACGAAAAACATATCCTTCATTCGTTGGGTATTGCCGAAATCATCCGTTTCAAGGCCGGCTCTAATCTGCTGGATGTAGGAACCGGTGGAGGTTTTCCAGGTATTCCTCTGGCTATCCTCTTTCCGGAAGTTCGTTTTGTGTTGATCGACAGCATCGGAAAAAAGATTAAAGTAGCGGAAGATGTTGCAAAAAAAATCGATTTGCACAATGTAGAGTGCCGTCATAAACGGGCGGAAGAAGAAAAACAAATGTTCGATTTTGTAGTCAGCCGAGCAGTTATGCCCCTACCCGACTTGGTACGAGTCTGTCGTAAAAACATTCACCGTAATCAACAAAATGTTTTGCCCAACGGTTTCCTCTGTCTGAAAGGAGGCGATTTACAAGCCGAATTAAAACCATTCAAAAACAAAATCATCGAATACGAATTGAGCAACCATTTTCCGGAAGAATTTTTCAAAACAAAAAAAGTGGTTTATCTTCCTGTATAAAAAACAGGATTAGACTTTTAGGCCATATCATTGCTAAAAAAAATGTTTTCTTGTATTCGCGAATAAATTGTGATAAATTTTCATTACTTTTGTGCTTTAAAATATACAGATATGGGAAAAATTATTGCTTTAGCCAATCAAAAAGGAGGTGTCGGAAAAACAACGACTACCATCAATTTAGCAACTTCGTTAGCTGCTTTGGATAAAAAAATACTGATTGTAGATGCCGACCCGCAAGCCAATGCATCGTCCGGAATGGGAATTGATGTCCGCAGTGTCGACAAATCTATTTACGAATGTATCATCGACAAAACGAACATCGACGAATCCATTGTTCCAACGGAAGTGCCCAATCTGTTTATTCTCCCTTCACACATCGATTTGGTGGGTGCCGAAATTGAAATGCTCAATTTCGAAAATAGGGAGAAAGTATTGAAGGAAATTCTGGCAAAAGTGAAAGAGAATTACGATTTTATTCTAATAGACTGTTCGCCATCGTTAGGACTGATTACGGTCAATGCCCTCACAGCTGCCGATTCGGTAGTTATTCCCGTACAATGCGAATATTTTGCTTTGGAAGGAATCAGTAAACTGTTGAATACCATTAAAATAATAAAATCCAAATTGAATCCGGAGTTAGAAATCGAAGGATTTGTTCTAACCATGTACGATTCGCGTCTTCGCCTTTCGAATCAGATTTACGACGAAGTGAAAAAACATTTCGGAAACATGGTATTTACCACTGTTATTCAACGGAACATTAAATTGAGCGAAGCCCCAAGTTACGGAAAACCGGTGCTACTTTATGATGCCGAATCGAAGGGATCGCAGAATTATATGCAATTGGCAGAAGAAATTATCGAAAAAAATAAATAATTATGTCCAAACAAACGAAATCGGTTTTAGGGCGAGGCTTAGGTTCCTTGATTGTCATGGACGATTTGAATACCGGCGGATCCTCTTCTATCAACGAAATTGAACTTTCGAAAATCACACCCAATCCTGATCAGCCTCGCAGAGTTTTCGATGAAGAGGCTTTGGAAGAATTGACTGCATCCATCGCGGCATTAGGTCTGGTGCAACCGATTACTTTACGGGAAACAGGTCAGGATTCCTACCAAATTATTTCGGGAGAAAGACGCTACCGCGCTTCACTGAAAGCCGGTTTGACCACTATTCCGGCTTATATCAAAAAAGCATCGGACGAAAATATAATGGAAATGGCACTGATCGAGAATATTCAGCGTGAAGATCTGAATGCCATCGAAATCGCCCTCGCTTTCCAAACATTAATTGAATCTTACGGGTTAACACAGGAAAAACTCAGCGAACGCATTGGCAAAAAACGGGCAACTATCGCCAATTTCCTGCGTCTATTAAAACTGCCAGCCGAAATTCAAATCGGATTGAAAGACAAGAAAATTGATATGGGACATGCCAAACTCTTGCTTTCTTTGGACGACACTTCTACTCAATTGGAAGTCTATGAACTAATTGTGGAGTGTGGTCTTTCCGTTCGTCAAACGGAAGAGCACATCCGTATCCGAAATGAAGAAAACGAATCGACCGATACCCAGACATCGGAAAAGAAAAAACGATCAAACAGTTTCAACGAATATCAATTACTGAAGCAACATCTCTCCGATTTTTTTCAATCGGAAATTGCAGTCAACATCAACAAAAAGGGTGTCGGGAAGATTATGATTTCGATTACTTCGCCGGAAGATTTGGAACGGATTCTCCGGCTTTTTGATTCGATTAAGACTTAAAAAGATAAATAGTTTCACACCATGGAAAAGAAAAGTTTCGTATCTATCGCCGATTGTTCGAAAGAAAACATCTTGAATTTGATTCAAAAAGCCGAATGTTTTGAACAGCATCCAAATCAAAAATTATTAGAAGGGAAGGTTTGCGCCACCCTTTTTTTTGAACCCTCCACTCGTACCCGACTCAGTTTTGAAACCGCAATCAATCGTTTAGGCGGACGGGTTATCGGATTCAGTGATGCTGCCACTACCAGTTCGTCCAAAGGAGAAACTTTGAAAGATACCATCAAAATGGTAAGTAATTACGCTGATGTAATTATTATGCGGCATTATTTGGAGGGAGCCGCCCGCTGTGCTTCCGAAGTTTCCGAAGTTCCGATTATCAATGCAGGGGATGGAGCCAATCAGCACCCTTCACAAACCTTGCTCGATATGTATTCGATTTACAAAACCCAGAGAACGCTCGAAAATCTTACCATTACCATAGTTGGCGATTTGAAATACGGACGCACGGTACATTCGCTTATTACCGGCATGTCGCATTTCAATCCGATATTCTATTTTGTCGCCCCAGAAGAATTGCGTTTGCCCGAAATTTATAAGCAGTCGATGGATCGGAAGGGCATCCGTTATTCCGAATCCGTGGATTTTTCGCCGGAGATAATTAATCGATCGGACATTATGTACATGACACGTGTGCAACGCGAGCGGTTTACCGATCTGATGGAATATGAAAAAGTCAAAAATGTGTATGTGTTGACAAATAATATGCTGGACAATAGCAAAAATAGTCTTCGTATCCTGCATCCATTGCCCCGCATCAACGAAATAGCTCAGGATGTGGATGATAATCCCAAGGCGTATTATTTCGAACAAGCCCGCAACGGCATATTTGCACGGCAAGCAATTATTTGTCATGTATTGGATATTCCCTGTAACTGTGGATCGACGTAAAACACAAATCGTATGGAACAGAAAGAATTACAAGTAGCAGCATTGAAAAACGGAACGGTCATCGACCATATTCCTACCGACCAACTGTTTAATGTGGTTTCCATGCTGGGAATCCGGCATCTGCAAACACAAGTTACCATCGGCTACGGATTAGACAGCAAGAAAATGGGAAAAAAAGGGATTTTGAAAATCGCCGACAAATTTTTTGAACAGGACGAAATTAATCGGATTTCACTGATTGCGCCTACCGTTAAATTGAATATTATTCGCAATTATGAGGTGGTAGAAAAACAATTGGTTTACTTGCCTGACGAACTTTTAGGAATTGTCAAGTGCAATAATCCCGAATGTATTACCAATAACGAGCCGATGAAAACACGGTTCAAAGTTATCGATAAAAATAATGTAACCTTACAATGCCACTATTGTGAAAGAAAAACAAAAAAAGAAGAGATAGTGTTGTTATAATGAAAGCCCTCTACAAGCAACTGTTTTTGAAAGGATTGTCGGCAGGGATCGGTCTCCTGTTTTTGGCGTACTCGCCTGCATTGGGTCAGGTGCGCCACGAGCGTTACAATTTTAATCGAAGAATGATTAATTGGGGTGTGAAAGCAGGATTGAATGCCAATGCAATGGTGCATCTTCGGGTGCTTCAAGAAGAAGAGGAGTTGCCCAACGTGTCATTCCGGAATAGATCGGGAAGCGATATCGGTGTTTTTTTTCGTCTCAATTTAAACAAGTTTTTTGTTCAACCCGAACTCGAATGGATGGTGTTGCACCAGGATATATCTTTTTTGGAAGTTTCGCGGGTTGAGTTATCGGTTAAAACACAATCCGTCAATGCAAACGGACTGATCGGATATAATATTACAAAAACAGGTCCTTTTACATTCAATGTAATTGCCGGCACTTCGTGGCGTTATCAGGTTGAAGCCCGTTATTCGATGCTACACTCCGAAAGCAAGTATTGGAATACTAATCTTACTTATAGCCCTTACGCAGTAGCCGGTTTTTCGATGAATATTTCCAATGTGCATTTCGACGTTCGGTATGCGTTGTGTCTGTTGACCGCGAATATAAAATTCGACGACACCTCCAACAAACCGAATTGGGCGGAAGGAATCAGTATTTATGATCGTGAAAATATTTTGAGTTTTTCGTGCGGAATAATGTTCTAAAATAGTAAATATGCAACAAGATCATTTGGTTTTTGACCTAATCAGCAAAGAATACAATCGACAAAAGTCGGGCATCGAACTGATAGCTTCCGAAAATTTTGTGAGCGACGAAGTAATGCAGGCTGCCGGCTCTGTGTTAACCAATAAATATGCCGAAGGTTATCCGGGCAAGCGATATTATGGCGGTTGTCAAGTGGTGGATGAAGTGGAACAAATAGCCATCGACCGTCTAAAACAATTGTTCGATGCCAAGTGGGCAAACGTGCAGCCTCACTCGGGAGCACAAGCGAATATGGCAGTGTTTTTAGCCTGTATGAATCCGGGCGATAAATTTCTGGGATTGAATTTGTCGCACGGTGGACATTTGACTCATGGATCGCCCGTCAATTTTTCCGGTTTACTCTATCATGCATTGGAGTATAATGTACAGGAAACGACCGGTTTAGTCGATTACGAACAATTACAGGAAATCGCTTTCCGCGAGCGTCCCAAAATGATTATTGCCGGTGCTTCGGCTTACTCCCGCGAATGGGATTACGCCCGTATTCGCCAAATAGCCGACGAAACAGGTGCTATTTTCTTAGTCGATATGGCGCATCCTGCCGGTTTAATTGCCGCCGGATTGCTGAAAAATCCGGCACAGTACGCACATATTGTTACATCTACCACACACAAAACATTGCGTGGCCCGCGCGGAGGCGTGATTTTGATGAAAGAAGATTTTGAAAATCCCTGGGGAAAAACAACACCCAAAGGCGAAATAAAAATGATGTCGGCTCTCTTGGATTCGGCGGTATTCCCAGGCGTGCAGGGCGGACCGTTGCAACACATTATCGCCGCCAAAGCGGTAACTTTCCACGAAGCATTGCAACCCGAATTTATTACTTACCAAAAACAGGTGCGGAAAAACGCTGCGGCGATGGCAAATGCATTGATCGACAAAGGCTATCAAATTGTTTCCGGTGGAACAGACAATCACTTGATGTTGGTGGATTTGCGTTCCAAATTTCCAAATATGACCGGCAAAGAGGCCGAATTGGCATTAGTAAAAGCCGATATCACCACCAATAAAAATATGGTGCCTTTCGATGAGCGTTCGCCTTTTCAAACTTCCGGCTTACGATTGGGTACGCCTGCCATTACCACACGCGGTGCAAAAGAACCGCTGATGGCCGACATCGTCGATATGCTTGATGCGGTACTTTCGAATGCAGACAACGATACCGTCATTCGATCGGTCGCTCAAAAAGTAAAGGAATTGATGAGTCAATATCCCTTGTTTGCGTGGTAATTACGGCGATGAGGGACGCACACAACGGATCGAAAAGCCGTTGGTTCTGGCAGCTTCATCCATTTCCGCAAAGTTCCGAAATATATGTAAACTCCATGCGCGTTGAATAGAGGCCATAGAGGATGAAGAACTGGACCAATAGTCGCCGAAATAGCCCGAGTAATAAAGCATACCATCGTTGGCGCGACGATTCCCCGCAGCAGGGAAGAATAACGAAGCATTACTGTATGGATTAGTAAATAACAAACCGGCATGGGCGATTTGTTCATCCCCTGTAGAAACAGAAGACCCAGTGCCGGGATTGCCTCCGCTGGCACCGTTAACTCTCAACCGGCGATCGAAAAAACCATCGGCGTAATAACCCCATCTGGTATTCACATAATTAATATCATCTGAATTTTGAGCAGGATGCGGATTTAAAAACAGCGACTGACGAAACTCGGAACCGGCAATGGGACCACCCGAATTGTGTGATGCAGGGTTGCCATCCTGCGGACGACGGTAATTGGAAGGACAAGTCTCGATGTGGCTTGCATTCCAAAGAGCCTCACTGCCATATTGGGTGCCTGTCCAACCGCTAATTATACCCGTTGGTGTATAAGAAGCAAAAGGCTGACGACTGTAATTCCAACGTAAAAAATGACCTGCCTGGGTCGGATACTCCGTAAACTGACCGCCACCTACGGGAAGACCGGTATCGTACTGGGGTACAGCGGTCGTTGTAAGAGTGGAAGGAGTACCATTGGAAGGATCTTTCAAGTTATAAGGAGAAAATCTTCTTGCGAAAGAACGATTGTCGGCGACAGCAATGCCCGATCCATTCAAATCTCCATCACGCATCACATAATCAGCCCCCTCTCCCTGACGCAGGTAGAACTTAAATAATTTGACAGGAGTGCCATAATAGAGATAAACCACTGCATAACGGGCAGGAAAACTGGTGCCGGTGTAAGTGGGAGTATCGGTGTAATCCCAGACAGACGACCTCGACTTTCCGGCAACCGTTACACCTGTTTTTTGTAATCCAATGCGGAAAAGAATGTAATCATCAGTAGAGTTGGCATTGCCATAAATGATATTGGCACCGTTTACCGGAAAACTCTCGGCATCTCCCGCAGTATCCGAGTTTACAGAGGAAATTCTTGTATCAGACTTGTCAACGATAGCAAGAACAACCCCGTCGCCACCGGCAGGATCCCATAAATCAGATTTCCTTTTATCGTACTCGGCCACCACAGCAGTCCAGGGACCAAGATTGGCACCATTAAGACCGGTAATGCGGATAATACGTTCGCCGATTTCGCTCGCTCGCCAGAAAGCGCCAACGTATGGATTGGTGACAGGAGCAGTAACGATTATCTCGGGAAGATCCTTCATAAAAGAAACCGTCAAACTATAACTCCGACCTCTGAGTAAAGACATATTGAAATTTGCAGAGAGGTTGTTATAGGTATTGGAAGTCGCGCCGTCGTTCAACGTGATCGCTCCAAATTTTATCTGAAAAGGATTGACACCGGCAGTATAAACCGTCTGCTTATCGCTGACAGGAGATGTCGGAACGGTATAATCCCAGGTAAAAGGGACTGCGGCGGCATTACTTCCGGTAACGATAGCAACCGTACTGGAGGGGGTAGGGGACATGCCGCTGTTTACCGTTGCGTCAACCTTATTGTTGGGAATGACGGTAATGGTGCCGATTCCTGATATTGCGGGAGGGGTTGCAAAACCCTGAGTAGATACGGTAATCTGAATTTGAGAAAACTGATGATGCATAATTATCCCTACCTGATGATTACTATTGGGGTCAAGTGAGGCTTTCTCAGTTATACCCCATAAGAAATCAATCGAAGGATCAATATTCGTGATAACGGCCGATGTTGCAGCATCCGGAGAAACGGTTGTGATGTTGTAAGAATAAGCCACAAATGTAAAATCACCCGGAGGCGAATCGAAGGTAAAATCGTCGCCAATCAGATTGTTGCCTGCACCAACCGTGTAATCCACAGATTTGACAGGAGTGGTAGCCACAGTAGCAGGCGCAATACCGGAATAAGCATCTATGCGAAGACGAGTATTTACGGCAAGTGGAGACGTTGCACGGGTGTCTGCACTCGAACCGGCAGATAAAGTAGCCTGCATATACAGGCCCCCTTCCAAAGCGACTACAACCGTTTCGGATTCGGGCTTAGCATCCAAACTGCGGGTATTACCTTCCGGGACATTGTAGGAGGCATTTCCCAAAACAAACTGAATGCCAATCTTGCCGAAACTCGGCACATGCTCCTCGCAAGACGATAACAAAATAGTAAGTGCGCACAAAAGCACCATTCCAACAAAAAATACCTTTTTCATTATAAAAATCATTATAAAATAATTGTTAAAATACAAAAGTATTCATTTGTCATTTGTCATGCAAGAAAAATACAGATTATTAACTTTCTTTGTTTGTTTTTTAACTATCGAGATTCTTTTTTTGTATTAATTAATAACGAGGGCTACCAATATTAAATCCGTTCCGGATTGGGTACCCCACAATCAAGGTTGTTAAATAAATATGAGAATTATTTTTCAATATCCGATTCAAAACGCCCTAAAACCCATAATCTCGCGGACTTCCCGCAGGGTTTTGTCGGCGCTTGCCCGTGCCTTTTCCGTTCCTTCTTTCGTCACTTTACGAAGGTATGCCGCATCGTTTTTGATGTCCTCAATTCGTTCGCGAATAGGGGTAGTTACTTGGATAATATCTTCTGCTAATTGCTTTTTCAGGTTGCCATACCATTTGGTTTCGCCTATGTTCCACAGATTATCATAATACGCAACCACTTCGGGCGTTGATACTACTTTTAAAATAGAAAACAGGTTTTCGATGTAATCCGGTTTGGGTGTATTAGTACCTTCCGGACCATTGTCCGTCAAAGCTCCTTTGACTTTTTTCTCAATCGCTTTCGGGTCGTCGATCAGATAAACGCAATTTCCTTCCGATTTTCCCATTTTGCCGCTTCCGTCTAATCCAGGTATTTTGATCAATTCCTGTCCGAAATTATAGGCTGTCGGTTGCTTGAAATATTCTACTCCGTAACGATGATTGAATCGTTTGGCATAATTACGGGTCATTTCCAAATGTTGCTCCTGGTCTTTTCCTACCGGAACATAATCGGCGTTGTGAATTAAAATATCGGCTGCCATCAAAACAGGATAGGTAAACAAACCGGCATTGACATTATCAGGATTTTGCCGCGCCTTTTCTTTGAACGAAACGGTTTTTTCTAATTCGCCGATGTAGGCTTGCATACCCAACAAAAGATATAATTCGGCAATTTCCGGCACATCGCTTTGAATATACAAGGTTGCCTTTTCGGGGTCTAATCCACAAGCGAGATATTCCGCCAGGACATTTTTCACATTCGTATGCAAGTGTTTGGGGTCGGGATGTGTAGTCAGCGAATGCCAATCGGCAATAAAGAAAAAACACTTGTTTTCTTCCTGCATTTTCAGAAAGTTGATCATCGCTCCGTAATAGTTCCCTAAATGCAAATTGCCCGTTGGGCGAATGCCGCTTAATACCGTCTTCATATTTTGTTACAAGTCGTTTTATTCAAAATAATTCAAAATACGATAACCACCATCGCGCAAATAGGCTTCCTTTTTCATATTTTTTACATCATGAGTCATCATGTCTTCGATAAGTGTATCGAGCGTGTATTCGGGTTCCCATCCTAATTGAGTACGGGCTTTCGTAGCATCGCCCAGCAACAATTCTACTTCGGTGGGTCGGAAGTATTTCGGATCAACTTTCACGACTGTTTCGCCTATCCTGCTTTGAATGGCTCTCAGATGCAATTCGCCAATTTTTTCCACAAATACATTCGGTTCAATCCCTATCATTTTACCTGTTTCGTCAGTCCCTTCACCTCGAAAATCAATCACAACGCCGATTTCTTTGAATGCTTTGGAAATAAAATCACGTATCGTTGTCGTTACGCCCGTAGCAATTACATAATCTTCCGGTTGGTCTTGCTGCAAAATCAGATACATGGCTTTGATATAGTCCTTGGCATGACCCCAGTCGCGTTTGCTCGATAAGTTTCCCATATACAATTCGTCCTGAATGCCCAAGGCAATGCGCGACAGGGCGCGGGTTACCTTTCGCGTTACAAAGGTTTCGCCTCGCAAAGGAGATTCGTGATTAAACAAAATGCCGTTGCAGGCGAACATATTGTATGCCTCGCGATAATTGACTGTAATCCAATAGGCATACATCTTAGCCACAGCATACGGACTGCGTGGATAAAAGGGTGTGGTTTCTTTTTGCGGAATTTCCTGCACCAATCCGTATAATTCGGAAGTAGAAGCCTGATAGATACGGGTTTTATTTGTCAGGTTCAACAGCCTTACTGCTTCTAAAACGCGCAATGTCCCCAATCCGTCGGTATTGGCTGTATATTCCGGTGTATCGAAACTTACTTTTACGTGGCTCTGGGCTGCCAAGTTATAGATTTCGTCCGGTTGTATTTCGCCGATGATGCGGGTTAAATTGAGGGAATCGGTCATATCGCCGTAATGCAATATCAGGTTCCGATTGTCTAAATGAGGGTCTTGATAGAGATGGTCGATGCGATCGGTATTGAACAACGAAGCCCGCCGTTTAATACCGTGTACGGTATAGCCTTTTTTAATCAAATATTCCGATAAATAGGCTCCGTCCTGGCCGGTAATGCCGGTGATTAATGCTGTCTTCATAATGACTATTTATTTGCTGTGTACCAATTATATAATTTTTCGACTCCTTCTTCAATATCAATTTGATGATGCCAACCTAATCGGTGTAGCTTTGATGGGTTGGTCAGTTTCCGCAAAGTGCCGTCGGGTTTGTCGGTGTTGAAGATAAAATGACCGGTGTAACCGACTGTTTTTGCAATCACTTCGGCCAACTCGCGAATGGATATTTCTTTTCCCGTTCCGATGTTGATGTGCGTATTCCGAATTTCGTTTCCAATCGGTTTTAAGTCGTCGTAATCGACTTTTTCCATCACATACACACAAGCATCAGCCATTTCTTCGCTCCAAAGAAATTCGCGCATGGGTTTTCCGGTTCCCCATATTTCCACACTGTTTTTCTGTATTCCGTATTTGTGTAATTTTTCCAAAATAGTCGTTTCGTTATCCTTTCCGGAAATGCTTTCGATCGGTAAGCGGTTCAAATCGTTACGAATAGCCTCCCAATTATCGTCCATTAAGCACTTCGACAAATATACCTTCCGTAAGATTGCAGGTAATACGTGCGATTTTTCCAGGTCAAAATTATCATTAGGACCATACAGGTTTGTCGGCATTACGGCAATAAAATTGGTTCCGTATTGTAAATTGTAACTCTCACACAGTTTGATGCCGGCAATTTTGGCAATGGCATAAGGTTCGTTGGTATATTCTAAAGGCGAAGTAAGAAGACAATCTTCTGACATCGGCTGAGGCGCTTCCCGCGGATAAATGCAAGTAGAACCCAAAAATAACAATTTCTTTACATCGTTTTTCCAAGCGGCGTGAATCACATTGTTTTGAATTTGAATGTTTTCGTAAATGAATTGCCCGCGATAGGTATTGTTGGCGACGATGCCTCCTACTTTGGCGGCAGCCAGAAAAACATAGTCCGGTTTTTCCTTCTCAAAAAAGTCGAAAGCAACTTGTTGATTCATCAGATCCAATTCTTCGATGGTGCGTAACAACAGGTTGGTATATCCTTTGCTCTGCAGATTTTTTGTAATAGCCGACCCCACTAATCCGGTATGACCGGCAACGTAAATTTTAGCATTTTTTTCCATGATTATTTCTATTTATCCCGCATTTTTCCAAGTATCCTTCCCGAACAGGGTTAACCAGATGATTTTCATATCCCAGAAAAACGACCAGTTATCAATATAGTCCATATCGTATTTTACTCGTTTTTCCATTTTCCATGTTTCATCGGTTTCTCCCCGCAAACCATTTACTTGCGCCCATCCGGTAATTCCGGGTTTCACGTAATGCCGCGCCTTGTAATATTTGATCAACACCGAATATTGTTCCGTATGGCTTAACATGTGAGGTCTTGGGCCTACGACCGACATTTGCCCACGCAACACATTAAAGAACTGTGGTAATTCATCGAGGTTCCATCTGCGCATAAAACGACCGAAAGCCGTAATCCGGGAATCGTTTTTCTCCGCCTGTTTTTTATCTGATTCTTCATTGATACACATACTACGGAACTTATAGCACCGGAAAGGTATATTGCTGAGTCCTGTGCGCTCTTGAACAAAGAATACAGGTCCTTTGGATGTCAGTTTAATCATACAAATGATAAACGGTAATAAATTCCATCCAAAACATAGAATTACGGACAAAGAAAAGAAGAGGTCGAAAGTCCGTTTCAATATCCGGCTGGGTACATCATCTAATGGAATGTATTGTGGATTCAAAATATAGAAATGTTCGATAGAATCTACATCTCGACTTCTCCGCATCCATCGCTGATTTTCGGTTACCAAATACATCCGAGCTCCCGTTTGGTTGCAAACAATCAATTGTTCGTCAACGTTGGATTTATCCCGGAAAAACGAAAGTATGGAAAATACTACTTGAATGTTATTTTCCTGGATGATTTTTTCCAATTGAGATGCATTGCCTAATATGTATGAATGATCCTCCTTAGGAATTTCATGAACATCGTGTGTGTCATATTTCACATAACCGATAAATTGGTAACCCAACATGGGAGTGCTTTCGATAATTTTTCGGAATAAGTTGGAAGTTTTATCATATCCTACCAACAATACTCTCTTGCTATACCAACCTTGACTTCGGCGATAATTCAAATAATTATAAAGCAACCAATAAAAGGTCAATTCTAAAACTAAAAAGATAGCGGTATAGAAGAACATATATTGTCGGGCGACATCGTCTTTTATGAAAATAAAAGTCAATACTATCAATGCCATTGTAAACAAGCCGATTCGCCGGACGATACGGAGAACGCGATGCCGGAAGGCATCGCGCAGATACAGATTATTTTTAGCAAAAGTGAAGTAAATAATGATCCAAGCGGCATTCGCTTGAAATATATAAAACCGCAAATCGTAATGCTCGTGGATTCGAAGATATTGAATGCCCCCCAAATTAAGGGAATACGCAATCAGCATGGCTAAATTTAATAGGCATAAATCAATAACAATATAGATAAACAGCAAATGATTTTCTTTCGTATTCATACCGTCGGATTTTCTTTTGTTTCATAATACTGCACAAACGATTGCACTGCTACTCTGTTTCCTCCCGATGTAGGATAATTGCCGGAGAAATACCAGTCTCCTTTGTGATTCGGACAGGCTTCATGCAATCCTTCGATGGATTGAAAAACGATTTCCACTTTCGCCCGAACATCGTCGGGTTTCAATAATTCAACAATTTTCATAGAAATTTCATCAACAGTGAAAGGATGATAGATATCTTTTACATAATTGACTATTTCTTCTTTCGGTAGATTCGATTGCGCTTTACATTTGCGATAGGTTTCATCGATGATTGATTGCATTCCACGTTCTTTCAGTAATGCGATGGCTGCGCGGAAAGCCACAAATTCGTCCATTTGAGACATATCAATGCCGTAACAATCGGGATAACGTATTTGCGGGGAAGAGGAAACGATAACGATTTTTTTCGGATGCAGTCGATCCAAAATATTGATAATACTCTGTTGCAACGTAGTGCCGCGAACAATGCTGTCGTCGATTACCACCAGGTTGTCTTTCCCTGCACGGAGCGAACCGTAGGTGATGTCGTAAACGTGAGCAGCCAATTCGTCGCGAGTGTTGCCTTCGGCAATAAAAGTACGCAGTTTGATGTCTTTCAACGCTACTTTTTCCTGACGAATCTTCATCGATAATATTCGGTTTAATTCCGCTTCCGGCAATTGACTTCCTTGTTTTTTAATCAGTTGTTTTTTCTGTTCGTTAAGATAATTTTCAAAACCATCCATCATCCCAAAAAACGCCACCTCTGCCGTATTGGGGATAAAAGAAAAAACCGTATTTTCTAAGTCCTGATCAATTGCCTTTAAAATGGGGTGCAAAAGAAGTTTTCCCAGCATTTTTCTTTCCTCGTAAATGTCCTGGTCAGAACCACGTGAAAAATAAATTCGCTCAAACGAACAGGGACGAACGTTTCGGGCTTCTAATATTTGTTCCAAATCGATTCGTCCGTTTTGCTTCACAATAAAAGCCTGACCGGGTTGCAATTCGTTCACATCTTCCGTTTTTAGGTTCATCGCAGTTTGAATGACCGGTCGTTCGGATGCAACTATTGCTATTTCGTCGTCGTAATAATAATACGCGGAACGAATTCCTTGCGGATCGCGGAAAGCAAACATATCCGTTGTGCCGGTAACACCGCAAATAACAAATCCACCATCCCAAATTTTGGACGAACGCCTTAACATCTTGGTTAAATCCACATTCTCGGCAATCATTTGATTGATTAGAGCCCCGTCGGTTGTTTTTTGTTTGTATAATTCCAACCAGCGATGAACTTCCCGATCGAGATAATCGCCCAGCATTTCCAGAATCATAAAAGTGTCGGAATACAAGCGGGGATGCTGTCCTTCGTGCAGCAAGGCTTGAAAGATTTCATCAATATTAGTCATACTGAAATTACCGCAAAGCATCAAACTGCGGGAGCGCCAGTTGTTTCGTCTCAAGAAAGGATGAATGTGTTCCATACCCGAATAGCCGGTGGTGCTGTATCGTAAGTGCCCCATATATACTTCTCCGCAGAAAGGAGTTTGCGAATAGGGGATATTGGCATTGCGTTCAATTTTATCGTAAACCGATTGGAATACTTCTTTAATGGCATCGGTACCCATTGCTCGTTCACGGAAGATATATTCGGTACCGGGTTTGGCTTTAGCGTTAACACAACCAATGCCGGCACCTTCCTGTCCGCGATTGTGCTGTTTTTCCATTAAAAGATAGAGTTTATTCAAGCCATACTGCCATGTGCCATATTTTTCGACGTAGTACTCAATGGGTTTCAGAAGACGAACTAAAGCGACTCCGCATTCGTGTTTAAGTTGTTCCATAAAATTTCACCAAGAAAGTGCAAAGGTAACGATTATTCAAAAATAAATACCTATCTTTGTCGCCGAAATTTTGAAAAAAATCAGCCCGGATGGCGGAATTGGTAGACGCGTTAGTTTCAGGGACTAGTATTCGCAAGGATGTGCAGGTTCGAGTCCTGTTCCGGGCACAATGGAAAACGTCAATAATTTGATTATAAGATTATTGGCGTTTTTGGTTAAGTTTTGCATAAACGGCAACTATTTGGCAACTTAAAAACAAAAAGAGTTAAGTTTTTATGCCTAACTCTCCTATTCTCATCTGTCGAGGTACCAAGATTCGAACTTGGGACCCCCTGCTCCCAAAGCAGGTGCGCTAACCGGGCTGCGCTACACCTCGAAATTTTGCGACTGCAAAGGTAATGATTTTTCTTGGGATTTGAAAGTAATTAACGATAGATTATTTTTTGGCGGCTTTAATAAACCGTTTTTTTACCGGCTAACAATGTATTCTTCATCAAAGAAATAATTGTCATCGGACCTACGCCGCCCGGAACTGGAGTGATATATGAACATTTCGGTGCTACTTCGTCGAATGCTACATCGCCTTTCAATTTAAAACCAGATTGGGTTTGGGTAGAGGAAACGCGGGTTGTTCCCACATCAATAACCACAGCACCCTCTTTTACCATATTTCCTTTTAAAAATTCCGGAACGCCTAAGGCAACAATAATAATATCCGCTTCGAGGCAATATTTTTCAATATTTTGAGTACGACTGTGGCAAACTGTAACGGTGCAATCACCTGGATAGGCTTTTTGCATCAACAGATTGGCAACCGGTTTTCCTACAATATTACTTCTTCCCAACACCACGCAATGTTTTCCTGCGGTTTCAATTTCATAACGTTTCAACAATTCGAGGATGCCTGCCGGCGTGGCAGATACAAAACACGGCAAACCGATCGACATTCTCCCGACGTTGATGGGATGAAAACCGTCCACATCTTTCCGGTAGTCAATGGCTTCGATAATTTTCTGCTCGGAAATATGTTTGGGCAAGGGTAATTGCACGATAAAACCATCAATATCCGGATTTTCGTTCAATTCCGCTACTTGGCGAAGAAGTTCCACTTCGGTTACATCATTTTCGTAACGGATTAACGTAGATTGGAATCCTACCTCTTCGCAAGTCTTTACCTTATTGGCGACGTAGGTCTCGCTACCGCCATCGTGTCCTATTAACACAGCGGCTAAATGGGGACGTTTGCCTCCGGCTGCGAGTATTTGTCTTACTTCCTCAGCGATTTCCTGTTTGATTTGTGCCGCAATGGCTTTTCCGTCGATTAACATTAATTATCTTTTCTTTATCATTCCTTTTCCTGCTGGCATTTTGGAAGTCGTCATCATTTTCATCATTTTGCGGGTTTCTTCAAACTGTTTGAGCAGTTTGTTGATTTCCATCACATTTGTACCGCTTCCCTGAGCGATGCGTACTTTTCGACTACCGTTCAAAATGCCCGGATTGCTGCGTTCGGCTGGAGTCATCGAATAAATAATGGCTTCAATGCTTTTGAAAGCGTCATCATCGATATCCATGTCCTTTACCATTTTGCCGACTCCTGGAATCATGGCAGCCAAATCTTTTAGATTCCCCATTTTCTTAATCTGGTGGATTTGGGAAAGAAAATCATTGAAATCGAATTGATTTTTGGCTATTTTTCGCTGCAAACGGCGGGCTTCTTCTTCATCGTATTGTTCCTGTGCTTTTTCGACCAACGAAACAATATCGCCCATACCAAGAATACGGTCGGCCATTCGTTTGGGATGAAACAGGTCGATAGCATCCATTTTTTCGCCGGTTCCCACGAACTTAATCGGCTTGTTGACTACGGTTCGGATCGACAAGGCTGCCCCGCCGCGCGTATCGCCATCCAATTTGGTAAGGATAACCCCGTTGAAATCCAATCGATCGTTAAACTCTTTGGCGGTATTGACGGCATCCTGGCCTGTCATAGCATCTACCACAAACAAAATTTCATCGGGATTGACGGCTTTTTTGATAGCGGCAATTTCGGTCATCATCAGTTCGTCAATGGCCAACCGACCGGCGGTATCGATGATAACTACATCGTTCCCAAATTGCCGTGCGTGTTTAATCGCATTCTGTGCAATTTGAACAGGATTTTTATTTTCGGGTTCCGAATAAACATTTACGCCGATTTGGTCGCCCAATACTTTCAATTGTTCGATAGCAGCCGGACGGTAAATATCGTCTGCCACCAATAGCGGCTTTTTGCTTTTTTTGTCTTTCAACATTTTGGCTAATTTGCCGGAAAAAGTGGTTTTACCCGAACCTTGCAAACCCGACATCAGTATGATGGCAGGCTTCCCGCTTAAATTGATATCGGCCGCTTCGCCACCCATCAATGCAGTGAGTTCGTCGTGTACGATTTTTACCATCAATTCGCCGGGACGGATGGCTGTAAGCACGTTTTGTCCTAAGGCTTTTTCTTTTACTGTATCGGTAAACGATTTGGCGACTTTGTAATTGACATCGGCATCGAGTAAGGCTTTACGAACGTCTTTCAATGTTTCGGCAACATTAATTTCAGTGATTTTGCCTTGACCTTTTAGCAGTTTAAACGACCGCTCCAGTCTTTCGCTTAAATTTTCAAACATAATCTTTTAATTACTATGAATTGGAAGTGCAAAAGTACAACAAAAGGTAGAATTATCCAATATTTAAAACCAATCACGATGCGGATAGAAATCGGCTCAGTAGCAAAACCCTGTGTCTGACTCTCCTCCTCTACACTAAAAAACTATCCGTAAAGTTTCGTATCTTTGGCATCAAAAAACAAAGATATGAATGACACTATTTCAGAAGTTTTGAAATTTGTTTTCCCTTTAGAAATCATCGAATTTTTCGACATCGTGAAAACTGAAAAT
>Ga0209628_10000527_pt1 | contig 23564 bp, 17 predicted proteins | sample TergutCu122P4_FD_187285 | JGI IMG/M metagenome (GOLD analysis project Ga0209628, IMG submission 187285) | Cubitermes ugandensis P4 segment gut microbial communities from Kakamega Forest, Kenya - Cu122 P4 (SPAdes) (version 2) | ecosystem: Host-associated > Arthropoda: Insects > Digestive system...
GAGGTGACGTTCCTGGATTCCCGCCTGCGCGGGAATGACGAGGTTTATATCGAGATTGTTATAAACAACCTGTTCTTCGGAGAGGTTCCTGGGTAGGGGCAGGGGAGAGGGCGGCCGCAGGCCGGATGCTGCTTCAATAAACGTAGCGCTTTCCGGCCTGCCGGACGGCCCTCTCCCCAACCCTCTCCCACAAGTGGGAGAGGGAGAAAACCGTCCAAGCCTCTTTGTATCAGGGTCAAGATACTGGCTTGCACCAGCAATGTAAAATCGCCCATTTCACCGCCGTTTACAGTTACCAGCCCACGCAGTACATCATGCTTGAACGCTGATCCAGCCAGTGTCTTTAGCTATAAATAGTCAAGCCAGGCGCACCCCGGCGGCGATCCGTGCATGGCACGCGCCGCCACCGGCGCTGAAGTCACCCAAAATTTTTTGTCCAGTCCGCTTTCCCAAGACCGTCCGCATGGTTTTTGGAAAGCAGATTTTTCATTCTCAGGAGCCTTGCCGATGAACGCCCCCATCACCCCCGGCATGATCGAAAAGCTGAACGTCCCCGCCTGGGTGCGCAACGCCAGACTGATCGCATGGGTAGGCGACATGGTCGCCCTGTGCAAACCAGACCGGGTCCATTGGTGCGACGGCAGCAATGCCGAATACGACCGCCTGTGCCAGCAACTGGTGGATGCAGGCACTTTCAAAAAATTGAATCCGGCCAAACGGCCGGGGTCGTTTCTTGCGTGGTCCGACCCGTCCGACGTGGCGCGCGTGGAAGACCGCACCTTCATCTGCAGCGAGCGCCAGCAAGACGCCGGCCCCACCAACAACTGGCTGCCCCCGGCTGAAATGCGCGCGCGCCTGGCGCCGCTGTTCAACGGCTGCATGAAGGGCCGCACCATGTACGTAATCCCCTTCAGCATGGGGCCGCTGGGCAGCCACATCGCGCACATTGGGGTGGAGCTGTCCGACAGCGCCTATGTCGCCGTCAACATGAAGCTGATGACCCGCATGGGCAAGGGCGCCATCGACGCGCTTGGCGAAGGCGGCGCGTTCGTGCCCTGCGTGCACACCGTCGGCGCGCCGCTGCAGCCGGGCCAAAAAGACCAGACCGCCTGGCCTTGCAACCCCAAGGTCAAGTACATCGTCCACTACCCAGAAACGCGCGAAATCTGGAGCTACGGCTCCGGCTACGGCGGCAACGCGCTGCTGGGCAAAAAGTGCATGGCGCTGCGCATCGCATCCAGCATGGGGCGCGATCAGGGCTGGCTGGCCGAGCACATGCTGATCCTTGGCGTCACCAGCCCCCAGGGCAAAAAACACCACATCGCCGCCGCCTTTCCCAGCGCCTGCGGCAAAACCAACTTTTCCATGCTGGTGCCGCCCAAGGGCTTTGAGGGCTGGGAGGTAACCACCATTGGCGACGACATCGCCTGGATCAAACCCGGCCCCGACGGGCGGCTATACGCCATCAACCCGGAAGCCGGTTACTTTGGCGTCGCCCCCGGCACCAACATGCTGACCAACCCCAACTGCATGGCCAGCCTGCACCGGGACGTAATCTTCACCAACGTCGCCCTCACCGACGACGGCGACGTGTGGTGGGAAGGCATGGAAAAAGACGCCGGCGGCACCATCCCCGCGCACCTGATCGACTGGCAAGGCAAAGACTGGACACCCGATGACGGCAAAGCCGGCCGCAAAGCCGCGCACCCCAACGCGCGCTTCACGGTCGCAGCCACCCACAATCCAGCGCTTGACGCCGCCTGGGACGACCCGGCGGGCGTGCCCATCGACGCCTTCATCTTTGGCGGGCGCCGCAGCACCACCGTACCGCTGGTCACCGAAGCGCGCAACTGGACCGAAGGCGTGTACATGGCCGCCACCATGGGCAGCGAAACCACCGCCGCCGCCTTTGGCGCGCAAGGCGTGGTGCGGCGCGACCCGTTTGCCATGCTGCCATTTTGCGGCTACAACATGGCCGACTACTTTGGCCACTGGCTGAAACTTGGCCACAAACTGGCCGCCAGCGGCGCCACGCTGCCGCACATCTACTGCGTCAACTGGTTCCGCAAGGACGAGGGCGGCAAATTCGTCTGGCCTGGCTACGGCGAAAACATGCGCGTACTCAAGTGGATCATCGACCGCCTGCAAAGCAGCGCCGCCGGCCAGCCAACCATGTTCGGCATCGCCCCGCAATACAGCGAAATCAACTGGAGCGGCCTGAGCTTTACCCCGGCGCAATTTGCCGCCGTAACCAGCATCGACAAACAAGCCTGGCAGCACGAATTTCAGTTGCACGGCGAACTGTTCGACCAACTGGCCCAGGGCTTGCCCCAGGCGCTGATCGACGTCAAAACCGCCATGCAGGAGCGGCTGCAAGCGCAGGCGGATTGAAACCGCGTTGAGGAAACACACACATGGCCGAAACCGAAGCCAGCACGGAAAGTATTGCTACCGATGACAAGAACGTCGCCATGCTGACGCATCTGTCGGGCCTCATGTTTGGATTTCTAGGCGGCCTGATCATCTGGCTGGTACACAAAGACAAGCCGGACAAGGCATTCATCAACCAGCAAGCCAAGGAAGCGCTGAATTTCCAGCTCACGGTCATGCTGGCCTGCATGGCCGCGTTCATCGCCTCGTTTGTGTTGATCGGCCTGTTTTTGTTTCCGGTTATTTTTATCGCCAATATCGTGTTCTGCATTCTGGCCGCGGTCGCCGTCAGTAATGGCAAGAACTACCGCTATCCCATTGCGCTGCGCCTGGTCAAATAAAAACAGCAAGGCAGGGCGGGATAAATCCCGCACCACGGTTTCTATCGATTCAATAGCTGGCAGCGCTTGCTGTGCGAGGATTTGCGCTATAAATCATGGCTAAATCGTTGCACGGCAAGCGCGGGCAGCTATCAACATCAATCCGCCTGCTTCAGCCGCAGCCCGGTTTTTTTCAGGATGGCGCTGGAAAACAGTACCTCGTGGGCGCGGCAGGCGGGGCCGAGCAGGGCGGCCAGGGTTTGGGCCTGGGTCAGCACTTCGGCGCGGCTGTGGCCGTGCAGCATGGCAAACAGGTTGTAGCGCCATACGCCGGGTTTGCGCGGGCGGCGGTAGCAGTGGCTGACGGCGGGCTGGCTGCCGATGAGCTGGCCCAGGCGATCGACTTCGGTGTCGTCCACGTCCCACACGCTCATGCCGTTGGCGATGTAGCCCAGCCGGTAGTGGTTGGGCACGGCAGCGATGCGGCGCACCACGCCGGCGGCCAGCAGCGCGGCCAGGCGCGCGCGCACTTGCGCGCCGGTGCAGCCCAGCGTGGCGGCCACTTCGTCGTATGGGCGCGCCAGCACGGGCAGGCCGGATTGGGTGGCGGCGATCAGTTGGCGGTCAAATTCCGTCAGCGGCGTTGCGGGCGCTGGCCGCGGATCTGGCCGCGGCGTGGGCGCGGTTTGCCGCCCGCTGGCGGGCTGGCCCAGCAGCGGCAGGTACAGGCCGACGAAGTATTCGCGCTCTTTGGGAAAGGCGTGTACCGGCAGGCCGGTGATGGCTTCGATGCGGTGGCACGCGGCCCAGGCGGCGGCGGGGGTTTCGGCGGCGGCGACGAACCACATGTTTAGCTGGTGCTCGCGCCGGTAGTTGTGCGCCACTTCGGGCAGGCTGCCCACTTGCGCGGCGACCGTGGCGTAGCGCTCTTCGGGCACTTGCAGCGCGGCCAAAATGAACTGGCCGCCCGCGCGCTCGATCTGAAACAGCGGGCCAAAGCGGGTGAGCACTCCCTCACGCAGCAGGCGGCCAAGGCGGGCGATGATTTCCGGCTCGGCGATGTGCAGCTCGGCGGCCAGATCGGCAAACGGGCGCTCGGTCAGGGGCGTGCCGCGCTGCAGGCGGTCGATCAGGCGCGCGTCGTTGATGTCGATGCCATCAGGCAAGTTGGCGGCTGAATTCATGACCCGGACGGTGTGAAGTAGCGCGCGCCGGTTTGCTTGAAGCGGCGGCGGCTGAACAAGGTTTGGCGCGGGCGCCCGTCCAGCCCGGCGGCGGCGATGGCGGCGTGCAGCAGTTGCAGCGTTTGCTCGCGGCTGCGGCCATGCACCATGCAATACAGGTTGTACGGCCAGCCGGCGGCGCGTTCGCGCTGGTAGCACAGGGTGATGCCCGGCTGCGCGGCCAGGCGCTGGCCCAGCGCGCCGGCTTCGTTGTCAGGCACGTCCAGCGCGGTCATGGCGTTGGCGTCAAAGCCCAGTTCATGATGCCGCACGATCAGGCCAAAGCGGCGCAGCGTGCCCGCGTCCAGCCAGGCCTGCAACTGGCGCGGCACGTCATCGGCGGCGCAGCCAAGCTGTGCCGCCCAGCCGTCAAATGGCGCGGGCACCAGCGGCAGGCCGTCTTCAAGCAGCGCGGCCAGCCGCTGATGCTCTGGCCGCACGCGCGGCGCGCGCGCATGCACGGGCGCCGCCGCGTGTGATTGTGCGCGCGCGTGCGGCGCGCCTGTCAGGTCAAAGCCAAGGTCAACGTGATAGTGCCGCACCATCTTCATGCGCAGCACGGGCAGGGCGGCGTCGCGCTCGATGACAGCCAGCGTGCGGTCAAGCTGGGCCTGATCGGGGCCGGTAATGACGAACCACAGATTGAGCGTGTGCTCGCGCTCATAGTTGTGGTTGACGCCGGGGTGCGCGCTGACCAGCCCGGCCACCGCCAGCAAACGATCTGGCGGCACGGCCATGGCGCACAGCAGCGCCGCGCCGCCCGCGCCAGGCGCCCATACGCCGCCAATGCGGCTGATGGCGCCGCTGGCTTGCAGGCGAATGCAAGCGTCAAGTACTTCAGTTTCTGTAGCGCCTTGCGCTTGCCCCACCTGCGCAAACGGCCTTTTTGTCAATGGAAAACCGCGCTGCCAGCGGTTCAGCAGCTGATCGGCCAGCGTGGCTGGTTCCAGCATCAAAATCCGGTGCGCGCCGCGCGCGAGCTGAAGAAAATGCCGCTGGGAGATTTGGCGGGCAGCACGGCCAGCGTCTGGAAGCTTTGCGTGTCGATCACCGATATGTGGCCGGCATCGCGCGAGCTGATCCACACCGCCTCGCCGCGCGGGGTAAATTCCATGTGCAGCACGGCCTTGCCGGGCTTGAGGCTGTGCACGATTTGCAGGGTTTGGGTGTCGATCACCTGCACGCTGTCATAGTCGGGCACGGCAAAGTTGACCCATACCTGGCGCCCGTCGGGCCGCGCCATCACAAACACCGGCTGCCCGGCAACTTGTATGCGGCCCACCTCTTGCCAGCTATCGGTGTCCACCACCAGCACTTCGTGGCGGCCAATGGCGGGCAAAAAAGCGCGCCGCCCGGCCACCGTCCAGCCGCGCAGATGCGGCATCTTGAACACCGGCAGCGGCTGCTCGCCACGGCCATAGCCGGGCAGGATGCGTTCTACCCGGGGTTGTGCGGCCCACAGGTCGATCTTGGCCAGCCCGTCCTCGCCAAACAGGCCAGCGATGTAGTAGCGGCCATCGGGCGTGACCAGCGCGTCGTAGGGCTGCTTGCCGATGTCATTGAACCTGGTCAGCACCGGATTGGCCGGGTCGGCCAAGTCGGCGATCCAGATCTGCCCGGCGTCAAACAGCGCATAGATGAAGCGGTTGCGCGCAATGTCGGCCAGCCCCACCACGCGCGAAGGCTTGCCGTCCACCACGGCCGGGATGTCGGCCAGCAGCTTGAGCGTAACGGCATCAAATACCTTGATGCCGCCGGGCTGGTAGTTTTGCGCCACCACCAGCGTGCCGTCGGTGGAAATCGCGCCGCCGATGCTGTTGCCGGCCTGCTGCACGCGCGCTTCGATGCGGCCGGTGAGCAGGTTGACCCTGGTCAGCGCGCCGTCGCGGCCAAACACGTAGGCCGTGGCGCCGTCGCGCCCATAAACCACCGATGCGTGCGACAAATCGCCCAGCCCGCCAATGCTGCCGATGACCTTGCGCGCGCTGGTATCCAGCACGCCCACGGTGCCCGATTCGCGCTCGATCACCAGCCCCAGATCGCCGCTGCCGCGCCCGGCTGGCAGCAGCAAATCGGGCGCCGCGGCGCAGCCGGACAGCGTGGCCAGCGCGGCGGCAAAGCCAAGCGCCGCGCTGGCGCGCAAGAATGAATTAAAAAATTTCATGATCGTCATTTGGCCGCACCTTCCTGCGGAAAACCGGCCAGCAACTGCCGGGCGATCCAGTTGGCGTCAGCCTCGCTGAGCATGGTTTTCCAGCCCGGCATGGGAGTGCCGGGGCGGCCATGATAGATGGTTGCCACCAGCGAATCCAGCGGCAGCTCGCGCAGGCTCTCGGGCGTAAGCGCCGGCCCCAGCCCGCCCGTCAGGCGCAAGCCGTGGCAGGAGCCGCAGTCCTGCCGCACCATGCGCACCAGCTCAACCTGGCGCGCGGGCGGCGGCGCGTCTTGCGCGCAGGCAAGGCCGCTGGTCAGCAGCAGCGCGGCGGCGGCAAGCGAGAACTGGGTACGAATCATCGGATGCAGGCTGACAACAAAAAATGAAAAAGGCCGCCGCGACTTGCGCCGCGCGCGGCCTTTGATGCAGACCTTCTTTTTTACCAGAAAAGCGGCATTAGTAGATGTCGTGCATGGTGTTGTAGACGTTGAACTTGCCGGTCGGGGTGATCATCTTCGGATCGGTGATCACTTTCTTGACCTTGAGCGTCTTGTCGTCATAGACCACGATGGCCGACTGGTCGGTCTTGCCGCCCCACAGGGAGATCCACACCTCGGTGCCGTCCTGGCTGTATTCCTCGTGCACCGCGCGGCGCAGCGCCTTGGTCTCGGGCAGGCCGGAGTCCTTGGCGACGTTGATCTTCACCGGCGGCTTGTCGAGGTCGTTCAGGTCAAACACGTACACCGATTCGGCGATGTCGCGCTCGGGGTTCATCGGCGCATCGGCCCACAGGTGCCTGGACTTGGGATGGGTCTTGACGAACAGGTCGCCCGCGCCCGGCATCGGCAGCTCTTGCACCACTTTCCAGTTGTACTGCTTGTACTTGGCGTACTTGCCCTCGTCCGACGGGGTGGAGATCAGCGATACCACGTTGTCGCCCAGGTGGCCGGTAGCCCAGACCGGGCCGTACTTCGGATGCACGAAGTTGGTGCCGCGCCCGGGGTGCGGGATCTTCTTGGTGTCGATGATGGCCGCCAGCTTGCCGGCCTTGGTATCCACCGCCACCACCTTGTTGGAGGCGTTGGCGGCCACCAGGAAGTAGCGCTTGCTGTAATCCCAGCCGCCGTCATGCAGGAACTTGGCCGAGTCGATCTCGGTGCTCTTGAGGTTCTTGATGTCGGAGTAATCGACCAGCAGCACCTTGCCGGTTTCCTTGACGTTGATGACCCACTCCGGCTTGATCTGCGACGACACGATCGAGGCCACGCGCGGCTCGGGGTGGTATTCGCCGTCAACGGTCATGCCGCGGGTGGAGACGATCTTCAGCGGCTTGAGCGTGGCGCCGTCCATGATCGAGTACTGCGGCGGCCAGTAGGTGCCGCCGACCAGGTACTTGTCCTCATAGCCCTTGAACTTGGAGGTATCCACCGAGCGCGCGTCCGAGCCCATGCGCACCGTGGCCACGGTGGTGGGTTTTTCAAACCACAGGTCAACCAGCGTCACCAGCCCGTCGCGGCCCACCGTGTAGATGTAGCGCCCGGAGGCCGACAGGCGCGAGATGTGCACCGCGTAGCCGGTCTTGAGAATTTGCCAGATCTGCTTGGTGTCGCCATCAATCAGCGCCAGCTCGCCGGTGTCGCGCAGCGTCACGGCGAAGATGTTGTTCAGGTTGATCTTGCTCAGCTGCTTTTTCGGCCGCTGATCGACCGGGACGATCAGCTTCCATGAAGCTTCCATGTCCTTGAGGCTGAACTCCGGCGGCACGTCCGGCGTTTGCTGGATGTAGCGCGCCATCAGGTCGATTTCCTCGGGCGACAGAATGTCGTCGTAGTTGACCATGCCGCCTTCGGTGCCCATGGAGATGATCTTCTTGAGCCGGTCGGTGCCCAGCTTGAGCGTGCCGCCTTCAAGAGTCGAGCCATCTGGCGCCTTCTTGCTCCACAGCGGCTCAAGATTTTTGCCGGTGGCGCCTTTGCGCAGCACGCCGTGGCAGCCTGCGCAACGTTCGAAGTAGATTTTCTTGCCGGTCTCAAGTTCGGCAGCCGTCATGGACGGAGCTGCTGCTGGCGCGGCGGCTTGGGCCATCGCCAAGCCGGAGCCGAGCAGCATGGCTGTGGTCAGCACAGCGGTAAGCGGAGAGAGCTTGGACTTCCTCGGAGTAGTGTTCATCGTGTGTTCCATGTCGCCGGAGCAGCCTTTCGAAGGAGCGCCCAGCCGCTGGCTGCTTGATCACACGGCGGGCACGGCGGCATCATGGAGCCGCGCTTGCAAAGAGTCCTTGATATGGTTCAAATCAAAAAGCTTACCGGTTTAATGTGACGTGAGTGTTGCCGTTTGAAACAATTGCGCCAGCTTGCGTGGCGGCAATTGGAGCGCTTTCGGTTTCAACTCATTCCCAATTTGGTGGAAGGCCGGTTTGCGGACAAGCACTGCGGGGGCGAAAAATTTTTCGCCCCAGCCCAAACCGCTGGCGTTCGTTAGCCCGGCGATCTGATGCGCGCCGTCTTGTTCAGCTCTGCTGGCGGCATGTACATGGGGTAGAGCAGCGTTTCTTCGCGCTTGATGCGCTCGACCAGAACCTCGCCCAGCTTGTCCAGATCGCCCGCGAAGTCCTTTTGCAGCTCGGGCGACTTGTCCAGCGCGTTGTATTTGCCCAGAAAGTTGAGCACGTCGTTGCCGATCGAGGCCATTTCCCGGTGCATGTGGCGCATCAGGGAATGGTTCAGCTCGTCGTTGGCCAGCGCGTTTTGCAGATAGACGTAAAGCCGCACTTCCTCGACCAGCAAGTGCGCCTGAATGTCGCTCTTGAAGCGGTCCAGCGCCGCCGTGGCATGGGCAACGTCGCCTGCCAGGAAGGAGTTGCGGATGTCGGTAAACAGCGCCAGCAGCCGCTGGTGATCGGCCTGCAATTGCCCGACCAGGCTGCCGTCGTAGGCAATCCGCGTTCCCGGTGCGTACAGCGGCCCTTGCGCCACTGGCGCCGGCTGCGCGGCCGCGGCCGTTTTTTGCGCGCGCTGGCCGCCGCCAAACAGTGTTGACCAGAGATTGGACCAAAAACCCATATGGCCTCCTGATTGAGATGAGATACGGCAAATTGTAGCAAATTACGTACAGGGTACATATCGCCGCCGCTTACGGCATCGCTACCGGCGCGATTTGTCAAAGTCCCCACTCAAGCCTGACCGCGGTTGCGCGCCGCGGCCATGAACCGCATCAAAAAAATGCACGCGGCTGGCCGTCAAGTGTGTCTTTTGTTGAATTTTTGATGCAAAACCGCAAAACCATGATTGCGCCACGGAACCAGTCCGTGCACGCGGCATGACTTTTCCTTCGTCATTGCCGCGCAGGCGGGAATCCAAACAGCGTTGGTTTTGAGGTGATGCTCATGGATTCCCGCTTGCGCGGCAATGACGATTTCTTGAGACGCCTTGACTGAACCGTATCGCAATCACAGCGTATCAATAAAGCTGCGCAGCTTGTCCGAGCGGCTGGGGTGTTTTAGCTTGCGGATGGCCTTGGCTTCGATCTGGCGCACGCGCTCGCGCGTTACGTCGAACTGCTTGCCCACTTCTTCCAGCGTGTGGTCGGTGCTCATTTCGATGCCAAAGCGCATGCGCAGCACCTTGGCTTCGCGCGGGGTGAGGCTGTCCAGGATGTCCTTGACCACGTCGCGCAGGCCGGCCTGCATCGCGGCGTCCACCGGGGCGGTGTTGGAGCTGTCTTCGATGAAATCGCCCAGATGCGAATCGTCGTCGTCGCCGATGGGCGTTTCCATCGAGATCGGTTCCTTGGCGATTTTCATGATCTTGCGGATTTTGTCTTCCGGGATGTCCATGCGGGCGGCCAGAATGCCGGCGTCCGGCTCGAAGCCGAACTCTTGCAGGTGCTGGCGGCTGATGCGGTTCATCTTGTTGATGGTCTCGATCATGTGCACCGGTATGCGGATGGTGCGCGCCTGATCGGCGATCGAGCGCGTGATGGCCTGCCTGATCCACCAGGTGGCGTAGGTGGAAAACTTGAAGCCGCGCCGGAATTCAAACTTGTCCACCGCCTTCATCAGGCCGATGTTGCCCTCTTGAATCAGGTCCAGAAATTGCAGGCCGCGGTTGGTGTATTTCTTGGCGATCGAGATGACCAGGCGCAAGTTGGCCTCGATCATTTCTTTTTTGGCTTCGCGCGACGAGGCCTCGCCTTCGTTCATGCGCTTGTTGATGTCTTTCAGCTCGTCGAGCGGCACCACCACGCGCGCTTGCAGGTCGATCAGCTTTTGCTGCAAGTGCTGAATGGGCGGAATGTTGCGCTCCATCACCGCGCTCCAGGGCTTGCCGGCGGCGGCCTGCTTTTCGGCCCACTTCAGGTTGAGCGTGTGCGATGGCACGCGCTGGCCGTGGCGGTCGCGCCCGGAAAAGTCGGCGATGAATTGCGCTTGCGGATAGCCGCATTTGTCCACGATCACGCGGCGCAGCTCGCGCTCGTGCTTGCGCACCTCATCCACCTGGCCGCGCAGCAGGTCGCACAGTCTTTCAATGGTCTTGGCGGTAAAGCGGATCGTCATCAGGCGCTGCGACAGCGCGCGCTGCGCCTTGGCGTAGGCGGGCGATCCCCAGCCGTCGCGATCGTAGGCGCGGTGCACTTTTTCAAACAGCGCGGCGATTTCGTCAAAGCGCTCCAGCGCCTGCGTCTTGAGCGCCTCCAGCAGCTTGGTCATGGCCTTGGAGCCGCCCTTGCCGTCGTCGTCATCGCTCTCGTCGTATTCGTCAAAGTCCTCCTCGGCCACGTAGTCGTCGTTTTCGTTGGCGTCGGTAAAACCGTCCACCACGGTGTTGATGACGAGCTTGCCCTCGCGGATTTCGGCGCCCAGCCGCAGGATTTCGGCGATGGTGGCGGGGCTGACGCTGATGGCTTCCATCATCGCCATCAGGCCGCCTTCGATGCGCTTGGCGATTTCAATTTCGCCTTCGCGCGTGAGCAGCTCCACCGTGCCCATCTCGCGCATGTACATGCGCACCGGATCGGTGGTGCGGCCAAATTCGGCATCGACGGTGGACAGCGCCGCCTCGGCCTCTTCCTCGGCCTCTTCCTCGGTGGCGGTGCTGGCGCCCTGGTTGGTTAGCAGCAGGGTTTCGGCGTCGGGCGTCTGCTCGTACACGGCCACGCCCAGATCGCCCAGCATGGCAACCACCGCTTCCAGCGTCTCGGTGTCCACCAGCTTGTCCGGCAGGTGGTCGCTGATCTCGCCATGCGTCAGATAGCCGCGCGTCTTGCCCAGCTTGAGCAGCGCCTTCAGGTTGGCGCGGCGGGTGTTCATCTCCTCTTCGGAGAGCACGCCCTCGTCCAGGCCAAACTCCTTCATCAAGGCGCGCTCCTTGGCCTTGCTGATCTTCATGCGCAGTGGCTTGGGCTTTTCGGCGGCGCCATTGCCGGCCTCTACCACCGGCTCGCCTTCAAGGTCGGACTCGATATCCGACAGGTCTTCGCCATCGTCCAGCGGCCTGGCCGCGTTTTTGCTTGGGCGGCCACGCTTGGGCGGGGCTGACTTTTCAGCCGCCGCCGCGCCCCTGGCCGGACGGCCAGGCCTGGCCGCGGGAGCCACCGCCAGTTTGGCCGCGGCCTTCACGGCAGCAGCCTTGCCAGCCTTGAGCTTCAACTCTTCAGCCGCTGGCTTGCCCTTTTTGGCGCTGGCGGCCTTGCCGGCCAGCGGTTTGGCGGCTGGCTTGGCGGCGGCTTTGGCGGCTGGTTTTGCCACTGGTTTTACAGCCGGTTTGACCGCGCGCTTGACGGCAGGCTTGGCAGCCGGTTTGGCGGCAGGCTTGGCCGGGCGTTTGGCGGCCGGTTTGGCGGGTTTTTTGCTGGCGGGCATGATGAATCAACCTATGTTCAGGACAAGCGCAGGCACGCTCAGGCGCGCGGCTGGACTTGAAAAAACAACCACAAAGACGGCGCCGGACAGCGCGGTGCGGAAAGCCGTCAGGGGCAAGGGTGATGGGCGAACATTTGGAATGCGGTCCTTGCGGTAGGTTGGTCAACCCTGTTTGAGGGCTGCGCGCTTGACGCTGGCGCGCTGACCGGCCCGGAGGTGCCGCTGTCGCTCTTGCCGATGACAATTTGTTAATTATAGCGTGATGCTCAAGATTTCAATGGCCAGCGGTGGCGGCGCGCTTGCGCGGACGCCCGCCCTTGGCTCCATTGGCCCTTGCGGCAGCCGTTTTTGCGTCGCTGCGCGCCCGCCCGCCCGCCGCTGCAAGCTGGCGCGCCATCCAGCTTCTTGACCCAAAAACGCCTTGCAGCAGCGCAGGTATGTACAGGCATGTACAGGCCGGCGTCCAGACGCGGCCAGTGCAAGCCCGTGCCGGCAGGGCTGATTTCCTGTCGTCTTAACTACGGACTACTGAGTAACTGAACTTGAACTGTATTGCCATCAACCCCGCTCCGTGCCTGCCTGCGCCAGCGACTCGATCAGTGCGCGGATGGCTTCGCGTTGTTTGGGGGGCAGGGCCAGAAAATTTTCGAACATGGTCCGCTCGCGCGGCGGAACACGGTCTGGCCACATGAAGCGCGGCACGCCACCTTGCAGCAGATCTTTGCCGCCGTAGCGCAGGGTTTGCGGGTGGATGCGGAACAACTGCGCCAGTACGACCAGCTTGTCTTGCTCGGGCAGGATTTTTCCCTTCAGCCAGGATGACGCCGTTTGAAAGCTCACCGGCGGGCCGTCGTAGCGAGCATTGAACCGCGCCAGCAGCACGGAAGGGCGCGCTTCTTCTCCCATCGCGCGCATCGCTGCGGCAAGGCGCCTGGAAAACTCGATCCGCTCATTGTTCATACGCGGCAACCTTGCCCGCCGCGTTCCTTATTGATTCATGTTTTGAATTCGTTAGAATTCATGTTTTCAATTGATATATGAGCAAGATCAATGTCTGTGCCGTTGCTTGAGAGCTTGCCTGAGAGCGTCAAGAAAGGCCGCCAACGTGTGTGCTTGCAGACGCGCGAGTGGGCGCTGCCAGCCAACGGCCGCGCCACCCGCCTTGCGTACGGGCGGGCGTTGCGCAAGCTCCCGCCATTGCCATCCCGCAACTGTGGATGCTCCCACCAACGCCACGTTTTCATGGTCGAAAGCGTGGCTTTTTCAAATCACCTCTGAAGGAGTTTTTTCGTGAAACGATCGGTACTTTTCGCTTTGAACGGTGCGGCTCTGGCCGGGGTTTTGCGCCGTGGGCCAATGCGCCTGCCGGTCTGCTTTGTATTGCCCCTTGAGGCGCTTACCAGCGACGGCCAGCCTTGGCTTGAGCGCGTTCTTCATTGAAAACATTTTCTGGAAGGAACCTTTCACCATGACCATCTCGTTTCCCGGTTTCCGGCAGAGCCTTCGCGCGCTGATGTTGAACGTCTGTGCCGTCTTGCTGTGCGCCACCGCTCAGGCGCAGGTTTACGGATTAAAACAATCCGCGGCCACGCTCTCGGATGCCGTGCTGTTCACCATCACGCCGACGACGCCACCCGTGACCGGCGCATCCACCGTCACGGCCACGGTGTCTGTTACGCTGGGCGGCGCCCCAGTCAGTGCAGACGGGTTGGCGATCAATGGCAACAATGAGTTGTTTGCATACGTCAGCAATAACGGCGACTTGACCATTCCGGGCGACGCCACCGCGCAATTGGTGAGTCTGAACAAAACCACCGGCGTGGCCAATTTGATTGGCGCCGTGGTCTTGCAGGATGTCTATGTCACCGGAGCGGCCTTCGATATGCAGGGACGTCTCTGGATTTTGACCCTTGATCAGATGACCGGGGTTGCCAGAACCCAATTGCGGCAAATCAATCCCGCCGATGGATCGGTGATTGGGCCGGCGATTACCGTGACAGGAGCGGCCTGGAATGACGTGTCAACTGTTGATATCGCATTCGATGTCGATAACAATGCTTATCTTTCCGGCTTTCGATCAATCTTTTCTCTTGACATGGCGACAGGAGCAACGGTTGCGATCCAGACGCTTCCCTACAGCCTGACTTCGGATGGCAGCACCCCAAATTTTGGCGGCATGGCCTTTTACCGCAATGGCGAGGTTTGGCTGGAGCAAAGTTCTGCGGTGGATCGCATCGTCTATGCGCCTGCCGTCAACGCGCCCGTGGGCGACTTCTTCAACACCATCCTGGACCTCACCGCGGCCACTGCAACGGTGAATTCCGGCCGCATGGATCTGGCCGCCCGCCCGAACCGCGTGACCGCCAGCAGCGACAGCGCCAGCACGCCGCCCAATACGCCGGTGACGATCAATGTGCTGGGCAATGACAAGGATGTCTGGCACACGGCGGGCACGGGCCTGAGCGTCGATCACAGCGCCGCTTCGCCGGTCAGCACGTGGGGCAAAACCACCGCCAGCGGCGGCACGGTCACGCTCAATGCCACGGGCACGGTCACCTACACCCCGGCGGCCGGCTTCATCGGCACGGACACGTTCACCTACCGCGTGTTGGCCGACGACGGCTCGTGGGCCGAGGCGACGGTGACGGTTCTGGTCGGCGTGTCCACCGCCGCCGCCGTGCCGACGCTGCATGAGGTGGGGCTGTTGCTGCTGGGGTTGGGGATGTTTGGGCTGGCTGGCCTTGGCTTCAAGGGCCGTAGTTAGAGCGGTTTCTGTTTTGTCATGAACACATCTGACCGTTCGGGCTGAGCTTGGTCGAAGCCATGCGCCCCGGCCCATCGGCAAGCTCAGAACAGGCAACGACCAAGCTCAGCCCGAACGGGTTGTCAATGCTTGAGCCGAAACCGCTCCAAGGCGGGCGAACGGGCGAACAACTGCCCGCGTTTGCCACTGCGTTGGGGGTTCGCTCCGCTCGCCCGCAACTTGTGTTGGTGCGCCGCTCAACTGGCGGCTGGCGGGGGCTGGCTGTTGTCGGCTTCGGCCAGTTCGCGCAGCAGCGTTTGGTAGCGCGGCAGCTCGCCTGCTTGCAGGGCGGCGTCCATTTGGCGTTTGGTTTGTTCGCGCCGTTCGGTGTGCAGGATGTGTTGCAGCTCGGCTGGCTCTGGCTCTATGTCGGCGGGCAGGGTGGTTACTTGATCGACGGCGAAGGTTTCGTGTTCATGGCCGCGCAGTCCTTCGCGCAGGGCGCTCCAGGGTTGGGGGCCGTGGTCCAGGTTTTGTCCGGCCAGCCAGGTAAATAGTGGGCCGTGCGGGGCGGGCAGGGCGCATAGCAGGTCGTGGTCGCTTTGGCTCAGGCGCTCCCATGCGCCGGGGTCGGTGAGGACGATTTGCAGTGCGCGGCTGGCGCGGCTGGCCGGCGCCGTGCGCGGGCGTATGGTGGCGCGCGGGGCGCTGTGCGGTTTTATGTGTTTTGGGCCGCCAGCGCTTGGCTGGTCTTGGTGTGGATTCTTTTTTTCATGGCGGCTGGGGGGGCTGCGCTGGGTCAATCCCCACAGGTCTTGCAGCTCGTGGGTGCCGATTTGCACCTGGGCGGCGATGTCGCCCAGCAGTTGCCGCGCCAGTGCGCCGGCTGGCAATGATTGCCACAACGGGCGGGCGTTGGCGGCGAAGCGGGCGCGGCCTTCGGCGGTTGTCAGATCGCACTCTTGCGCGGCGTCGTCGAGTAAAAAGCGCGATAGCGGGACGGCGGCTTTGACGGCGGCGGCAAATGCATCGGCGCCTTCGGCGCGGATGAAGCTGTCGGGGTCGTGCTCGGGCGGCAGGAATAAAAATTTGATGCTGCGCACGTCGGTTGCCAGTGGCAGCGCCGCTTGCAGCGCCTTGCGCGCGGCGTTGCGGCCGGCGGTGTCGCCGTCGAAGCTGAATACCACGCTGTCGGTGAAGCGAAACAGTTTTTGCACGTGCTCTGGCGTGCAGGCGGTGCCAAGGGTTGCGACGGCGTTGGCAAAGCCTAGCTGGGCGAGGGCTACCACGTCCATGTAGCCTTCGGTGACCAGCGCGTAGCCGTGTTCGCGCAGCGCGTGGCGGGCTTCGAACAGGCCGTATAGCTCGCGGCCTTTGTGGAACACCGGGGTTTCGGGCGAGTTCAGGTACTTGGGTTTTTCGTCGCCCAGCACGCGGCCGCCAAAGCCGATTACGTCGCCCTTGACCGAGCGGATGGGGAACATGATGCGGTCGCGAAAGCGGTCGTAGCGGCGCTCGGGGTCTTCTTCGCTGACGGTGAGCAGGCCGCTTTCAAGCAGCAGCGGATCGGCGTAGTCGGCAAACACGCTGGCCAGCGCGTGCCAGCCTTCGGGCGCGTAGCCCAGGCCAAAGTCGCGCGCGGCCTGGCCCGACAGGCCGCGCGCTTTCAGGTAGCCGATGGCGCGCGGCGATTGCTTGAGGTGCTTGCGGTAGGCGTCGGCGGCGCGCGCCAGCACGCCGGTGAGGGTGGCGCGCTTTTCGGTTTCTTGCGCGGCGCGTTCGCGCTCGGCTGGGCTGCGTTCGTCTTCGGGCACTTGCAGGCCGTATTGCCGGGCCAGATCGTGCACCGTATCGACAAAGCTGGCGCCGGTGTGGTCCATCAAAAAGCCGATCACGCTGTCATGCTTGCCGCAGCCAAAGCAGTGATAGAACTGCTTGGCCGGGCTGACGGTGAAGCTGGGCGACTTTTCGGCGTGGAACGGGCACAGGCCGGAAAAGTTGGCGCCGGTTTTTTTCAACTGCACGTAGCGGCCGACGATCTCCACGATGTCGGCGCGCGCCAGCAGTTCCTGAATGAATGGCCGCGGGATGCTCATTCCACTTTTACTTCAAGGCGGCAAAAACGCGCATCGTCATTCCCGCGCAGGCGGGAATCCAGCAGGCGTTGTTGCAAGAGGGGACGCTGATGGATTCCCGCCTGCGCGGCAATGACGAGGTTTTTTCACCGGCATCCTGGGCGCGAATTTGAATCACGCGCCGATTGTGGCTGATGCAGGCGCAAGGGCAGCGCCGCGTGGTTACTGAATTGATAGCTGGCAGCGCTTGATGTGCGGGATTTTGCGCATTGAAATGTGCTGAAATGCTTGCATGGCAAGCGCTGGCAGCTGTTTATTCAGGAGTTTTGTGTTTTGTCCGGAATGAAAAGTTGCGCCACGCGCGCAAGCGGGCAGCGTTATTTCGGCGGCAGCCGGATCGCGCCATCCAGCCGGATCACCTCGCCATTGAGCATGTCGTTTTCGATGATGTGTTTGGCCAGTTTGGCGTAGTCATCGGGCGTGCCAAGGCGGCTGGGGAAGGGCACGCCGGCGGCCAGCGCGTCTTGCAGCTCCTTGGGCATGCCAAACAGCATTGGCGTGCCGAAGATGCCGGGCGCGATCGTCATGTTGCGGATGCCGCTGCGCGCCAGATCGCGCGCAATGGGCAGCGTCATGCCCACCACGCCGCCCTTGCTGGCGCTGTAGGCGGCCTGGCCGATCTGGCCGTCGTAGGCGGCCACGCTGGCGGTGTTGATCAGCACGCCGCGCTCGCCGGTTGGCTCGGGGTCGTTTTTGCTCATCGCGCCGGCAGCCAGCCGGATCATGTTGAAAGTGCCCACCAGGTTGACCATGATGGTTTTGGTGAACTTGTCCAGCTTGTGCGCGCCGTCCTTGCCCACGGTTTTTTCGGCGGTGGCGATGCCGGCGCAGTTGACCAGGCCCATCAGCTTGCCCATCGACACGGCCTTGGCGACGGCGGCCTGGCCGTCGGCCTCGCTGCTGACATCGCACTTGACAAAAGCGCCGCCGATTTGCGCGGCCACCGCCTGCCCTTTTTCAGCCTGCATGTCGGCGATCACGACCTTGCCGCCGGCGGCCGCCAACATGCGCGCCGTGCCCTCACCCAGGCCCGAAGCGCCGCCGGTGACGATGAAAACCTTGTCCTTGATCTGCATGGGTAGCTCCTGTGTGCAATGAAATTGAGTGCTGATTATGGGTGACGCCTGAATTTGCTTGGGCGTCATCCAGCCTGCGGCTGGCCCTCTCCACCGCCCCCCTCACGCAAGCGGGAGAGGGGAGTGAAGGGCGCTTACCCGCTGCCCGCGATCAGCCGTTGCAGCCGCGTGTCGCTGGTGGAGTACTGCAAGGGCCGCTGGCTGCCCGGCGCGATGATGGCCAGCGCGGCGTGCGCGGCCAGCGTGGCTTCGTGAAAGCCGCACAGAATCAGCTTTTGCTTGCCGGGGTAGGTGTTGATGTCGCCCACGGCAAAGATGCCGGGCTGGCTGGTCTGAAATTTTTCGCTATCGACCACCAGCTGTTTGCGCTCCAGCGCCAGTTGCCAATCGGCAATTGGCCCCAGGCGCGGGTTGATGCCGTGAAACACCAGCAGCGCATCCAGCGCCAGCGGCCGCGCCGCGCCGTCCGGGCCGGTGATTTGCAGCGTGGTCAGGCGCTCTTGCGCCGCCTCGAATCCGGTGATTTGGCCGATTACCAGGCGCAGCGCGCCGTCGGCGCACAGCGCGCGCATCCGGGCCACGGTGGCGGGCGCGGCGGCAAAGCCATCGCGCCGGTGCACCAGCGTGACGCTGGCCGGGCGTTGTTGTTGGCGGGTGGCAAAAAATATCGCCCAGTCCAGCGCGGCATCGCCGCCGCCAGCGATAACCAGCCGCTGCCCGGCCAGGCGGGCCGGATCGGGCGCGCTGTAAAACAGTTGCCGCTCTTCAAAGGCGCCGATGCCGCTTGCCTGCAGCCGCTTGGGCGCAAAAGCGCCCACCCCGGCCGCGATGAAAACGGTGCGCGCCAGCAGCGTCAAACCGCGCCGGGTGGCAAGCAGCCAGCGGCCATCTGGCTGGCGTTGCAGCGTTTGGGCCTGATCGCCCAGGTGCATGACCGGCGCAAAGGGCGCAATCTGCCGCAGCAGCGCGTCAACCAACTGCTGGCCGGTGCACTGGGCAATGGCGGGTATGTCGTAAATCGGCTTGTCCGCATACAGCCAGGCCGGCTGGCCGCCGGGGCGCGGCAGCGCGTCGATGACGTGGGCGCGAATGTCCAGCAAGCCAAGCGCAAACACCTGAAACAGCCCCGCCGGGCCAGCGCCGATGATGGCGGCGTCGGTTTCGATGATGGGGTCAGGTTGCATGCCGGAGCGTTTTTGATGTCATTTGCGGTGCGGGCGCTGCGTGCCCCCATCCCGGCCTTCCCCCAAAGGGAGAAGGAGCGTTATCAGCAAAACAAAAGCGGCCCGCGCGGATGGCATCCAGCGCAAAGCCGCTTTTTCCGGCCTGAAAAGTCCCGCTTGCCGCTCACCGCTTGAGGTATTGCAGCTTGTCTGACTTGTCTTTCCACTCGTCGGCGTCGGGCAGCGCGTCCTTGCGCCGGGTGATGGTTTTGTATTCGGGCGAGCGCGCCAGCTGGGCGTTGATTTCGATCATGTGCTCTTGCCCGCGCGGCACGTCCTCTTCGGCAAAGATGGCGTTGGCCGGGCACTCCGGGATGCACACCGCGCAGTCGATGCACTCTTCCGGATCGATGGTCAGGAAGTTTTCGCCTTCCTTGAAGCAGTCAACGGGGCAGACATCCACGCAATCGGTGTATTTGCAGCGGATGCAGTTTTCGGTAACGACGTGGGTCATGATGTGTTGCGGCAGATTTGGGTTTCGACGATCGCGCGGCACGCTGGTGGCTGTTCGTGCCTGGCAATCTTTCAATTTTAACGTTTGGCGCCCGAGCGTTGGGCGTTGGGCGTGAAAAGCCCCTCAGCCCCTGAGTTCGTCAAACCAGTCCAGCCGCCGCAGCAGCGCTTTTTCAACTTCCAGCAGCAGCATCACCAGCGCGCCCAGCGCGGGCGCCAGCAGCAAGTCTGACAGGCGCAGCGCGCTGGTGTCAAACAATTGCTGCATCCACGGCGTGTAGGTAAAGGCCAGTTGCAGCGCCAGCACCGTCAGGATGGCGTACAGCACGGCGGGCGTGCCGCGCGCGCCGCGCCAGGTCAGCGAGCTGGCGTGCAGGCAGCGCACTGAAAACAGGTAGCCGATTTCCAGCGCGCACATGGTGTTGACCACCAGCGTGCGCGCGGCTTCCAGCGGCAGGCCGCGCGCGCGGCTGTAGAGCATGACCAGATGGATCGCCAGCGCGAACAGCGTGGACACCAGCGCCAGACGCCACAGCATGAATGGGGTGAGCAGCGGCGCGTGCGGCGGGCGCGGCGGGCGGCGCATGACACCGTCCTCGGGCGGCTCAAAAGCCAGCACCAGCCCCAGGGTGATGGTCAGCGCCATGTTGATCCACAGGATTTGCGCCGCCGTCAGCGGCAGCGTCAGCCCCAGCAGCATGGCGGCGATGACGGCCATGACCTCACCGCCGTTGGTGGGCAGGGTCCAGGCCAGCACCTTGCGGATGTTGTCGTACACCACGCGCCCTTCGCTGACGGCGGCGACGATGGAGGCAAAGTTGTCGTCGGCCAGCACGATTTGCGCCGCTTCCTTGGCCGCCTCGGTACCCTTGTGGCCCATGGCGATGCCCACGTCGGCCTGCTTGAGCGATGGCGCGTCGTTGACGCCATCGCCCGTCATCGCCACCACCGCGCCCTGGCTTTGCAGCGCGCGCACCACGCGCAGTTTGTGCTGCGGGCTGGTGCGCGCAAACACTTGCGCGCGCTGGGCCAGTTGCGCCAGCGCGGCATCGTCCACCTCGTCCAACTGCGCGCCGGTGACGGTCAGCGGCGCATGCGCCAGCCCCAGTTGCACGGCAATTGCTTGCGCGGTGGCGGCGTGGTCGCCCGTGATCATCTTCACCGCCACACCGGCGTTGCGGCAGTCGGCCACCGCGGCGATGGCCTCCGGTCGCGGCGGGTCGATAAAGCCGATCAGCCCGGCCAGCGTCAGGCCGCGCAACAGCGATGCGTCGATGCGCTCCACCGGCCGTGGCAGGCGGCTGAAGGCAAAGCCCAGCACGCGCTCGCCCTGCGCGGCGACGCGCTCGATGTGGGCCTGCCAGCTTGCCTCTTGCAGCGGCAGCGCTGCGTTGCCGTCGCCAGCCAGCGCGTGGCTGCACATGGCCAGCACTTGCTCGGGCGCGCCCTTGACCAGCAGCAGCGCGCCGCCAGCGCCGCCAGGCAATGCGTGCAGCGTGGCCATGTAGCGGTGCGCGGCGTCAAACGGGATCACGTCCAGGCGCGGGTGCGCATCGTGCTCGGCCTGCGGGTTGAGCGCGGCCTTGATCGCCAGCGCCAGCAGCGCGCCTTCCATCGGGTCGCCCGTTACGTGCCACTGGTCATCGCTTTCCACCAGCGCCGCGTCGTTGCACAGCAGGCCCACGCGCGCCAGCATCAGCGCGTCGGCGCCGGGCGCGCCGCCAGCGGCCTGGCGCAGCGCGCCCACCGGCGCGTAGCCCGCGCCCGTGGCCAGACATTCGCCGCTGGCGGTGACCAGGCGGCGGCAAGTCATCTCGTTGCGCGTGAGGGTGCCGGTTTTGTCCGAGCAGATCACGCTGGTCGCGCCCAGCGTCTCCACCGCCGGCAACTGGCGCACGATGGCGTGGCGTGCGGCCATGCGCCGCACGCCAATGGCCAGCGTGATGGTGATCACCGCCGGCAGGCTCTCCGGCACAAAACCCACCGCCAGCGCCACCACCGTCATGAAGGCGTCGATCCAGGCGTAGCCGCGCACCTGCACCGCAAACGCAAACAGCGCCAGCGCCACCAGCAGCGCAAACACCGTCAACTGCCGCCCAAAGCGGTTGACCTGGCGCAGCAGCGGCGTGGTCAGGGGCTTGATGGCGCCCAGCAGCGCGCTGATCTTGCCAATCTCGGTGTGCGCACCGGTGGCCGTCACCACCCCGCGCCCTTGCCCCGCAGCCACCAGCGTGCCCGAATAGGCCATGCCCGCGCGGTCGCCCAGCGGCGCGTCAAGGGCCACGGCGGCGGTGGTTTTTTCAGCCGTTACCGACTCGCCCGTCAGCAGCGCCTCGTCGATGCGCAAGGCGCGCGCGTCCACCAGCCGCAAATCGGCTGGCACGCGGTCGCCCGCTTCGATCAGCACCACGTCGCCTGGCGTCAACGCGGCCACGTCAACCACTTGCAGCGCGCCATCGCGCACCACGCGCGCATGGGGCGTGAGCAGGCTGTGCAGCGCGTCCATCGCCGCCTCGGCCTTGCCCTCTTGCACCACGCCCACGATGGCGTTGACCAGCACCACCGCCACGATCACCGCCGCGTCCACCCAATGCCCCAACGCCCCCGCCACCACGGCGGCGGCCAGCAAAAAACCAATCAGCGCATTGGCAAACTGCGCCCCAAAGCGTTGCAGCCAATGCCGCCTGGGTGGCTGCGGCAGCGCGTTGGGGCCATGCGCGGCCAGCCGCCGCGCCGCCTCATCGGCGCTTAATCCACGGTGAATGTCGGTGCGCAACGCCGCAGCCGCATCGGCGGGCGAAAGCGTATGCGGCGGCGGCGGCGAAGTTTGGCCAGTTGAGGGTTGCATTGGGCGCGGGCGTAGTAGGGCGTTTGTTTGGAGTTTGGCGCGTAATTTTTTGAGAAAGCATCATTTTCCACGCATAACGCCAAACGCTCAACCAGCGCAAGCACAGCGCCCGGATAGCGGAAAATACTTGCCCATACACGTTCACAAATCAGGGAACAACCATGAACACCAGCACCCTCATTGCCCACACCGCCAGCCGTGCGCTCCGGATTGCGCTTGGCCTGCTGGCGGCAGTCACGCTCATGGCCCCGGCGGCGCACGCGGAAGGCAATGGCGCCGGGACCATGCCGCGTGGCGAAGTCCAGCCCCAGCCAACTGATAAAACTGGCAGCGCGCAAGCCGCCAGCACCGCCGCGCCCGGTCTGTCGCAAGCAGAGCTGGACGCCATGGTTCAAACCGTCGTGCAAGCGGCGGCGGCCAAACTCAAGCTTGGCCCTGGCGCGCTGCGGTTGGCGCCCGATCAGCCAAGGCACAGTGGTGATTGGGTGTTTCTGACCGGGCGCTTGCTCAATGCCGCCGGGCAGCCCTTTGACTACGCTGGCACCAGCTTGCAAGAGGCCGCGCAGGCCGGTACCGTGTCCGACACGTGTGCGGCCCTGTTGCGCCGTGAGGGCGGCGTTTGGAAACTGGTCGAGATCGCCGTTGGCCCGACCGACGTCGCCTGGGAACCTTGGCCGGTCAAGCACAAGGCGCCGGCCAGCCTGTTCAAGTGAGCTTGACGCTCACTCTCCACGCACCAGCACCGCCCCCGCCGTCTTGTGGCTGGCGGTATCGACCAGAATGAGCGAACCTAGGGCGCGGCTTTTTTCAAAAGGGGCGGCGGGGATGGCTTCTTGCAGGGCGAGTTCGACGTGGCCGATGGCGTTGGGCTCCAGTTGCGTGGCCGGTTCGCGCTCCAGGGTGTGGATGTTCAGGCGGGCGGCGATGCGGCCTACCTTGGCCTTGACCCAGCGGTGGCCGTGCAGCGCCCAATAGATGCGGCCGGGGGCCAGCGGTTCGTCGTCGAGCCAGGCGATGGTGGCGCTCAACTGGCGCGTGCCGGGCAGGGAAGAGGGCGGATCGAAAAAGTCTTCGGCCACGGTTTCGACGATGGGGCGG
>Ga0209628_10000528_pt1 | contig 23555 bp, 19 predicted proteins | sample TergutCu122P4_FD_187285 | JGI IMG/M metagenome (GOLD analysis project Ga0209628, IMG submission 187285) | Cubitermes ugandensis P4 segment gut microbial communities from Kakamega Forest, Kenya - Cu122 P4 (SPAdes) (version 2) | ecosystem: Host-associated > Arthropoda: Insects > Digestive system...
TACGCGGGAACTAGCAACTCTGTGCTCAATATCTCCGGCGGCAACACGGGTTATTCTATTTCCATAGTGTCTGATCCCGAAATGATTCCGATTTTCGTGATACAGCCAAATGATTCCACGATACTTGACGGAATCTCCTTTGAGCTGAGGCTTTCAAAAGCCCGCTGGGATATTGAGGCTTTTAAAGATAATCCGATAAGCGATTACGGAAGCGTAAACAGCGACGGAGTGTTTAAGCCTGCTATAGGCACAGGCGGATATCTCACCAGCGAGCGCAATCCAGTAGGCGTGAGCTATACTCTTAAAGCGGGAGACAGGGATAATATAGCTATAGTCACCATGGAGCCCGGCGATCCCGCCGACAGAAAAAGCGCGCTGTATATCCCCATTTTAGCCGAGATCACGGGCAGCAATCCTTCGATAGAGATCTACAGCGATTTCGTTTCCGATATATCTTTTGAAGGAAACTACTTTTTTACTATTCCTGGAATTAACGGCGTCACCACTCAACTCAGAGCCGGCGATATCAAGCGTTTCTCGCAAGCCGTGACCCTGTCTGATATCACTGTAAGGGAAATGACCGCTCAGGCGATCACGGGCGGGACGCTCACTATAAGCGCCCCCACCGGTTACCGGTGGATCGATATTGATAAAATTAAGATAACAGGTGTCGCGTCCGGGGATAGCCTGAGCGTCGCGTCCATAGCTTATGAGACTGGCAGAGCGAACCAACCCGCCAATCAGGCTGTGATCAAAGCCGAGGTTCGCAGGTCGGGGAGTCCTCAAGACCCGGGGAAACTGACCATAAGCAACCTGAGGATTGCCGCCCTGCCTGATAACAGGGGCGCCGGCCCTGTCAGCGTCACGGTTTCGGGATGCAACATAAAGCAGGAGACGGTGAAAGTTGCCGAAAAGCAAAGAGAGGACTATACGTTTACCACTGCCGGCGCCGCTCCGGCGAAGCTCGCGGCGGGAAGCGATCCGGCTGACCCTATGGCGGCGAGCGCCCGTACTATAAAAGTGACGATGGAAGAGGTGTCGCCAGGTCTGTGGAGAAGTCAGAGCGTTACCAATTTTACGCTGCCTGAGGGGATCACGGCCAGGGCGGTGCTTGTCAATACCACCAACTTATCCGCTGATTTAGCGGCTGATACCGCGATCAGGCGTATCGATGAAAACGCCTTCAGATTAAACGCGGGCGACAGTGGTACCTGGACCCTCTCTTCAAGAGGCTTGGCTGTCGAAGGCGCGAAAACGAAGCCCGGTCAGAGAGCGAAACTTGAATTGACGTTTTTTATATCTGTCAGTGACAGTTTCAGCGGGCCGGTCAATCTTACAACCGGCGGGGCCGCTTTGTCCCACTCAGAGTCCGTGGTTATCGCGGAGGTTTCTGATAAGGCGCCGGTACCTTCTGTGGTTTTGACCATAGGCAGCAGGCAAATGAGGATAGGATCCAACACTTTCGAAATGGATGTCGCGCCTTTTATCGAGGACGGATTCACGCTTGTGCCTGTCAGCTTCGTCGCGAGCGCGCTGGGACTGCCGCCCGGGAGCGTTGTATGGGAAGAATCTGACAGGACCGTGACTATAAAAACCGGCGCGAACGTGAGCGTTTTGACTATTGACAGCGTTTATCTCAAAATAGACGGCGTAAATATTACTATACCCAAAGCGCCTTTGATCAGGGACGGAAGAACCTTCTTGCCTTTCAGAGTGCTGGGAGAACAAATATTAAAAGTCAAGGTCGGCTGGGATGACCTGAGCCGTACAGCGTCGTTTTATTGATGATAAGCCGGGTCGGTTCAAAGAAAACTGGCATAAGCATGAAGCCGCGGCAAGCGTTTCGCCTTGCCGTCGCTTTTTTGTGCGTCACATGCCTGACGCTTTGCGCGTTTGGGTACAGCGGCGCCACGGGCGGGCGGGACGGGAATCTGATCGCGTCCGCTTCGCCGGCGCTTTCTGAGCCGCTCGCTTTAGCGGAAAATATTATAGGGAAGGCCCGCAGGCCGGAAACAATACCCGCCGACTTGGAGTTTACCATCATCTCTACAGGGGATATCATGATGCACAGCCCCCAAACCAAAGCCGGCTGGAGGCAGGACAGCAAAGACTACGATTTTTCTTTTATGTTTGAAAAAGTAGCGCCTGTTCTCAAAGAAGCTGATCTCGTGATCGGCAATCTTGAAACCCCTTTGGCGGGAGCGTCAAATGGCGGGTTTACAGGGTATCCCATGTTTAACGCGCCTGACGCGCTCGCGATGAATCTCAGGGACGCGGGCTTTGATCTGGTAAGCGTAGCGAATAATCATATACTCGATCGGCAATTCAAGGGGCTCAGCGCGACCTTGGACGTTCTGGACAAGGCAGGGCTCATGCATGCGGGCGCGTACCGGACAGCGGAGGAAAGCGCGGAGATACTCCACTTTGAAGTCAAAGGCGCGCGTTTGGCGGCTATTGCCGCGACATACGGGACAAACGGCTTGAAGGCTCCTCCGGATAAAGCTTTCGCCGTAAATTACATCGACGAGGAAAAATTACTGAATGGTATCGCCCGGGCTCGGCGGGAGGGCGCCCGCTATGTCATAGTGATGCTTCACTGGGGAGAGGAATATGTAACTAAACCCACTGCGCGGCAGGAGAAGCTGGCGATGAGCCTTTTACGCGGTGGCGCCGATCTGATCCTCGGGAATCATCCCCATGTCCTACAACGGGGCGAGATCATAAGCTTGACGGAAGCGGCCGGGACCGACGGCGGTGCCGATAAAGCAAAGGAAGCGAGCCCATCCACAACGCTTATTACAGCCGGAAGCAAGCTCGTGATGTACTCCCAGGGAAACTTTATCTCAAACCAGACCGGGCTTGATAATGTGTCGGGCTTATTGCTGAAGATCACCATCGGCGTCAGAGGCGACACAGGCGAGCCGTACCTAAAGGACGCGGGATTTATCCCTGTTTATACTCAAAGAAGAGACAGGTCAGGCGCTTATAAACATACAGTCTGGCCCATCGAGCTCGCCTTACGCGAGATTGAGGCCGGGAGCGATATTTTCAATAACGAGGACAGAGCGAACATTCCAAAGGCCTGGCAACGGGTGATCGACTCACAACCATATCTGAAATTAATCCCATAAAACAATAAAATTAATGGGCGCTAACGCGCTCTTTTTTTTACGGAAGCATTAGGGTCCAATCAAAGAAATTACACGATCAATATGCAAAACGCTTATAAACTCGTAAGATTGAGGTAGAATATGTGTAGAAATCAGTGTTATTAATATGAATTGTTACACACGAAATGTAGATAGAGCGTTCGCGAGATTGCATAAAATATTATGCAAAAAGAACGTAATAGATAAATTATGTCAACATTCAGCCCATGCAGTGTATTTATATTATGCAATCGCGACGTAAATTATTAAAAATCGCTTTTTTGATGACGCGCGAAACATGTTATACATAGTGGACGTAAAAAGTAGAGATTAATTGGCTTAAGCCGGTTTTTTGTAAATGATGAAAATTCATCACTTTATCTACGTGGTTTCTCAAGCGCGTTGGCGCGGGACTATGTCCGCCCGCGATCGCGCCATCCTCACGCTAAAGCCTGAAAAGGGCGGTAAGTAAGATCAACAAGCCCCCATATAAGAAACCATAGTGAAGAATCCCTGTGTTCATTGGTATACAATGGATGCAGGGATTTTTCATGTAGTACAATACAATGAATTATGGTAGACTGTTTATGGAGTTAAGCTTGTTTGGAGCGAAGAAAAACCCTGAATGGCTTATTTGTAATCATTCAGGGAAAAGTCGGGATGACAGGACTTGAACCTGCGGCCTCTTGGTCCCGAACCAAGCGCGCTACCAAACAGGCACCTATTACAATACGGTTTTAGTAGTCGGGGCGACAGGACTTGAACCTGCGACCTCTTGGTCCCGAACCAAGCGCGCTAGCCAAACTGCGCCACGCCCCGCTGATACAAGTGGTATTCTATCTTATCCCATGCTGAATGTCAAAGGCGTTCACGTATTTACTGGACAATGTAAAAGAACTTAATGCGTCTCATCCGAGACGCTTTTTTATTACGCCAAATACTTCAGCGATGAGAGGATAGATAAAAAAACAAAGAAACGGAGGATTAATAGTGAATGACTATGTTTATACCCAATTCGCGGATTCTTTTCTCGCCATGATACCGGATTTCCCTATGGAATCGGCGGAAATTGAGCTGATTGTCAGAACCAAAGGCCTCGGCTCTTTCCTCTTGATCGCGGACGATTATATTGGCGGGATCGCGGAAACCGCGGAACTGCTTATCCGGCTTAGCGGAGGTGAGCGTGAGTAATGGGATACCAGAACGCTTCGGGGCTGCCTGCCCGAAACACGAAGGGAGCGATGAAGAACGCAGGAGCAAATTGAGAGGGAAGCCATAGCGGTATCAATAATAGCTACAAAACTGACAGCGAAAGGCCTTGCCATCATATTGAATCGATTAGCGATAACAATTAAGAAGGGCTATGAGGAGGCGCGGACCCCGCGCGGTAAACAGAGCGTCAAAAAGTTGATGGGCCATAACGCGCCTACGAGTACCATACCGATAGAGGGCGACAAAGGCTTGTTCGATAAAGTAGCCAGAAAATGGAATGTCGATTACGCTTTTCATAAGACAGACAAAGGCAAATATCTGCTTTTGTTCAAGAGCGGGCAAGCCGACGCGATAACCGCGGCGTTTTCGGAGTATTCCGCTCTGGTCATGAAACGAGCGAAGGATAAACGCCCGCCGGTCATGGACGCGCTCAAAAAAGCCAAAGAACTCGCCAGTAATGAAAGGCCAGAGCGTAAGGAGCGGATAAGGTATAGAGAGGTGACGCGGGAATAAGCGATAAAATAAGAAAACGCGTACTCCAGAATATCCCTTACCTGTTCGCGTTGTGGTTTTTCATAAAACTCGGCACAGCTTACCGCGTAGCGGGTGGCGAAAATGTCGGCGTGAGACTCATCGGAATGATGAATACTATAGGCATAGCGTTACGGGATATCGCGCCGGGGTTTGTCGGCTTTGACTGGATTGTCGGTATCGCCGGAACCGCCCTGCTGCGCGTTATTATTTACCTCAAAATAAAAACCGCGAAAAAATATCGAAAGGATGTGGAATATGGCTCAGCCCGATGGGGAACGGAAAAAGATATAAGACCATTCATAGATCCGGTTTTCAAGAACAACATAATTTTGACTGGCACAGAGCGCTTAACCATGAACACCCGTCCCGCGAACCCCGCTAACGCCCGTAACCTCAATTGTTGCGTAATCGGTGGGAGCGGAAGCGGCAAGACCCGGTTCTGGCTTATCCCCAACCTGCTTCAAGCCCATTCAAGCTATGTAGTGGTGGATCCCAAAGGCGAGATTATCAGGCAGACAGGCTCTTTTCTGATGAAACAGGGATATAAAATCAAAGCGTTCAACAGTGTTGATTTCAAGAAGTCAACGCGATATAACCCCCTGTCATACATTAAGACCGAAGTTGACATACTTAAATTCGTTGAGGCCCTTATAAACAATACGCGGGGCGAGGGCAAAGAGGGCGACCCGTTCTGGCAAAAAGCGGAGACCCTGCTGTACTGCGCCCTCATAGCGTATATCGTCTTTGAGGGGCCGGAAGAAGACAGGAACATCATTACCCTCGTGGATTTAATCAACGGCATGGAAGTGAAAGAGGATAATGAGGAATATAAAAACGCCGTGGACTATATGTTTCTCAGCCTCGCCAAACGTAAGCCGAATTGCTTCGCGGTTCGGCAGTATCAGAAATACAAGCTCGCGAGCGGTAAAACCGCGAAAAGCATATTGATTTCATGCGCGGCGCGGCTCGCGCCATTTGACGTAGGGGCGCTACGCGACATAACGCGCTATGACGAAATGGAGCTTGACAAGATTGGCGACCGGAAAACAGCCGTCTTTTTTATTATCTCCGATACCGACCCCACGTTTAACTTCATCGTCGCCCTCGCTTTCTCGCAGATGTTCAATACGCTCTGCGAGCGCGCCGACAACAAATACGGCGGGAGGCTTCCCTGCCACGTAAGGGTTTTATGGGATGAAACCGCGAATACGGGACAGGTTCCTCATCTGGAAAAAATTTGCGCCGTTATCCGCAGTCGGGAAATTTCCTTGTGCCTGTTCCTGCAAGCCCAGTCGCAACTTAAAGCCCTATATAAAGACCACGCGGAAACCATCATGGGGAATATGGATTCCGTTATCTTTCTCGGCGGGCGCGAACGCGCCACAGTCAAGGAACTGTCGGAAATGCTGGGAAAAGAAACTATATACGCGCGGACCGAAAGCCGGACGCGGGGGCAGCAGGAAAGCTACGGTCAAAACACCTCGCGACTCGGCAAGGATCTTATGACAGTCGATGAGATAATCACGATGGACGGGAATAAATGCGTTCTACAACTCAGGGGCTTACGCCCTTTTTTCTCGCCCAAATATGACCTGAGGAAGCACCCGAATTACAAGCGCACATCGGAAGCGAATAAAAAACACGCTTTCGACCCGGCGGAGCTAATCAGCGCGAAGTTGAAAGCGAAGCCCAATGATTTATTTATGGTTTACGAGGCGCGCGCGCCAGACGAGGAGCCCACGCGAGAGGGCGAGGACATCCGCGATTATGGCGACATCGATGAGCCGGGCGCTTTCGCGTAAAAATCGGGAAGTCAAGATATCGGGCAAAGTTATCCCGAAGTTATGACGGCAAACCCGAAGCGCGTATCCCTCCGCCTCGCGTGGCGGCTTTTTATTTCCGGGGTAAAAGCATAAAAAAAGGGAGGATATTATTATGGCGTTTTTCATATCGGCGATTTCGACACTGCAAACATTAGTCGTGGCTTTAGGCGCGGGTCTCGCGGTCTGGGGCGTAATCAACCTTTTAGAGGGTTACGGAGCGGACAATCCAGGCGCTAAGTCTCAGGGAATGAAACAGCTCATGGCGGGAGGAGGTATTATTCTATTAGGCACGACGCTTGTTCCCACGCTCGCCACGTTGTTTTAGTCAGGAGGCCCGCGAATGGGGTTTCTTTCAGATTGGCTTAATGAATGGATAAAGGAGATACTCGTTGATGGCATAATGAGCAACCTAAGCGCGCTCTTCGATGACGTAAACGCTCAGGTCGGGGAAATAGCGGCGAACGTGGGACAGACACCGTGGGCGTTTAACCCCGATGTCTTCGCCCTTGTCCGAAACCTTTCGGAGACGGTTGTGTTGCCTATCGCGGGTATTGTTCTGACGTTCGTGATGACATGGGAGCTTATACATCTGATAATAGACCGCAACAACCTCCACGAGATTGACGCGTGGATATTTTTCAAGTGGATTTTTAAGACGACGCTCGCGGTACTGGTATTGTCCAACACATTCGACATCGTCATGGGAATCTTTGATTTATCGCGGCAAGTCGTAAACAACGCGTCGGGCCTTATTTCCGGCGAGACAGCGGTGACGCCGGCGCTTTTAGCGACATTTGAAAACGAGTTGACGCTGATGGACAATGGCGCCCTGCTCGGCTTGTGGCTACAATCAATTGTAATCAAGATCATCGTGGTAGCGATGAACATATGCGTATTTATCATCATCTACGGCAGAATGATCGAGATATTTATCATGACAAGCCTCGCGCCTCTGCCATTGGCTACACTAACAAGCCATGAGATGGGAAGCGTGGGCCAGAATTACCTGCGGGCCCTGCTCGCCGTGGGCTTTCAGGGATTACTCATCATGGTTTGCGTTGGGATTTACGCGACGCTCGCTCGGTCGATTGCCGTAAATGGCGACCCTATCGGCGCGGTATGGGCTTGTGTCGGGTATACCGCGCTTTTGTGCTTCGCGCTGTTCAAGACAGGCAGCGTAAGCAAAAGCGTGTTTGGAACGAGCGGGTAAAGATAAGGCCTCGGGTCAAGTTGACCCGAATTGAAAGGAGAAAACGAAAATGGCGATAGACCCAAACTCAAACGCCGCTTTAGAAATCAGTGACCAAGTCGAGTATATGTATTATATGAAAGACGCGCCAATCATGGACTTCATGAAATTCGCCGGTATTGACATAGACGAGGCGGTGAAGCTCCGGGTAGCCGCGGCGCTAGACGACTATAAGCCAAAACTGAACGTAACTATAAGGGAAATCGCGCCTCGGGGCAACCTTTATGGTTTCGCCAGCGTGAAAATCGGCGGCGTAACCATAGACGACTTCAAGATTTTGGAGAAAAAGGACGGCGAGTTATTCGTCGGCATGCCGAGCCGGCGGGATGACGCGAGCAAAACCGGCTATCGAAACACGGTGTTTGTAGATAAGGATTATCTTGACGAGTTCAACAGGGAAGTTCTTAGAGCTTATGGATCAATGATCAGCCAAGCGAAGTCATGGGACGCCAGGGCGATGACGGAGCCGCGCGAACCGTCAATATCCGCGCGTGTAAGAGCGGCGGCGATAAAAGCAGGAGAAATAAATGACGAACTTCCAAGAAAAGCGCGAAACGAAAAACCCCGCGATGGAAGAGGTGAATAGCGTGGCTTATGTAAGCGCGCCAAACGATTTATCCAGAATAAAAACTAAAGTGGCGCTCAACCTTACCAAGAGACAACTTATTTGCTTCGGTACCGCGGCGATAACCGGGACGCCGTCATACCTGCTGACTCGCGCGACCATAGGTAACAGCGCGGCCATGATCCTGATGATCGCGATTATGTTGCCTCTTTTTTTCATCGCGTTGTATGAGCGAGACGGCTTGCCGGCTGAAAAAGTCGCGAGAAACATCATAGACGCGAAGTTTATCCGTCCGGGGACGAGGCCTTACAAAACAGAGAATTTTTATGGCATATTGTCAAAGGAGGAACTGACGGTTGAGCCTAATTAGAAACGCGAAGCCGCTACCGAGGGGCGCGAAACGTAAATCAAAAGCGCCACAAACCGCGCAACAGACCATCCCCTACCGGGAAATGTCGCGAGACGGCGTTTGTAAGGTAAGGGATGGTTTTTTTACTAAGACCATCGAGTATGACGACATCAACTACGCCGTGGCCTCAAGTGACGACCAATCAGTCATTTTCGATGGTTATCGCGCTTTCCTCAACTATTTTGACGCGTCGTTACCGTTCCAGTTGTCCTTTGTCAACCAACGCTCACGCGCCGGAAAGCGACAAAAGGTAAATATACCAACGCGGGATGATGGCTTAAACGGTATCCGCGACGAATACGCTAACATGCTCAAGGGACAAATCGCGAGGAGCAATAACGGCATCGCGCGCTCAAAATATATCACGTTCGGGCTCGCCGCGACGACTTCCGCCGAGGCTCGCCCGCGCCTGGAACGCGTCGAAAGCGATATCATAGGTAATTTCAAAAAACTCGGTGTCGCCGCGCGCGCGTTAAACGGATTCGAGCGTTTAGAAGCGTTGCATGGACAGTTGAATCCCGGGTGGCGGGGCCGTTTTCAATTCTCTTGGGCCGACATAGCCAAAACGGGCATGACGACAAAGGACTTCATAGCCCCTACTTCCTTCGACTTCCGGCAGGGGCGGACATTTCGCGTCGGGGCGGCGTGGGGCGCGGCGTCGTATCTGCAAATCATGGCCTCAGAGTTGTCCGACAGGCTGTTGGCTGAGATACTGGAAGAGGACGCGGAAATGACCGTGACCATGCATGTCAACACGGTTGACCAGGCAAAAGCGATAAAGACGGTAAAAGCCAAGTTGACCGACATTGACAAAACGCGCGTGGAGGAGCAGAAAAAAGCGGCGCGGAGCGGTTATGACATAGACATACTGCCTCCGGACTTAGTTACGTTCGCTAATGACGCGAAGGCGCTGTTGACGGATTTACAGAGCCGCGACGAGAGGATGTTCCTGCTTACCTTTACCATAATTAACACGGCGCCAACTCGCCAGAGGCTGGAAAATGACATATTCGCTATCGCGGGCGTATGCAATAAATTCAACTGCGCTTTGAGAAGGCTCGATTTCCAACAAGAGCGGGCGTACATGTCAAGCCTCATACTCGGGCTTAACGCGGTAGAGGTGCAGCGCGGCATGACCACGAGCGCGACGGCGATATTCATCCCGTTTATGACAAAGGAGTTAAGGATGGGAGGGCAATCGCTGTATTACGGCATGAACGCCCTTTCGCGAAATGTCATCATGGCGGACCGCAAAAGGCTTAAAGCGCCTAACGGCTTATACCTGGGCGTTCCGGGAAGCGGAAAGAGCTTCGCGGCTAAGAGAGAGATTATCAATGTGATCCTTGTCACCAACGACAGGGTTATCATCATCGACCCGATGGGAGAGTATGTCCCCCTCGTTAAAAGCCTCGGCCCTGACATCGGGGAAGTGATTGAGATATCCCCGGACAGTCCGCGTCACATCAACCCGATGGATATAAAACTAACCGATAACGGCGATGATAACCCCCTCGCGCTCAAGGCTGATTTTATCTTATCACTCATGGAACTCGTCGTGGGTGGCAAGGAAGGATTAGAGCCGATCGAGCGCACGATCATTGACCGAAGCGTACGCCTTGTCTACCGCGACATGATGAAGAACCCGGAAACAGCGGAAACGCCTATTCTTCAGGATCTCTACGAAACATTGAGCGCGCAGCCGGAGCCGGAAGCGAAAAGGCTCGCGGTCGCGCTTGAGATTTACTGCGCTGGAAGCCTCAACGCGTTCAACCACCACACAAACGTGGATACCGGCAAGCGCGTAACGTGTATCGTGCTTAATAAACTCGGCGCGGGATTGCGCAAAATCGCCATGCATATCACCAACGAGCTTACGTGGGCGGCCGTGGACGATAATTTCCGCCGCGGCGCGTATACATGGTGCTACTATGACGAGGCCCATTTGCTCTTGCGTGACTCGTTGACCGCGAGCTATTTCGTGACCATTTGGAAAATGCTGCGTAAAAAAGCGTGCGTGCCCTCCGCGTTGAGCCAGAACGCGAAAGACTTTTTAGCTTCGCGGGAGATTGAGGCGATCCTTGAGAACAGCGAGTTTATTGTATTGCTCGCGCAGGCGGCGGGCGACAGGGAAGTGTTGGCGCGGCGACTCGGTGTTTCGCCACATCAGCTAAGCTACGTGACGCGTAGCGGGTCAGGCGAGGGTTTGCTATTCTACGGCGATACCACGATCCCATTTATGGACCATTTCCCGCGCGGGAAGATATATGACCTGCTCACCACGCGCCCGGAGGATTTAAGAGATGAAACACAGACTTGAAATCGCCCGTGAAAAACTGTCGACGCGAAAGCCGTATAAGCCGTCTGGCGCGCCGGCTAAGCTCGCGTCAGCGGCTGGAAACGCTGTCTGGTCGCGGGCACGAGAGGAAATCCGCGATGAAGAGCGGGACAACGTGGGCATAGAGGCGGCGAGTCGGGTGGAGCTTGCCGCCGAGGGCGTCGCGCGGATAACCCCGCGCCATATCCGGCGTTGGCGACTAACGCGACAGGCGAGGATGGCGCGGGAGGATCCTGCGTCGCGATTGAGCGTCATAAACAAGCTATTCCAAAAACGACGATTGAGGCGGCAGTTTCAGGATCGGGTGAGTGAGGCGGCTACGCGCGCCGTCGCGGAAAAACTGTTATCCGCGTCAAAAAGAGTTTTTCGCGCTGTCGGGCGTTACCTAAGACGAAATCCGGCTGTTTCGCTGGTTATTCTCATTAGCTTTTTGCTCGTTCTCCTAACGCAGTCCTGCGCGGGTGGCGCTCTCGTTATTGGAAACGCGCTGACTGGAGCCATCGGCGGCGCGTCCTTCCTCGCGACGGATGAAGACATAGACGAGGCTGAGCTACGTTACTCGGAATGGGAAGTTGATCTCGCTTTAAAGGCGAGAAACGCGCCATTCTCCTACCCCGGATATAACGAGTATCGTTATGATATCGCCGAAACTGGTCACGACCCTTACGCTTTGCTCGCTTTCCTTACGGCGAGACATAATGATTTCGCGTTCAAGGAAGTAGAAGATGAGCTGCTCGCGATTTTCTACCAGCAGTATGTTCTAACGTTTACCGGGATTGTGGAGGTAAGGAGCTATACGGAAACGGTTTCGACCCCGGGAGGCGGAAGCTCGACAAGGACGGTTTATTATAACTACTATATTTTGAGCGTGACTCTTACAGCCAGGCCATTTGAGGACGTGATCAGCCCACTGCTCGCAACGCGGGATGAGAGGGAGAGGTACGCCGCGTATATGTATCTACATGGGAACCGTCAGTATATTGGTAGTCCATTTGTGTTTAACTGGCTTCCACATGTCACCAGTTACTATGGCTATAGGATACATCCTGTCAGCGGCGTCAAGGACTACCATGAGGGCGTGGATATATCCGCGCCGATAGGGACGCCAATAAAGGCTGGTGGCAAGGGCGTGGTCTCGCGATCCGGGTTGGATGGCGGTTATGGCCTCGCGTTGATGATCGATTATGGGAATGGCGTAGCGGCGAGATACGCGCATTGTAGCGCGCTCTTGGCAAGCGTGGGGCATGAAGTAATCACCGGGGAGATCATCGCCTTATCCGGCGATACGGGAACCAGCACCGGGCCTCACCTGCACATGGAAATTATGAAAAACGCGAGATATTTGAATCCGCTCTATTTTGTGGGCGGGACTATTGATTAAGGAGGCATGACGACATGGTTAACGCGAAAACCGCGAAAGCGCGCTCCGAGGTAACGAAGATGAAGGCGAGGCTGGCGGAACAACAAAACAAGTTGAGAGAGCTGGAAGCGAGACAAGAGGAATATGAAAACATGGAGATAGTGGATATCGTTCGAGGTATGAGCGTCCCTTTGGATGACCTCGCCTCAATCCTTCGATCCATAAAGGACGCGCCGGCTCGCGGCGCGATTAACGCCTCGGGCCAAGTTGGCTTGATGCCGAGCAATGACGGGTCAAACATCGAAGACGCAACTAAGGGAGGCGCGATCCAATGAATAAAATAAAACGCGCGTTGGCGGCGATTGTCGCCGCTTTTTTCGCGCTCAATATTTTTCTCGTGGCGGCGTTCGCCTCGGCAGAGGGCTCGCCGGAAGGCGCGCGAATCATTGAGGAAATTGTTATATCTGAGGAAATCATCGCGATTGAGGATTTAGCGCCGTCCGCGCCAGATGAGCAACTTAATCCCGTAGGACATCCTTTTACCCCCGCGGGCGCGGGCACAGTCATCGACCACGCCACGGACGCCGACGGGAAAGCGTTTTACGCCATCTCTACGCCCGATAAGCATGTTTTCTATCTCGTGATCGACAAACAGCGAAACATAGAAAACGTGTATTTCCTCAACGCCGTAACGGTAAAAGATTTGTTGGCCCTCGCGTCGGACGATATACAGACGCCCGCGGTTGAGCCACAAGCGCCACCGCCCATGGTTTTGCCCCCCGTCCCGGCGATTGAGCTTCAAGCTCGAGCGACACCCGCGCCGACACCTGAGCCACAGCCGCGAAGCGAAGCGAATATAAGAGCGCGTGTCTATATCGCGGCCGGCGTGGTCGTTATCTTTGGTGGCGTGGCAGGGTGGCGCTTAAAAGCGAGCCAAGTTAAACGACGGGACGCGTCGATCAGCGAGGAATATGAGATAGCGCGCGACTATACGGACGGCGATTATGACAGCGAGTGGGATGAAGACCATGACGGGGATGCGTCAACTCCCTAATCAACCATGTCATGGCGCGCCTCGCGCGCCATGCCCGTTCGCGCGGAGCGAGATTGAGCGATATCATGATCGGGGGATAGATACATGGACCAAAATTATTACTTGATATATCAGATGAAAAGGGATCAACTCGCGTGGGACTTTTCAAAAGAGTCGCGTTTACGCGAAAACCGCTCGGGAAATATATTTGACAGGGATATATACGACCATGTCTACACTGGAACGCTCGGGCCATATAAAGCCACTGACTTGAATACTCTGCACGAAATCTGGGACAAGATCGATAACGCGCGACCAATAGATTTCGCGGGGCGCTCCATGTCGGTTGGCGATGTCATAGCGCTGCTGATTGATGGCGGGATAAGGGCGTATTATGTTGAGGAAGTCGGCTACCGGAGCGCGGTTGATTTCCAAAATGGGGCTTACCGGTATTATTCCACTTCGCGACCTATCGATATCGGAACGTATCCAAAAACCGAAAACGGACCTGTCGAGTTTGTTAATTATGACGAGCGTAAGTGGGTTGAGAATAAAACGTTCAGAGCCTGGGGTTATCTCGCTTATGACGCTCCCTTGTCAAAGAGGCGAATCAGCGATTATGAGCTGAGGCCCGCTTCGGATAACCCTGATGACCCCAAAGTGGCACCAATCCAGTTTGAGGCTCAGATAAAGATTGTCGCTAACTGGGAAAAAGAGCGTAATGTCCCGGAGGCGGCGCGCCTTACCAAGCGCGATAACGAGCTTGGCGCTCATATATGTAAAGAATGGATAAAACCTGAACAGATATCAGGGCGATGTTACTACATCGCTAACTACAAGCCAAAAAGCAGCGTTGAGCGAAACGGTGACTTAGAGCCGATAACGGAGCGACTTGCGCGAGCCGCGAGGGCGGTCACGGAGTCTTCGCGCTCTCTCTCGACCAACAATAAGCGAATAGTCACGGAAAGGTAGGTTTCGCGTTTGGATATTAATAGAAACCGCGTGAAGCCGCGCGTCGAAAAGACGCGAGGAAGGGAGCGCGAGCGATGAGCGGGAAAGCTAAACGAGCTCGCGAGGTCGGCGTTTATGTAATGGTGTCCAGGGAGGAGCGCGAGCTGATACGGGAGCGAATGACTGAAGCGGGCGCGACTAACATGGGCGCGTTCATACGCAAGATGGCGCTCAATGGTTACGTTCTTCGCGTTGACCTCTCCCCGGTAAAGGAGCTTGTATCCCTGCAACGGCGCTGCGCGAATAATATGAACCAAATTACTGTCAAAGCTAACTCGCGTGGCAGCGTTTATAAGGAGGATATCGCCGATTTGAGACGCGACTACGCCGCGCTTTGGGGGCCGCTCGCGGATCTGATTAAGAGGCTCGCGGAGATCGTGAGGATGTAGTTTTTGGGGATATCGGCGTTCTCGCCTAATCGCGGAAAGGAGCGCTCGACGTGGCGACCACTTATATAAAGCCATACAAAAAAAGCGAGGGCAAGACAGCGATCCAAACTATGCGGGAACGTTTCGATTATGGCCTTAACCCGAAGAAACTCGCGGTGGTATCTTCCTACCTCTGCGAGCCTGAAACGGCCCACGCCGAGTTCGCGCTTGTTAAGAGCCAGTATGAGGCGATTACTGGCCGCCCCGCCGATAAGGGGCATTTGTTTTTTCAGATACGACAAGCGTTCGCGCCAGGCGAAATTACTGTTGAGGACGCGCAGAACGTGGGCTATGAGACAGCGATGCGGTGGACTAAAGGCAGGCATCAGTTTTTTGTCTGTACCCATAATGACAAGGGACATTATCATAATCACATATATTACAACTCAACCACGGAGGACAGCGCCGGGAAATTCCATAACTTTCTCGGCTCGTCCTTCGCCTTGCGGCGACTTTCCGACCGCGTTTGTATTGAGCGCGAGCTGTCAGTTATCGCTGATCCGAAGCGACACAGCGAGGGTCGTTTCAAGCATTATGGCGAATGGCTCGGATCAAATAAACCGCCTACATATCAGGAACGTTTAAAATCGGCGATCGACGCCGCCCTGCGAGATAAGCCAAATGATTTCGACGCTTTTCTATCGGCTCTCGCGACAGCTGGATTTGAGAGTAAACGCGGTCGCGGCGCCTTGTCTTTTCGCTCGCCCGCTCATGGGCAAAAACGGTTTACCAGGTTAAGATCCTCAACGCTTGGGGATGGATACGATATTGAGAATATAAAAGCCGTCATCGAGGGTCGATCACCTCAACAGTGTGAGTGGAAACAAAGCGCCCCTCGCGAGGTTAATCTCGTTATCGATATAAAGGAAAAAATAAGGGATGGTAAAGGCGTAGGATATCAGCGATGGGCCACGGTCTTCAACCTTAAACAAATGGCCGCCGCCATGCAGTATCTCCAGGAAAACAAACTCATGGTTTATGAAGACTTGGCGGCGAAAACGCGGTTGGCGACAGAACGTTTTCATGATACCAACGACAAACTAAAACAGATCGAGGCGAAGTTGAGACGTAACGCCGGCTTGAGAGCGGCGATCGTGGATTACGCCCGAACCCGCCCAGTATTTGATGAGTACAAAGCGAAGAAATACAGCCGTAAGTTTCTCGCGGAACGCGAGGCTGATATCGCGGTTTTTCGAGCGTCGCGAGCTACCATGCGGGAGTTATTGAACGGCGAGAAATTACCAAAGATAACCGAGCTTAACGCGGAATGGAAAACGCTTACCGCGGAGAAAAAAACTGGTTACGCCGAGTATCAGGCGGCGCGGAAAGAATCGCGGGAAGCCTTGGTAGTTAAAGCTAACATCGATCATTTACTCGGGATTGTAGGGAGGGATAAAAACAAGGAAATGGAGCGGTAGCTACATGACGCTACAACAAAGCCGACAGGCTACCACTCTTCGGGCCAGGATGGCCCGAAGGCGCGGGTTTGGGGCGCGGCCCCAACAAGCGATTTTTCCGTCGCGAAAACATAATGCATATGCGACGGAATTGCTTGCCATTCTTTGTTGCATTGATCAAGTTGCATTTGCCGATAATGTGGTGGTCTGTTTAATTGCCTACTGTCTACCCCAAAAAGAAGCGCCTAATATGAATGACTTTAACAGCAAGCATGAGCTAGCGATTCGTAATATTCGAGAGTGGCAACCCTAAAGGTACTTTAAGATGCCCAAACGCGGTTACACAGCGCGTTCCAGAAATTTGTGTAAAGCGAGGGGGACAGTGTCATCTTATTATCGTGAGATATATAAGCTCGTAAAGCCAATTGGCACATAGACGCGATAGAGAGCTTATGTGAAAAAAATCTTATTAAATAATCATGGACTACGAAGCGGCAACTAAGCTCACGATGGAGAAGCGAGTAATTTAACGATAGCGGAGGTAGCTCAAGATTATGAAAAGGTTAGCGAAGAAGGGGTTATGCATTATTCTCATTTGCGTCATGGCTTTTGGGACGCTTTACGACCCGCGGGTGACATTTGGTCAAACAGAAACGGATAATCAACCCCCAGTCAAGATTGAAGTCACAATCGATGATAAGGATAACGCGCGTGAGGCGTTAGAAGCAGCTTCTGACGCGACTGGAGAGGAAGCTCTCGAGGAAGAGGTCAATGAGGAAGCTTTCGAAGATCAATCCTCCATGGAGCGAGCGAAGGAAAACCGGAAGGAACCGTCAGATAAAGGCGAAAAAGAATATAAAGCTCCATACAGGGATCCATTCGCGACTATGTATGACAGCGACCAAGCCTTCGCCGAGCGCGCGGAATCGCTAATAGAAAACGCGATTATGAGATCAAATGAGGAAGCGTCTTCACACGCGGCGAGTATCGCTGAGCGAAGCTTAAGCTCGAACGTTAAGCGGGCGCTTGCCACAGCGCGATTGGACGAAGTTTATTTGGAAGAAGAAGAGGTAGAGCGAATCGAGCTACTATACGCGGATACAAGACAGGATAGGTTCATCATAAAGCGTAAGTCCGCTGACTCAAATCCTGTACGCGTGAGCGAGGTTGGGATACTAAGTTCCGCGTCAATGAAAACGCGCGACAGTCGCTTAGACTTCATCACCATGACTGACCGGGTAAACCCGGCTGAGCTTGCCAGCGCGCTAATAGCGACGGGGGAGCTTGACGACGTTGAGTATATTCAGCCCGATTTTACTATGGAATTCTCAAGCTTTAGTATTTCTGTCACTGAGGTGTCTCCCGACGAAGACGCGTCAATAACGGACGCGTCATTTTTAGATGAGAGCGATATCGAGAAGGATGAGCCGGGCGTTCTAGAAGGGGATGAAGCGCTTGAGGATTTGGAAGAGGAAACGACGGAAATAATAGATCAGGATCCTGAGATAGATATTAACTTGAAAGACGGCGCGGGCGCGGCGAACTCGAAAGATCCTTTAATCCCTTATGGGGAAACCGAGATCATAGTGGGCCTTATTGACACGGGCGTTGACATTTTTCACGGCGGTCTGTCCGGATATCTCGTGGATGGCCACAATTTCATCGATGACACGGACGTGGTTTATGATCCAACTTATCCTTTGGCCGAGGCGCATGGTACCCATATAGCCGGGATCATAAAGGACGCCGCTGAAGGCGCCAATATAAAGATCATGCCGCTTAAGGTCTTTGGCGCTCATGGCGCTTACACCAGCGATATCATAAAGGCGATAGAATACGCTGAGGCTAACGGGGCAAGAATTATCAATTGCAGTTTCGGTAGTGGTCAGTATAACCCAGCGCTGGAGGACGCAATAGCGGCGTCGGATATGCTTTTCGTGGCTTCGGTAGGCAACGCCCGAAGCGATTTGGCCGAGAGTTCGGTATACCCCGCGGCGCTTAGGCTGGACAATCTCATTAGCGTAGCGTCGCTCAATGCCGATGGCGGTTTTTCGTACTACTCCAATTATAGCGACACTCTGGTTGACATAGCGGCCAGAGGTAGGGATGTGTACAGCGCTCTCCCCAATAACCAATATGGCATACAAAGCGGGACGTCCATGGCGGCGGGACAGGTCAGCGGTGTCGCGGCTGCGGCGCTATCCCTTAGTCAGCTAAGCGCGGTAGAGCTTCGGGATAGAATCCTCACCGGCGCTGACTCGCTCTCGAATCTGGGACAAAAAGTAGTAAACGGAAAGAGATTAAACCTTTGGAACTCAATAAACAATACAAGCGGTTCCTATCTGAGCGTTAACCCCGAAGACGATTTTGACGTCCATGGTTACGCGCCAACGCCTGAGGATGGATGGGCTTTATTAAGCGGATTATCTAACGCGGTTTCGATAGCTACCGGATACTATCATACCATCGCCCTTATGGCTGATGGCGGTGTCATCGCTTGGGGTGACAACAAGTATGGACAGCTTGGTGACGGGACATCAGCAAATAGTTACTTACCGGTACAAGTGATCGGATTATCCGATGTAGTCGCGATTGGCGTGGGTTACTATCATAGCGTCGCGATAAAGAGCGACGGAAGTTTGTGGGCCTGGGGGGACAATCTTCATACACAGCTTGGCGACGGCACGATGACTGAACGAAGAATACCGATTCAGGTAATTGGTTTGTCTGACGTAACGTTAGTAGGAAGCGGCGCTTATCATAACTTCGCGATTAAATCTGACGCGAGTCTGTGGGCATGGGGCGATAACACATATGGCCAGCTAGGCGATGGTACATATTATACAAGGCCAACTCCAGTACAGATAAACGGATTATCTGGCGTAGTGTCGGTGAATGGGGGAATTAATCATAGTCTCGTGGTTTTAAGCGATGGGGGCGTCCGAGCGTTTGGTCGTAATAATTACGGACAACTTGGTAACGGGACGACAGTGGATAGCAACACGCCGGTACAAGTGAGTGGGCTTTCTGATGTTATATCTGTAGCCACGGTATATCACCATAGTATCGCGTTAAAAAGTGACGGCTCGATCTGGTCATGGGGATACAACGGTTACGGCCAGATTGGTGATGGCACGATTACGAATCGGAGCGTTCCGATCCAGGTTGGCGGATTATCAAACATGGTTCAAATAGCTGTCGGCGTTTATCATAATATCGCGGTAAGGAACGATGGTAGTCTTTGGGCTTGGGGATATAACAAAAATGGTCAGATAGGCGACGGCACGACAACGAGTCGGTATACGCCGGTACAAGTGACCAGTCTTTCAGACGTGGTGTCAGTGAAAGCCGGCTATTGTCATAGCTTCGCTATAATGAGCGATGGAAGTCTTTGGGCTTGGGGTTACAACAGCTCAGGCGTATTTGGCAATGGCTCGGCAACGAGTAGTCAATTATTACCCACGCTAATTAGCGGTATGTCGATTGTGACCGCGCTCAGTTTTAATCAGACCTCATATTCCGCCACGATCCCCAAAAATGGCTCGATAACCGTGAGCGCGACCGCTCATGGCGTAAGTGGGAATGCAGGTCCTATCGCAATTATTGGCGTCGCGTACTCTATCATGAATCCGTGCGTGGGCGTTTCCATAAACAGCGCGACAGGCGTTGTGACGGTAGAATCGACCGCTCAACCAGGCGCTGTCACGCTGGTCGCCGCCTACGGAGGATTAAAGACCTCGGCGAGTATGACGCTGACTAAACAAGCGAATCCCCTAATATCGATAACGGAGAACAAAGAGTATCTTATAAGCGTAAGCGCGAGCGACGTAACATCCTTCACAGGAATGACCGTTACAATCAGCTACGAAGCCACGATATTGCAACTTTTAAATATAGCGTCGCAAGTAAAAGGTGCGTGCATGTCAGCGGGCGAGATCAATGGCACCGATATCACGGTGGTAGCGGTAAGCCCGGGTAGCGTGACCCTATCTTTGGATAAAGATATACCTCAAGGTAAGTCGTGGGCGGGAGTGATCACGGTTCTTAGGTTTAAGGGATTATCCACCGATGTGACAATAGTGCTTGTCGCGTAGTAGGGTGAAATAAAGGGCACGCGCGTTAATCGTGGCGCGAAATAATAGATTGGAGAACAAGCGATGATTATCAACATAATAAATAAAAACATACGGAAATTGACAGCGGTTACGCTTTTACTGGCTCTGTTATACTCAATTATCGCTCCCGCGGCGGCGTTAGCCACGGAAGAGGTTAAAACGCGAGCCATGTGGAACGCGGTCTTGAACGCGGATCTATCAGCGTTTAGCGAGGAAGTAACGCCTTACGCGCATGTAGAGCCAAGAGAAGAGCAAACGCCAACACAACCCGAAAGTATAGCTAATATATCATTCTTAAAATAACTACACATATAAAATATTAAATGCTATACTATTCATAAAACAGACAGCGAGGCGTGAATAGATGGCAAGACCAAAACAAAATATAGTAACACTGACACCAGATGAAATATCCTATTTACAAAAAACAATAAGGACACATACAGCGGAGGCGAGAACCGTACAGAGAGCGAAAATACTGTTGTATAGCGCCGAAGGGATGAGTGATTCATCAATCGCGGAAAAACTGGATATTAATCGTCGTTCTGTCTATAACTGTATCGCGAAGTTTATAGCCGCTGGAATGGACGCCGCTCTTGAGGATTTGGCGAGGACAGGACGCCCCGGGGTAATAACCGATGAGGAAAAGACATGGATAGTTGATATCGCGTGTCAGAAACCAGTCACGTTAGGATACGCTCAAGAACTATGGACAATGTCGAAGCTTCAAAAACATGTACAGGAGAGCTGTGAAACGGCGGGATATCCTGGGCTTAAGGGAATAGCGGTTTCAAAAATATGGGCAATATTGAATGAAGCGGAGATCAAGCCTCATAAAATCAGGTACTACTTAGAGAAGCGAGACCCCGAGTTCAACCGAAAAATGAACGATGTTTTAATTGTTTATAAGCAGATGGAATTCCAATACGAGACAGGCGAGGATAATGGGATTGTAACAATAAGTTATGACGAGAAACCAGGCATACAGGCTATCGCGAACGCGTCTGATGATTTGAAGCCAAATAGAGAACATGGTTTTATTGGCAGGGATAGCGAGTATAAACGGTTAGGCACGGTATCATTACTGGCTGGCATGGATTTACGCTCCGGAGAGATCATTCCATTAGTAAGAGATTCACACAAAAGCTCTGATTTCATTGAATTCCTTAAGCTATTGGATGGTAAATACGAAAAAGATCTGAAAATACGTATTGTTCTTGACAACCATTCCGCTCACGCGTCGAAGGAGACGATGAGGTTCTTGGCTGGATTACCCGGGAGATTTGAGTTTGTATTTACCCCAAAGCATGGTTCCTGGCTCAACTTGATTGAAAGCTTTTTTAGTAAAATGGCGAGAGTTTTTTTAAAGGGTATCAGAGTATATTCAAGAGAAGAGCTGGTTAGAAGGATATATCAATACATGGATGAAGTTAATGAGGTACCCGTTGTTTATCATTGGAAATACAAAATGGATGAGCTTACAGTCTGATTTGAGCAATCATTTCAAGAACGTTGTACTAATATGTGGACTGATCCCGCGTATGAGACAGACCGCTTTATTATCAAATACAAAGAAGCGGAAGTGTCGATAGCTACTGAAAGCGCGTTGCGAAGCGCTGGAATCGCTAAAACGATAGACAGATTAAATATCGCGGATAGTGAGCGGAGTCGAAACGATAGATCCGCTATATCCATACTCACGACTGAAAGAGTCATAAGCGCGGATGAGTTGAAGCGAAACATCAGCGATGAGGCTTTATCCGAGATCGCGTACATCCAGCCAGATTACGAAATGACGTTTTACTCCGCGGGTGGGGAAAGCGCGAGCGACGAAACATCAGAAGAGTCGGAACTTGAGACGACGCTTGAGATTGTCCCAGAGGTAACGCTTGAGGAGGATGACACTGAAAAGGACTCGTTAAGCCCAGAAGATGTCATCGTCGCGCTACTTGACACGGGAGTTGACACAAATCATCCCGATTTAGCGGGAAAATTAATCGCTGGATGGGATTTTGTAAATGATAGCCCTAACGTAAACAGTCAGGAATGGTATTACGACCAGGGTCATGGCACAAGCATGGCGGGCGCGATATCTTCGTTTGGGGCTATTGTTATGCCGTTGAAAGTGTTTGAGGGTGGCAAGGCTTATACCAGCGATATTTTATCAGCTATTTCTTTCGCTGAAGAGAATGGCGCGAGAATAGTTAACATGAGCTTCGGCAGCCGGTACTATAATCCCGCGCTTGAGGAAGCGATCGCGTCAACCGATATGCTTTTTGTTTGCGCTTCCGGCAACATGCTAGCGAATATTGATAAATATCCCATTTATCCCGCCTCATTTGATCTACCTAATGTTTTGTCGGTGTCTTCAGTTGACGAGGGGGATAAACTAGCGCGTTTCTCAAATTATGGACTGAAAACCGTGGATATCGCGGCGAAAGGCGTGAATATATCAGTACCTTGGCTGAATGGCGCTACCATTGAGACAAACGGTACCTCCGTGAGCGCGGCTATTGTCTCAGGTAGCGCGGCGCGGACTCTCGTCGCGCGCGGCGTTCTAGACGCCACAGGATTAAAAGACTGCGTGATCCAGTCAGCGGATACCATTACTGGCCTGAAGGACAAAATAGCCGATGGCAAGAGGCTTAACCTCGCTTACGCGGAATCAAATCAACCATTGCCCAACGCTACAATAATAGATATCCCTGATGACGAACCTATCCCCGACGCGTTCCTTGATGGAGAAATTGAGGAAGAGTACGAGGAGTTTGGCGCTGACGGGCTTATTACCTACCGTACCCCCATGCCAACGCATAGGGAAGGTTTAGGCGTAGTAGCGGTAGGGAAGAAAATTTACGCTATAGGCGGTCAAGTCAACGCGACCTATTATAACAAAGTCGAGATTTACGATACCGAGACAGATGTTTGGACGACA
>Ga0209628_10000529_pt1 | contig 23531 bp, 16 predicted proteins | sample TergutCu122P4_FD_187285 | JGI IMG/M metagenome (GOLD analysis project Ga0209628, IMG submission 187285) | Cubitermes ugandensis P4 segment gut microbial communities from Kakamega Forest, Kenya - Cu122 P4 (SPAdes) (version 2) | ecosystem: Host-associated > Arthropoda: Insects > Digestive system...
CCCCCCACGATATACGGCTCCTACGCAGGGTTCCAAGGTCGGAACCGAGTCGAACAGAAAACAGGGCGCTGTTCTACCGGATAAGTCCAATCTGTTTTTTTGTATTTTCATCTATTAAAACATGCTACAAAAACTGTGCCACACCGACTGTGTTTACAGTTTTTCGATGACAAAGGTAAGAAAAAATTTTGCTAATAAAGCATTATTTATTACTTTTGAATAAAATTTTTGCATTATGAAGTTTTTAGAACGAGCGTTGGACGGTCAAAATCAGGGGTGGAAGTATTTAATCGTGTGTTTGGGCGGCTTTTTCGGCGGACAAATGTTGGGATCAATCCCTTTTGCAGTTGTTTCCATGAGTTCTATTCCCACATCAAAAAATTTGACATTTTTTCTTTTAATGCTTTCTACGGCAGTAGCCCTGTTTTTCACCATTTATTTGATTAAAATGTTGCACAACCGAACATTTTCCGAAACCGTAAACGGCAGGCGGAAGATACGATTCGGCCGCATCGGTTTCGGAGCAGCCGTATGGGCAATTCTGCAGGCAATTTATTTGATTACCGATTACAGTCTCAATTCCGGAAATTATGTGCTGCAATTGGATTGGGGGAAACTCATCGTTTTAATCATTCTATCCCTGTGTATGATGCCGTTACAAACCACTTCGGAAGAATTGCTGTTTCGCGGATATTTGGCACAGGGTATTGCAGCGTGGACTAAAAGTCGCTGGTTGGCCATTTTGATTCCCGGACTGCTGTTTGGGTTGATGCACATTCTCAATCCCGAAGTGAGGGAATTTGGATTCTGGTTGGCAATGCCGCAATATGTTTTCTTCGGATTACTGTTTGGATTGGTTTCTGTCTTAGACGACGGCATTGAGTTGGCTGTGGGCATGCACGCTGCCAACAATATCTTCTTATCCATTTTCATAACACATTCTGCTTCGGCGCTGCAAACCAACGCTTTATTTGAAATACAAACAATCGATCCTGCCAAAGAACTTATCGTATTGGTAGTATCGGGACTCATCGTACTTATCTTTTTTGCTCGCCGGTATAAATGGGATTTTGGCATACTCAATCAAAAAATAAATAACAAATCTCTTTAATATTTTTCCTGTGAACAAAAAATCAATTATCTTCGTCTTCATTTTCTGAATAAGCATAATGAAAACAAAAACGCAAATAGCAGGCAATCCGGCTCTTCCTTCTCCCAAAGAGGAACTAAAATCCTTAGCTGCCTACGATAACGGAGATTTCAAGTACAAAGTAGAAGATTATTGGGCTCGTCCCAAAGCCTCAGCATTTCAACTTTCGCCGAACGGCAAATATATGTCGTACCGCGAAAAAGACGAAAACGGTAAACGGCATATTTACGTCAAAGATCTTGCTACCGGAAAAGCCGAACGAATTATTGAAGAAGGAGATGAACTGATTCACGGCTACGGATGGATCAACAACGAACGACTGCTTTATGTGATGGATCGCGGCGGTAACGAAAATTATCATATTTTTGCCGTTGATATTGATGGCAGCAACGGTCTCGACCTCACTCCGTTCGACGACGTGCGCGCCGGCATTCTCAACGCATTGAAAGATCAAAAAGACTACATCATCGTCTCGATGAACAAAAACAACAAACAGGTATTCGAGCCTTATAAACTGAATGTTGTAACCGGAGAAATGGAACAGTTATTTGAGAATACGGACATCGCCAACCCGATACAGGATTATGATTTCGACAAAGATGGCTGCTTGCGCGCTTATACCCGATTGGTCGATGGATTGGAAATGCATTTGTATTACAGGGATTTATCTACCGGAAATTTTCGTCGAGCAAAAAAAATAAATTGGGACGATACGTTTGGAATTGTCGGCTTTAACTATGCCTCCGACAATAAGGATGAAGTGTATGTGGTAACCAATCTCGACAGCGACAAGGCTCGCATCGTATTGTACGATTTTAAGAATGACACGATTATCAAAGAAGTTTTTTCCCACCCCGATTATGATGTGAGCAGTATGGCTCGTTCCCGAAAACGGAATTATGAAATTGATTATTTTGCTTACGAAGGCGAGAAAAGCATCATTGTCCCGATTAGCGATTTTTACAAAAATTTTCATGGGCAGATGGAGAAAACTTTCCCGAACAAAGCTTTTGGAGTTGTTGATTACGATGACGATGAAAACACCTTTCTGATCATTATCAGCAGCGACAAACTTTATGGGACGTATTACAGGTACGACGCAAAAACCAAACAGTTTACATTGCTGTACGACCTGATGCCGCAATTGAAAGAAAACGACATGGCAGAAATGCGCCCGATTACTTTCAAAAGTCGGGACGGACTCACTCTGCACGGATACATTACTTTGCCGGAAGCCGTACTGAAAGGGGGAAAAGTGCCGTTGATTGTAAACCCGCACGGAGGTCCGCAGGGCGTTCGCGATTCGTGGGGATTCAATCCCGAAACCCAACTTTTCGCCAGTCGCGGATATGCCACCTTACAGGTTAACTTTCGGATTTCGGGCGGTTACGGTAAAGAATTTTTACGCGCCGGTTTCAAACAAGTTGGACGCAAAGTGATGGACGACGTAGAAGACGGCGTCAGACATGTTGTTTCACAGGGTTGGGTCGATCCGAATAAAATTGCTATCTACGGAGGCAGCCACGGCGGATACGCTACTTTGATGGGATTGGTAAAAACGCCCGATTTATATGCTTGCGGAGTAGATTACGTGGGAATTTCCAGCATTTTTACTTTCTTTGATTCTTTCCCCGAATACTGGAAGCCATTGAAAGAAATGGTAAAAGAGATTTGGTACGACATCGACAATCCGGAAGAAGCGAAGATCGCCCGCGAAGTTTCGCCGATCTATCATATCGATAAAATCACAAAACCTCTGTTCGTGATTCAGGGGGCGAACGATCCGCGAGTCAACATCAACGAATCCGACCAAATGGTTACACGACTCCGCGACAAAGGATTCAATGTTCCTTATATGGTAAAATACAACGAAGGACACGGTTTCGGCCACGAAGAAAACCGTATGGAATTATATAAATGTATGTTAGGATTTTTTGCGAAACATTTTAAATAATAAATAACCCGTCATTGCGAACTGCGAGGAACGAAGCAGGAAGCAATCTATTGCTGGTTTGCTTCGGGCTTTGCCCTCGCAGTGACGGACATTCAACAACAATATAAAAAAACAACAAAACATGAAAGATTTTTTCAAAATGATGTTTGCCTCCACATTGGGAGTCATCATCGGCAGCATTGCGCTATCGTTTTTATCGTTTATACTATTCATCGGAATAGTCGCCTCTTTAGGCAGCACAACAACCTACAGTTTGCAAAAGAACACTGTACTGAAAATAGGGCTCAACGGCATCATTTCCGAACGGAAAAATACCGAACCGTTTGATTTCCTGTTCAATAATTCTTCGATATCCAATGAAGGATTAAACGACATTCTCGACGCTATCAGAAAAGCCAAAGATAACCCTCGAATCAAAGGGATTTACCTTGTGGCCGGTCGAACAATAAGCGGGTACGCCACTATGGAGCCGATTCGTAAAGCGCTGTTAGACTTCAAAGAAAGCGGTAAATTCATTATTGCTTACGGCGAAAACTTCAATCATCGGTCGTATTACGTGAGTTCGATAGCCGATTCCGTTTTTATGAACCCTGAGGGAGTGATGGATTTTCGCGGCTTGGCTACTTCCATTCAATTTAATAAAAAAATGTTGGAAAAATGGGGAATTGAAACGCAGATATTCAAAGTTGGAACGTATAAATCGGCAGTTGAGCCTTATATGTTGGATAAGATGAGCAATGCCAACCGCGAGCAGGTAACAGTTTTCCTCAACGATGTTTGGGGCAATTTGCTCAAAGGCATTTCCGAAAGTCGCGACATTTCTGTCGAGCAGTTAAACCAATATGCCGACGAATCGCTGATGTTTGCCGCTCCCGAAAAATCGGTCGATTACCGTTTAATCGACGGTTTGAGATATGAAAACGAGGTCAACAATATTTTGAAAGGTTTGTTAGAGTTAAATTCGGACGACAAATTGAGGATAGCAGAGGTAAAAGATATGCTATCGGTGCCGGATGAAAAAAGAAAAACCGGCAAAGACAAAATCGCCGTTTTGTATGCCGAAGGTTCCATTGTAGAGGACGCTGTTTCCGATTTCTATAATTCGGGCGTCATTACCGCTCGAGAATATGTAAAGGAATTGAATAAGTTGAAAAACGACAAAAATGTAAAAGCCGTAGTCTTTCGCATCAATTCGCCGGGAGGAAGCGGTTATGCTTCCGAACAAATCTGGAATGCCGTCAGAGAACTGCGGACAGAAAAACCGGTAGTAGTTTCGATGGGCGATTATGCCGCATCCGGCGGCTACTATATTGGCTGCGGCGCCAATCGCATTGTTGCCGAGCCTACTACTTTAACCGGCTCGATCGGAGTTTTCGGCATCATCCCCAATGCTGCGCAATTGGCCAAACGAATGGGCGCTACTTACGATGGAGTATCTACCAACAAACACTCCAACTTGATGGGAGAAGTGCTTTCTATCCCTCTGTTGGGTATCGGACTAATGCCTGCCCGTCCGCTCAACAGTGAAGAAAGTGTGATGGTGCAAGCATACATCCAACGATTCTACGATGTATTTTTGAGTCGCGTTTCCGAAGGTCGAAATAAAACCAAGGAAGAGGTAGATGCCATAGCTCAAGGTCGCGTATGGACAGGCAATCAGGCTTTGCTATTGGGTTTAGTGGATGAATTGGGCGGTGTTGATACAGCCATTCAGACTGCCGCCGCTCTGGCAGAGGTAGAAAATTACAGCATCGACGAATATCCTGTACTAAAGGATTTTTGGATGAGTTTGCTCTCGGATTCGTCCGAAAATATCAGCACAAGGATAACTCGGATGGTTATGGGTAAAGAATGGTACGACCAAAAACGAATGGCACAGGCTTGGCAGGGATATGATTATCGACAAGCAGTGATGCCGGAATATGTGGGATGGTAGAGCGCATAAGTAAAAAGATGAAAGTATATATTTAAATTTTCCCTTCGCAATGAAAAAGACGACCCGCATCATTCTCTTTGTAATTATTGCTGTGCTTATCGCGGGCATGGCTTTGTATCCGGTTCTTTCCAAGCAATGGAAGAGAGAAAAAGAACCGAAAGGAGTTGCAAGTGTTCCCACTCCCCGCCCCGGCGGAAGAGGTATGACGCTGAACGTGGCGGTTAAAATTATCGAACCGGAAAATCTGGTGGATATTATCCAGAGTACGGGTAATCTGATTCCGGACGAAGAAGTGGATTTAACCTTTGAAACTTCCGGCAAAATCACCGATATCTATTTTCGGGAGGGAAGTGCAGTAAAAAAGGGAGATTTGCTGGCTAAAATCAATGACAAACCCTTACAGGCGGAATTGTCTAAACTGTTGGCACAAATCCCTTTAGCCAACGACCGCGTTGCCCGTCAGAAAGCCCTATTGGAGAAAGATGCCGTTAGCAAGGAAGCCTACGAACAGGTAAGCACCGAATTGGAAAAACTCCATGCCGATATCGAACTGTCCAAGGCGCGTATCGCCCAAACCGAATTGCGTGCGCCTTTCGATGGAATAATTGGGTTGCGGCAAGTGAGCGAAGGGACGTATGCTTCACCTGCAACGGTTATTGCCTCGCTCACTAAAATCATTCCTTTGAAAATCGAATTTTCTGTGAATGAACACCATGCGAATCTAATTCGTCAGGGGACGCATATTTCGTTCCGAACGGGGGACGATTTGAAAGTTTATTCTGCACAAGTTTATGCTGTAGAGTCGCGGGTTGAGTTAAAAACGCGGAGTTTGAAAGTACGCGCCCTCTATCCGAATCCCAACGGGCGGTTGATTCCTGGACGAATGGCTTCCATCGAAATCAAATCGAACGAAATTGTGAATGCACTAACTATCCCCGGTGAAGCGATAATTAAAGAATTGGGACGCGACATCGCCTATCTGTATTCGGGGGGAAAAGCCCGACAAATCGAAGTGGTACGAGGCATACGCACCGACAGTGAAGTGCAGGCTGTGCAAGGATTACGTGCCGGCGACACATTGATTGTTACCGGAGTAATGCAGTTGCGAGACGGATTGCCTGTAAATATTGATAACATAATACGATGAATATTTCCGAATTAAGCATACGACGCCCTGTATTAGCCACCGTAATGACATTGGTTATCCTTATATTCGGTTTAATCGGATATACTTTTCTGGGTGTACGGGAATATCCGAGTGTGGATAATCCCATTATATCGGTCAATGTATCGTATCCGGGAGCCAATGCCGATATTATCGAAAATCAGATTACGGAACCTTTGGAACAGGAAATTAATGGAATACCGGGTATCCGTTCGCTGTCGAGTGTGAGCAGTCAGGGTTCGTCACGGATTACCGTCGAGTTTGAATTAAGCATCGACATGGAAACCGCCGCCAACGATGTGCGCAACAAGGTTTCCCGCGCCCAGCGTCTTTTGCCGCGCGATTGCGATCCGCCCATTGTCTCGAAAGCAGATGCCGACGATCAACCCATTTTGCAGTTAGCGCTTCAAAGCAATAGACGTAATTTATTGGAGTTGAGCGAAATAGCCGACTTGACGGTCAAAGAACGCTTGCAAACCATTCAGAATGTCAGTGCGGTAGGTATTTGGGGCGAAAAACGTTACTCGATGCGTTTGTGGCTCGATCCCGTCAAAATGGCGGCATACGGAATTACCCCGATGGACGTAAAAAATACCATCGACAGGGAGAATGTCGAACTGCCTTCGGGCAGTATCGAAGGAGATAGAATGGAATTGATAATTCGGACTTTGGGTTTAATGAAAACGCCGGAAGAATTTAATAACCTGATTATTCGGGAAGACCATACCAATGTCGTGCGATTTCGCGATATCGGGACGGCGGAATTGGGACCGGAAGATATGCGTAGCATCATGCGCCTCAATGGAGTACCGATGGTAAGTGTGGTGGTCATTCCTCAGCCGGGTGCCAATCAGGTGGAGATTTCCAACGAAGTGGCGATCCGTGTCAAAGAGATGCAGAAAGACCTGCCGGAAGATGTAACGCTGTCGATGGTTTATGATAATACCAAATTTATCCGAGCGTCCATCAAGGAAGTGCAGGATACTATTTTTATTGCTTTCTTTTTGGTGGTCGTTGTCATCTTTCTGTTTTTGCGGGATTGGCGGGTAACCTTAGTCCCGTGTATTGTGATTCCGGTTTCGCTGATCGGAGCGTTTTTTATTATGTATGTGGCCGGATTTTCCATCAATGTATTGTCGATGCTGGCGGTGGTACTTGCTGTCGGTTTGGTGGTGGACGATGCCATCGTAATGGCAGAAAATATTTATGTGCGCATCGAACGAGGCATGGAGCCGGTAAAAGCAGGTATTGAAGGTTCGCGGGAAATCTTTTTCGCCATTGTTTCGACTACCATCACTCTGGTTGCTGTTTTTCTGCCGATTGTATTTATGCAGGGGATGACGGGACGTTTGTTCCGCGAATTTAGTATTGTCGTTGCCGGTTCGGTGTTGATTTCCGCTTTTGCGGCTTTGACTTTCACTCCTATGCTTTCGACCAAACTCTTGAAGAAAAGGGAACAAGCCAATTGGTTTGCCCGCAAAACCGAGCCTTTTTTTGTGGGGCTGAATAATTTTTACAGCAACGGTTTGACTTTCTTCCTGCGCCGCCGATGGATTACCTGGCCAATTATCGGCGTTACGCTGATTACTATTTTTCTTTTATGGACAAAAATACCGGCTGAAATGGCTCCATTGGAAGACCGTTCGCAACTGTCGATCAACATGCGGGGACCGGAAGGTACTACCTTTGAATTTTACCGCGATTATGCGGATAAGATTTCATCCATTGCCGATTCGATTGTTCCGGAGCGGCTATACAATACGATGATGGCGAGTCGAGGTTCGGCTTTTGCCCGCTTGGTACTTCCCAATATTAAAGACCGCGAGCGAAGTCAAATGGAAATAGCCGATGCCGTATCAGCCGCCGTAGGCAAGGAAAACGAGGCGCGGGCGTTTGTGCAGCAACAATCGACTTTCGGCAGTCGCCGTGGAGGAATGCCGGTTCAATACGTGTTGCAAGCACCTAATTTAGAAAAATTGCAGGAATTTATCCCTCTGTTCATGAGTAAGGTAAACGAAAGTCCGAAATTTCAAATGGCGGATGTGAACCTGAAGTTTACCAAACCGGAAATGCGGGTAGAAATCGACCGGAACAGAGCCGCCCTGCTGGGTGTGAGTACCCGCGATATCGGACAAACATTGCAGTACGCTCTGAGCGGTCAACGGCTGGGGTATTTCTATATGAATGGAAAACAATACCAGATTTTAGCCGAAATCAACCGCCAACAACGAAATAAGCCTTTGGATTTACGTTCGATCTATATCAAGAATGCCGAAGGAAATATGATACAGTTGGATAATCTCGTAACTCTTTCTGAAAATGTGGCGCCTCCCCAGTTGTATCGTTACAACCGTTTTAATTCGGCTACCGTATCGTCGGGATTGGCAAAAGGAGTAACATTGGGTGAAGGATTGGACGAAATGGACAGAATTGCCAAAGAAGTTTTGGACGATACTTTCCGGACAGCATTGTCGGGCGAATCGAAAGAGTTTCGGCAAAGTTCGTCAAGTTTGTTGTTTGCTTTCGCTTTAGCCCTTGTGTTGATTTTCCTGATTTTGGCGGCGCAGTTCGAAAGTTTCAAAGATCCGTTTATAATCATGTTGACAGTACCTTTGGCTATTGCCGGCGCCTTGATTTTCATGGCTGTATTCGGTATAACGATGAATATCTTCAGTCAGATTGGAATTATCATGCTAATTGGTCTGGTGGCAAAAAACGGGATTTTGATTGTCGAATTTGCCAACCAGCGGCAGGCGGCCGGAATGGAAAAAATGGAAGCCATCGAAGGGGCCTCTCTCCAACGTTTACGCCCGATTTTGATGACAAGTTTTGCAACTATACTCGGATTGCTGCCTTTGGTTTTTGCCAGTGCCGAGGGAGCGAACAGCCGCATTGCCATGGGCGTTGCTGTCATCGGCGGCATGCTGGTTTCAACCCTTCTCACTCTGTTTATCGTGCCGGCGGTTTATACCTATTTTTCAACCAATAGAAAAAAAGAAATACAATGAAGAAGAAAAATAATGCCGCAATGACGATGATAATTCTTTTATTGACTATACTTACAACTTCTGCTCAGGAAGTTTACGATCTGAAACGGGTATTGGAAACCGGTTTGGAACAAAACTACGATATTCGTATTATCCGCAACGAACAGCAAATCAGCGACAACAATGCTACGCTGGGAAATGCCGGCCTTTTGCCCTCTTTGGATTTGAATGCGGGCTATAACGGGTCGCTTTCAAACATCAACCAAACTTTAACCGATGATTCGAATCGCAGCTATCAAAATGTTTTCAATCAAGGTGCCAATGTGGGTTTGAATCTCAGTTGGATGGCTTTTGATGGTTTCCGGATGCAAACTCAATACGCCCGTTTGAAAGAGTTTCAAAAAATGGGCGAACTCAACACCCGTTTAGCAATCGAAAATTTGGTTTCACGTCTTGCTTCCGAGTATTACAATTATGTAAGACAGAATTTGCGGTTGAATAATCTTAAATATGCTGTTTCTCTTTCGAAAGAGCGATTGCGAATTGTGGAGGCTCGTTACAACATCGGTTCCATGTCGCGATTGGATTTGCAACAGGCGCGAGTCGATTTTAATGCCGACAGTTCCAGCCTGATCCGGCAATACGAAGTGGTAAATACTTCGTCGATCATCCTGAATCAATTGATGGCGTTGGGCGATGTATCGCAAAAGTTGTCGGTAAGCGACACGCTCATTATTGCCGATAAATGGTTGAACGAATCGGTCTTGTGGGAGAAAACGCTGGGAGTCAATGCCCGACTTTTACTTTCGGAAAAGAATAAGACGTTGAGCGAATTGGATTTGAAAATCATTCAATCGCGCGACTATCCTTATCTGCGGCTCAATGCCGGTTATGGCTATGCCTTAAATTTTTATGACCCGAAAAATTCGTCCCTCGACCGACAAAACAATTTGGGATTTAATTACGGATTTACGTTGGGTTATAATCTTTTCGATGGAATGAATCGCAGCAGGGAAAAGAAAAATGCCCGCATCGTCATTGAGAACCGTGAATTGGAACGTCAACGCTTGGAATTATCCCTGAAAGCCGACTTGTCGAATATGTGGATGGCCTACCGTAACAACCTCGAACTGACCGATTTGGAAGAAGAAAATTTGGAAGCTGCCCGCGAAAATTACGAAATAGCTATGGAACGCTACCGCTTGGGCGAATTGTCGGGAATCGAACTTCGGGGAGCGCAAAACAGTTTGTTGGGAGCCGAAGAGCGGCTTTTGCAGGCACAATTCAACACCAAGCTTTGTGAAATCTCTTTGTTGCAGATTTCCGGACAGGTTTTGTCGTATTTGGAGTAAATTAAATAAAAATAGAAAATGTTAAAAGCACTTTTCATCGATCGAGACGGCACAATTATCGTAGAGCCGAGAGAAGATCTACAGATCGACAGTTTGGAAAAATTAGATTTTTTGCCGCGAGCCATTACGGCATTGGCTTCCATTGCAGAATTGGATTACGAGTTAGTGTTGGCAACTAACCAGGATGGACTGGGAACCGACAGTTTTCCCGAAGCGGATTTTTTGCCGGCACACCAAAAAATGTTACAAACACTTGCCGGCGTTGGCGTTACTTTTTCCGACCAATTGATCGACCGCACTCTTGAAGAAGAAAACGCTCCTACCCGCAAACCGCGTACCGGCATGTTTGGTCGATACTTGCAGGGCGATTATGATTTGACTCACTCTTTCGTTATCGGCGACCGGATAACCGATATTCAATTGGCAAAAAACTTGGGCGCTCGCGGAATCCTTATCCGGCCGAAAGAAAGAGGTCGTTCGTTGATAGAAGACGCCGGATTACAGGATGTATGTGTGTTGGTCACAGACGATTGGCAGGAAATAGCCGAATTTCTACGGAAAGGAGACCGAACAGCCACCATTGTCCGAAACACATCGGAAACGCAGATAACTCTTTCGATTGATTTGGATGGTCGTGAACCGTCGGCCATTGATACCGGATTAAAATTTTTCGACCACATGCTTTGGCAAATTGTTCATCATGCCGGCATCAGTCTGTCGGTAGAGGTTCATGGCGATTTGCAAGTGGACGAACATCACACCGTAGAAGATACGGCCATCGTGCTGGGAGAAGCATTCGCAAAAGCGCTTGGGTCGAAACGCGGCATCGAACGTTACGGCTTCGCTCTGCCGATGGACGAGTCCGAAGCCTTCGTTTTGCTGGATCTCGGCAATCGCATCGACTTTGTATGGAAAGCGGATTTTAAACGCGAAAAAGTCGGCGACCTTCCCACCGAATTGTTTAGCCATTTTTTCAAAAGTTTCGCTCAAGCGGCGCGTTGCAATTTACATATTTCCGCTTTGGGAGAAAATGAACACCATAAAATTGAAGGAATTTTCAAAGCGTTTGCCCGTAGCCTGCGCATGGCTATTCGCCGAGATCCTTTCTCTTACGAACTCCCCAGCAGCAAAGGCGTATTATGATAGAAATTATCCCTGCCATTGATCTCATCGGCGGACGTTGTGTCCGTTTAGTACAAGGCGATTACAACCGACAAACCACTTACGGCGACCCGGTGAATATCGCGCTCGGTTATCGCGATGCAGGATTGAAACGACTGCATCTGGTCGATTTAGACGGCGCCAAGACTTCTCAACCTGTTCATTTAACAGTATTGGAACGCATTGCAGTTGCTACGAATATGGATATTCAATACGGAGGCGGAATCAAAACAAAAACGGCTTTGAAATCTGTGCTGAATGCGGGTGCTTCACGAGCCATCGGCGGAAGTATTGCTGTTACTGCTCCGGAACTTTTCAGCGAATGCTTGTCCGAATTTACACCTGCGCGGTTGATTTTGGGAGCCGATGTGCGAGACGGATTTATTGCCACTCACGGTTGGATCGAAAACAGTCGGGTTACATTGCAGGAAATCATCCGGCAGTTTTTGCCCGCCGGACTGTCGCAAGTCATTTGTACCGACATTTCCAAAGACGGGATGTTGGGCGGTCCAAACTTTGAATTGTACAAAGAACTGCAAAAAACGTTTCCTTCTCTGTCGGTTACTGTCAGCGGGGGAATCAGTTCGATGGACGATATTGTACGGCTAAACGAAGCAGGCATGCAAAGTGTTATCGTTGGAAAAGCACTGTACGAAAAACAAATTACATTAAAACAAATTATAGATTTTTTATGTCAGTAAAACGAATTATCCCTTGTTTGGACATCAAAGACGGCATGACTGTAAAAGGAGTGAATTTCATCGGTCTCCAAACGATAGGCGACCCGATAGAAATGGGACAAAAATACGTTCAAGACGGTGCCGACGAACTGGTGTTTTTGGACATCAGCGCCACAGTCGAAGGTCGAAAAACATTTGTCGATTTGGTGAAACGTATATCTGAGAATATTCACATCCCTTTTGCGGTAGGCGGTGGAATTTCGTCGTTGGAAGATGCAAGCAAAGTATTGGAAAGCGGAGCCAACAAAGTATCAATCAATAGCGCCGCCGTGCGCCGTCCCGAATTGATCGACGAAATCGCTTCCCGTTACGGTAGTGGATCGCTTGTCGTCGCCATTGATGCCAAAGTCGTTGACGGACATTGGATCGTACTTACGCATGGCGGTGAACGGATTAGCGAACACGAATTTTTCGGTTGGGCAAAAGAAGCGCAGGAACGCGGTGCCGGTGAGATCCTTTTTACATCAATGGATCACGACGGCACCAAGAGTGGTTACCCTTGTGAAACCTATGCGCGACTGCACGACATTTTGTCGATTCCGGTTATCGCTTCTGGAGGGGCAGGTTCTGTGGACGATATTGTTGATGTACTTACTATCGGAAAAGCCGATGCCGCTTTGGCAGCAAGCGTTTTTCATTATGGGGAAATTTCTATTCCGGTATTGAAACAAACATTGCACGAAAAAGGGATTAACGTAAGATTATAAAAATCATGATTAAACATCATAAAAATCGACAGGAACAAGAATTTTTTTCGCAATTAATTCATGGATATATTCTTTAATGTCTTCTGTATATTCCTGTGAAAAGGTATTTAAAGCCTCTGGAAGTGTATGAGGTTTGCGAAAGGTCAAAATAACCGTAGCTTCCGATTCGTTAACCGGTTTATATAATTTGTTGAACCCCCGTTTAGATAACCAGATTCTTGATTTTTTCTTTGTTATTTCGTAGTTGGGATTAAGAATATAATAAGTAGTGTTCATTTCATCTGAATAATTTTTTTTGTCAAAATCCCTCACTTTTTCTATCAGCGAGACGAACTCTTTCCCATTTTGAGACTGTATGAAAGATAATTTTTTAATGATTTTCTGCGGGTCTGGTGCTTCTTCGCTTACGATAGATCTCAAAAGCAATTGGGGCGGTATGGCCTCATCGAATTTACCTCCGGTACGTCCTTGAAAAAAATTGGAAATGTGATATTCTAAATTTTCTTCTGTAATAAGTCCGCCATAGCCTTTTTCTCCAATGACAATCGTTTTTTTACCTCGTTGAACAGACCTGTATGCTACAAGTCCGGAAGCAATCACTATATCCGATTTGTCGATACTGTCCTCAATATTTTTTTGAGATTTGACAAATCTAATATGTTTATTCATTACCTGTCTGCCGATTCCTTTTTTAGATTGGTAATAAATTTCATAATTATGCAACAGATTTAAAAACGGAAGAATTTTGAAAAAAAATAAATCTCCAAAATATTCGTCATCTATATTCAGATATATTACCGGAGGTTTTTTCGGACGGGAGGCTTCGTTATTGTTGGCGGTTTGCGGATAAATCTTGTCGGCAGGCAACACCATGTCCCGATAAATCAAAGGTACAGATAATAGATGCTCTGTATTTAAAATCTTGTCTTTAAAGACTAATGTATAATCTATTGCATCTGAAACACAATACTCTTTCACAATATCCGACATACAAAACATATAAATAACCGGTGTTTTTACAGTTTTAAGAATTTCTTCATACTGTTCTAAAACTTTCCGGTTGAAAACAAGAACACAATCATACTTTGTAGTCGGATTAAACTCTGTTGAAACCCTGCATTTATTGTTTTCCAAACATTCGTTGATCCCTTCGACAAGCAGATAATGTATTGCTTTATACCTACATGATAAAAATAGTATTTCCATAAGTTTATTTTTTATTTTTTAAGTCTTCTATAGTGAGATTGCTAACAAGTCCTTTATCAACATTTTCTTTTATCAAGTGAGAATAGTCTGTTTGGCAATATTCGGTATCTTCTTTTGTATAAAAATCATATTTTTGTTTTCGCATTTCTTTACTTAAATGTCCATAGTGTAAAATAAGTATGGGCGAATGATAAACATTTCCCGTATATGGAATGGGAACAAAATGCAATTTGCCTTTAGGGGATAAAATTTGTGTATGCCCGATGTTACGAAACATTCGAAATTTAGCGCCAATACCATTATTGGTATAAGGGTAATCACGATTATAACAGTTTTCTTCATCCCACAAGTGTATCAGATTTAAAAGAACAGAATCTATATTTTCCTGATTTGTAAAAAAATCAAAATTGGCATACCGAGGATCTATTATTTCATCTGCATCGACGAGACATACCCAATTGTGCTTGAAAAAAGAAACCACATTCAATAGGATATTCCTGTTTTCCAAATCATTAAATTCTTTCCGTTGCTTTCTGATTTTTAATATTAATTTATCATGAGAAGCCATTTTGTATGTTGCGTCAGAACTTTCGTCATCCAACAGTATGATAGCATCAAAATAACCGGCATTTTCCCGGAAGAATCGCATTATCCTATTTTCTTCGTTATAAGTGGGAACCAACAATATCTTATTATATGTTTTATTCAAGATGTTGTCTTTCAATTTATAATCCAAAAACTGCGACAAATAGTTTTTTAATAATTGTTCGGCAAAAGGCGTTTTGTCCTGCCAATCGTATAAAACGGTATCAAAATCCCGCCCCCACGATTCATTTACAACTGCTTTTTTAGGATAACGAAGCGATTCCAATATATCTACCGGAGGTATCCGTCGCTCATTGCCGACTGCGTGGTTGTCTCGATGGATTAATTTCACTTCCGGCAAAAACAATTCTTCTATTCCGGCCAACTCTAATCTGGCGCGAATATTATCATCATCTCCTCCCCAACGATTTAAAGCCTCATCGTATCCTTTTATCTGATACAAAAAACTTTTTTCTACCATAATGCTTCCATACGAAACAAAGCGGTAGCGACTTACAGTGTTTTTGTTTATTCTTTCGCTGTTGCCGGCAAAGCAAACGGTACCTATGGCATAATGTTTCGGGTAATTTTCCAAATCTGTGCGCAATTGCAGAATAGCATCGGTATAAAACTCCGATTCTGGCGAACAAACCATAATGTATTTTTTGGTAGCAAAGCGGATACCTACATTAATTGGTTTAGTCGGGTTGCGCCAATCATGAGGCTGGTCGTTGTAAATGATTTTCCAATTCACAAAGGGATATTCCTGTATGTATTGAAGCAGTAAATCTTTTTCGTCCGGACAATCTAGTACGACAATGACTTCCATTCCGTTGCGCTCAAAGTATTTCCTGTTTTTCGGGAATACTCTTTTGAATGCTTTCAACTTTTTATAAAAAGGCATCACAACCGACACATCAAAATTTTGTTCAATGCTCTCCCTATAATGTCGAAATGTACGGAAAGATGAAAAATAATTAATCATGGATTTTCTCTTAATTTTTTCGATCACATATCGAATTTGTTAAATTATAGATTTGCTTAAGCATATAACTCATCACACGAACTTTTCCATGTTTCTATCAGTTTAGAATTGGCTAAATCCTTTTGCCTTTCAGAATTAAACCAACCGTTCAAGTCGCGCGGATGCGTAAAATGATACATACATCCGGGAATGTTATACACTTTGAATAGCATATTAATCCATCTGTGGTATCGCTCAAAATCTTCCTCACCCCAACCGTAAAAATTTTCGTTTTCCATCCCAGACAAACGGTATTGTTCCGTATTGGCCAAAAATGCGCCACCTCTAAGAATTTTTCCGTAAAATAAATTCATTCGTTTACGGTTTTGATGTAGAGTTTTTATCTGGGGTTTTTTCATGTAAAGTGCTCGGATTATTTCCGAGGTATCGTAACATCGTCCATCGAAAGGATAGACCATATCCGCTTCACCTTGGCGTAATTTTGTTATTGCATCTATGATTTGGCTCTTATCAACTAATACATCCACATCCCAAACGGCTAAAAATGGCGTTTTTACTGCCTTAGCCATCATGTTGCGATATTTTGTACGATGAAAAACCGGATCCTTATCTTCGATAAATGTATATTTTACTTCGCGGTTTAATAATTTCCGTAACAAACCATTATCGTAACCCCCAACTTCTAATACCGCAGTATGCGTTCGAAAATACCGTTGAAGATAACGGATGACAGCCAATAGATTTTCGATTCGAACAACAGAATCTACTTTCAAAGGTATCAAAAAGGTCAAATCTTCCAAATCTGTTTTCATAAAATATTGACTTTTTGATTGATTAAATGTTCTACCCATAATAAACCACTCATGCCATAAACAAAGGATAGAGGTTGACGACTGTCGTTTTTCCAAACATCGGAATTATGAATTCGTTTGAGCAATATTTCCGAATTGTAAGAAATTTTATAGATTGTCTTTTCCAAATTCTCCAATAACAAGTAAATCCCTGCCACGCCGTATTTAATAGATATTTGTTTGTTTCGCAATTCTTTCTCAATGATTTTTTGGACACTAATATTTTGGGAAATCAGATCCAATTGTTCATCCCAAAACGTAAAATCTGAGGCTTGTTTCAAGTTTACTAAACCCCACAACAGATACAAACGATTGGCATGAAGTACAGGAACACGCGATTGTATCAAGCCGGCAATCTCTTTTACTACTTCATTGATGCGGTAATTATAAAACCGAAGCGAATAAATTTTGCTCAATACATATAGAAACGGCGGCAGCCTGTAATTTAAATCGAAAAGTGTCGGTTCGTCGTAAAAAGTGCTATTCAATGAGGCATATACATCATTAAATGCCTTTATCGTTAATTCTTCCATTATAAACCGATTATTACTATTTGGCTTTTGCTTTCTAAGCCGGAGATACAAATAATACAAGATGTATAAAAATCCGGGGGTTCTGTAAGTCAATATTTGTGGATTTGTTGATGAAGTCATTTTTTGAAACAAAGCAACATCCATTTCCTCAAGTACTTGATTAATATTTCCTTCAACATATTTTTGATTCAATAGAAAATCGATGCCGATGCCTACCTGTACTAAATTGGGAATTGATTTTACATACAAATCCTTCTTTAATTGTTCATATATATCATCCAATATTTTTTCTGCCCATTGTTGATATTGTTCGTTTTTTAAGCTGCCAGCCAGCATGAAAAAATACAAACAAACGCCCATTTTCCCATTTTCTATATTCAATTCGGCGGTTTCATGCGCAAAAGCATTTATTTTTTCATTCCACTGTTCTTTCATGTCATTCATATACTTTCACTTAAAATTCGTTTCAAAGGCAAAATAAACCGTTCCAACAGGGAAATCTCTTCCGTAATTATTTCTGCTTGCCCCTGCATATTGGGCAAGTAGGGTAATTCTTTTTTATAGGTAGTCAGAAGTCCGTCAGGTAAAGCAATTTCGAGCATGTAATGAGCCGATTCTCTATTCCCAGTCGGCACTAAGGAAATATTTTCGACTGTTCCACGCAAAATACCAAACTCGTTTTCGGGAAAATTGGACAAACGGATATTCACTTTCTGTCCGGGTTCTACTTTCCCTGAACGTGTTATCGGTAGCATGGCTTTACCGATGATCCGGTAGTTACCTTGAGGAAGAATTGTGAATACTTCTGCCCCCGTTGTAATATTCTGATTTTCGATCCAGTAATTGGTAAAGGTGATTATTCCATCAATAGGTGCCATTAAAACATAATTGAGTTCCCACGATTGTATTTCTGTTTTTAATTGTGTAACTAAAGACTGGAGTTGGGTTTGAAATCCGTTTAGTATTTCAATATCTTGATGTTTGACGTCTAACAGTTGTTCTTTTAGTTGGGCGATTTGAATTTGCATGCCGTTCAGCGTAGAACACATACTTTCTCCCGATATTTTACTTTGTAAATACGTGTTTTCGGATTTTTCAAGTTCCTCTTTTGAAATCACCCCTGTCGAATACAAGGTAGAATCTCTCCTATATTGATTTTGAACAAGAACAGATTGGTACTTTGTCAATGTGTGTTGTCTCTGCAAAGTCCTGTATTGTTCTTCATACTGTCCGATTCGTTCTTCTGTCATCCTAATTTTCTGCGAATAATATAACAAACGGTTGAATTCCAAATAATTAAACAGTGCATTATAGAAGGAGGAATAAGTTGTTTGCAAGTCCCCGACTTGTAATTCTTTGCTCGGTAAAAGGATGGTTGTGTCACTGTCATAGCGGGGAGGAACAATGAAGCAATCCAAAAATCGTTTTAGTTCTAAAATATCTTCCGTGCAGGCAGGATTGTCTATAATCGCCAAATAATCTCTTGTTTTAACTTTTTGATTGTCAACAACAAATAATTTGTTCAATTTTCCGGAGGCATGCGCAGCAATCGCTGCCGGCGGAACTGAACCGGTTAACACAATTTGCGCCGGAATGACATCCGGATATTTGATAATGGAACTACCAATCAATAATATAACGATGATAATGGCTATACCCGTAACGCCCCACCGCAAAATCCATGGTGGAACATAGCCAAGCACTTCCTGAAATTCTTCGCTACGCAATTCTATTTTATCTTCATTGCTCATTCGCAATTTTTAACCTCCCAGATCCAATTGATTTTTTACTAATGTGTAATATGCTCCCTGTTTTGCCGTCAGTTCCACATGAGTTCCTTCTTCTACAATCTTTCCTTTGTTCAGCACAATAATCTTATCGGCATGTTGAACGGTACTTAACCGGTGGGCAACGATTACAACCGTTTTCCCTTGATAAAATGTTTTCAAATTATCCATGATAATCTGTTCGTTTTTCGTATCAAGCGCGTTAGTAGCTTCGTCGAAAAGCAGAAATTCAGGATTTTTATACACAGCACGAGCAATGAGCAACCGTTGTCGTTGTCCCTGACTAACACCTTTCCCTTCCATACCAATTTTTGTATTGTATTTCAACGGTAACGATTCGACAAATTCTCGGATATTGGCGGTTTCTACGGCATGCAATAGCCGTTTTTTATCAATTTCTTCCTCTCCTATCGCAATGTTGTTGGCAATTGTATCAGAAAAAATAAATCCGTCCTGCATTACTGCCCCTGTTTTTTGCCGCCAGAGATGCGGATTGATTTCCTGCAAATCGGTGTTGTCAATTTTAATAGCACCTTTTAGAGGTGAATAAAAACCAAGTAGAAGTTTGAGGATGGTGGTTTTACCGCTACCGCTTTCTCCTACAATTGCGATAACCCGTTTTTGTGGAATAGTCAAAGACAGATTTTCCAATACATAATCGCGTTCTGCACCATCGTAACTGAAATTAATATTTTCAATCCGAATGTCTTTGTTTTGTGGCAAATCGTTTAGTTTGTCTTCAATATTTTCTTCTTCATCTTCTCTGTTGTGAATTTCATTGAGGCGCTCGAGGCTAATTTTGGCATCCTGCATGGATTGCACAAATCCAATGACCTGACCGATGGGACCGGATAACTGCCCTATAATATAACTGATAGCCATCATCATACCCAGTGTAATCTGTCCTTCGACTACGGCTTTGGCAGAAAGGAACGAAATCAACAATCCGGTGGTTTGACTGAAAAATATCGAACCGACTTGCTGGTATTGTCCCAAAGCCATACCTTGTACGCTAATTTTAAATAGTTTAACTTGAATGCGTTCCCATTTCCATCGTTGCTGTTTTTCACAGTTGTTGAGTTTGATTTCCTGCATTCCTGTAATTAACTGAATTGTATTGCTTTGGTTGACAGATGATTGCGTAAATCGCTTGTTGTCTAATTTCTTGCGATAGCGTAGAAATGAAGCAATCCACATCACATATAGCGTATTGCCGGTCAAAAAGACGAGTAAAATGGTTAGATTGTAATAAGCCATAATACCTGCAAAAACAAAGAAGTTGACGAAGGAAAACATGGTGGAAAGCATTGTGCCGCTCATAAATCCCTGAATTCTGCCGTGATCACCAATGCGTTGCATAATGTCGCCGATGTTCTTAGCATCAAAAAAACGAATCGGAAGCTTCATCAGTTTGACAAAAAAATCGGAAATTAGCGAAATACTAATTCGGGTATTGGTATGCAAACTAATCCAGCTTTGTATGAAACCCATGCCTATTTGTGTAATCGACAAAACTAACTGTGCTATTAAAATCAAAGTAATAAACGGCAAATTATTATTCCCAATTCCCTGATCGACAATGGCTTGTGTTAGGAAAGGTGCAATAAGCGACAACACCATTCCGACAACCATTCCGACAATGATTTGAGCATATTGCGATTTGTAGGGCAATAGGTAACGGAAAAAATAACCCAAGTTTTTTTCCTGTTTGGTTTTGTCATCCTCGTAGTCGTAAAAATCGGGCGAAGGCTTCAACAACAAAGCCGTTCCGGTATCTTCTCCTGCATTTTTGGAACTGAGCCAGCACTTTGAAAATTCTTTCCGATCCACCTCGTATTTTGTCCCTGCCGGATCAGCGATGTAAAACTTGTAATCGTCATTGCGATCTGAGCGAAGCAATCCAGACTTCTTTCGTCGAATTTTATACAGAACTACAAAATGATTTTGGTTCCAGTGCAAAATACAGGGTTGTGGCACGTCTACAATCAATTGCTCCAATGTAATTCTTACTCCCTGCGTGTGCATGCCAATGCTTTCGGCGGCATCGCTTATCCCCAACATGCTTACTCCTTCACGGGTAATAAAACATTTTTCCCGCAGGGTTTGCAGAGTATAACTGCGTCCGTAATGCTTAATGACCATTCGCAAACAAGTCGGGCCGCAGTCCGTACTGTCTAATTGAATGTAGTGAGGAAAAGGTTTCATGAATTAATATGACATAAATTAGGCTTCCCTATAACAATCTCGTAATTTGACGGTGCCGGACAGATAAATTGATACAAACATTCTCTACAGGGTTGAGAATCTCTAATCTTTCGCCATGCGGTATTTTCGAGCATTTCTTTATAAACCAAATCCAAAATCTTATTCATTCTAATATTGCCGAGAATTGCCGTATTGGGATTGGCTTTCACGCTACCGTCTTGAAAAATATGCAGAACACCAAAAAAGTTTGAGTTTAACTTCTGATTTTTAAAAATTTCACGCATGGAAAGCGTTTTAGAACACAAATCCTCTTTGTCGATAAAAACACTTTCATAAAAAAAATCAATGTTTTTTCCATTGAAAAACGGCTTTATTTCATATTTTTCAATACCATGATTTTCAACCAGTTGTCCGGTTTCTGTACATTGTTCTTCATTTTCGATAATAAAATGTACGTCTGCCTTTTCTCTATTTATTTCAGACAGCACTTTATCAAGAACGTGGTTATCAACGGGAAAGTTGACGATCAATTCGGTATGAAAATTTTCCAAAACGACATTTCTTTTATAATTTTTATAATGGACATAAAAATGGACTCTATCATTGAAGTCTGCTAAAATGTTGCTTAACTTTAACAAATCAGGATATAGCAAGATATTTCCACCAAGAATGTTGATTTTGCCCACTACGCCAAAACGAATTTGTGATAAAATGTTTTGCAAAACAGAAACATCCAATGATGTTTCACTATTGGCGGCACTTCTACAGCAAAGTGTTTGCCTGTAATATTCATTGCAATATTGGCAACCTTGCCTGCAATTGTGATTCGGATAAATATTTAGTTCAACTAAATACTGTAAAACCTCTGTCCCAAAATCTTCTTGCTTTTCAATGTCTCTTTGCAGATTAAGAACCGGCATCAGTTGAGTGGGTTTTTCAGGCATTTGTTTAATGTCTGCAATGTTTCCCATGTTTTTATTGCAAAATTCAACGATAAAATCCAATATACCGGTTTGCAATAAAATGTTTCCTTCGCAAGATATTGTTCCAAGATTCTCCTTTTTATGCAGCAGTTTTAACAAATTCAATATAACAGAATTATCGGTCTCGATACTTTCGCCCGATTGGGTATTATACAAAATGGCCTGTTTTTCTTTTATACAGCAATATGCAATAGGGTATATGTATAACCAGTATTTTTTATCTATTTCAATCATACGTTTTTATTCAACAATAACTTCTTCCATTATTCTGTAATATTCTCTGGGATATTTGCGTAAAAAATCCATTTGTTGGGCTTTGTATATTTCAAAATTTTGTTTGTCAGTGTATCCGTAACAAACAGGGGAATCGCTTTCCAAATCGGGCAAATTAAAGATACACTGTATGCACACATTTGCCTTATAACATTGTGAACATTGCCGGTCAATTTTTGCGTAATAGGCATTATATTTCTTGGCAATCGCATCAATATCAAGTTCAACACCTTTTTCGCTCACCTTGCCCAAGGCAAATTGCTGTCCGACACGCTCACAAGGCATAATCTTACCGGTCACGGTAACAAACATTCTTCTACCGAAAGGAATGCAAGTTCCCGTCGGTATGGTCTTTTGAGGGCGGCCAAACAGCAAATCGGTATAATTGCGGAAAACGAAACCGCTGTGCCGATGCAAAAATGCAGTTACACTTTGATAAGTTCCCGATTTGATAAACAGATCCTGTTCAATTGCTTCATAGTTTTCGGCTTGATGCAAGCTTTCGTATGAATTTCGATAAGTACTATTAAACAATTCCTTCTTATCTTCCCGGATACCCATATTATTCAATTCACCAATGCTTGGAATTTTGCTATACTTTTCTTTGAAAAAATAATAAATTTCTGCTACCGAGTTGCGATTGTGCAACACGGCATTGAAATTGACTTTGTTTTCAAAGTAATCGGGATATTTTTCTTTCAGCAAATCAATATTCTTAATTATTTGATTAAAGGCAGATTGATTTGATTTATTTACTCGGTAGGATGTGTTGCGCTCGTTTCCATCCAAACTGATAAGCAAGCTAAAATTATGCTCTACCAAATAATCCATATACCGATTGAGCAAAATAGCATTAGTGGTCATGGAAAATGTAAAATGTCGATGCCGACATTCCAAATGATTGATGTAATCAACCACATTTTTGATAAAAGGTATATTTAATAAAGGCTCTCCACCATAGAAACTGATGT
>Ga0209628_10000530_pt1 | contig 23525 bp, 15 predicted proteins | sample TergutCu122P4_FD_187285 | JGI IMG/M metagenome (GOLD analysis project Ga0209628, IMG submission 187285) | Cubitermes ugandensis P4 segment gut microbial communities from Kakamega Forest, Kenya - Cu122 P4 (SPAdes) (version 2) | ecosystem: Host-associated > Arthropoda: Insects > Digestive system...
GTTTGCAAAAAAGGAGAATTGGAAAAACGGCAGGCGGAAATGGTGGGCATCAATATGCGAAAGTTGGAAGAAAAAATGGAAGTCGATAAAAAACGCTTGCAGAAAGAGTTGGATGCCATTCGGGCAAACAATGATTATCTCAATGTTCGTTACAGCGAAATAAAAGACAGTTTGGACATTCTCAGCAAAAATATTGACAACGCTTTTGAGCGCATTAAGGAATACGCCAAAACCATGACGCTCGAAAACTTGGACGATAGAGATGAAAACTATGTAAAAGCCTACGACTGTTTTTCCCGTGGGGCGTTAGACAGCGTTTCTTACTATCTTCAAGAACAGGATTTGGATTTGAAATATCAAAAAATTGTTCAATTACAACAAGAAGCAAAAAAAGAAAAAGAGTTAGCCGCCGTATTAACCGAATCGGCGAAAGCGAAAGAGGAGTTTACGGAAAACAGTATGAATGAATTGATTAAGGAATGGTTGTTGTTGGCACGCACGGCAAATCTGCAAAATGATTACGAAAAAACGATGCTCTTTTATGAAAAAGTGATTCAGGTGGATTCGTTAAATGTGAATATGATCCTTACTTATACAGGATACTTGATGATCATCGATGAATTTAAGAAAGCAGAAAAATATTTCGATAAATCTTTGGAAATAATTGAAAAACTTATTACAGAAAATTCGGAAGAGCATTTGATTACAAAAATAAAAATATTAAACGATTATGGGCTTTTGCACTTTTACAAAAACGAATTTTCAACCGCCCTTGAGTATTACAATAACGCGTTGAATATCAACAAAAAAAATATCATATCTCAATCGTTACTGTCTAAAATTTTACATAACCGGGCTACTTTATATTGGAAGAATAGAAATTTTCCCGATGCGCTAAAAGATTATGAAGAATCCTTACTCATAAGAAAGGCGCTTTCGGTTGAAAATCCTAAAGAATTTTTAAAAGATATGGCGCAAAGTTTGGTAAATATGGGAGTGCTGTATTACAGTTCGAATGATTTTACAAATGCTTTACCTACCCTGCTGGAAGCTTTAAGGATTTATAAAGAACTTGAAGCAGATAATCCGAAATCCTATTCAATGGATTTAGCAAAAGTGTTAGCAAATTTAGCTTATCTGCACAGAGATAATAATGAACACATTGAGTCCTTGAAAAAATTTGAGGAAGCGTTAATCCTATTGCGAGAACTCTCTGCTGAAAACCCCAAATTTTCTTTACCCACTCTGGCAAATGCTCTATGTGGCTCTGCAAGTGTGTATTGGATGCTTGGAAATTTTTTGGAAGCCTTAGAACAATTAAAAGAATCTTTGAGTATTTATGAGGAACTGGTAGCAGAAAACCCTGCAATTTATCAGTCGGAAAGGGCACTTACCTTAATTTATTCTGCTATGTTGCACGGTACACTTGAAGAATTTTCACTCGCATTTAACGACTATGAAGAGGCATTGAGAATTTATCGAAAACTGGCTGCTGAAAACCCAAATGCTTATTCATATTATGTGGCTTTAGTGTTATACAATATAGCAGATTTAAGAAAAATTATCGGAGATTACACAAATGTTTTGGATGATTTTAAAGAATCTTTGAGATTGTTTAAAAAACTTGCTGAAATTAGTCCCGGAGCGTATCAAAATTTTATTTTGACCATAACCCATTCCATTTCAACTTTGTGTATTTCCCTCAAAGAATATGTTCAGGCAGAGCAATTTGCCCGTGAGGCGTTAGAAATGGACAGCAATAAATGGGACACCAAAATCCATCTTGCCCACGCCTTGCTTTTCCAAAACCGATTTTCAGAAGCAAAAGCTATTTATAAGGAGTTTTTAGAAGATGAATCCGCTGTTCTTAAAATCTTGAATGATTTTGATGACTTGAAAAAGGCAGACTTAATTCCTGAAGAAAATAAAAACGAGGTAGAAGAGATTAGAAAAATGATTCTTGGCGATTAATAGATTAAACTTTAATAAAATATGAAAAACTTAAAAAAAGACATTCCTCTCATTTTGGGAGTTTTAGGCGGAGTTACCTTGGCAGTAGTAACTCAAGGAATTGCTATGCCTGCTGTTTTATCGGTGATGACAAGTATTGGCACCAGTATCGCTTCCGGAAAAATTGCCACACTTACTCCAACTAGGATTAAAGGTTGGTTTAATAAATTTCACCCCGACCAACTCAATCATAGCATAAAGAAATTATTTGTGAAATCGGTGAATGAAGCCTTGTATAATATTACGGTTCTGTTTGAAGACACCCAAGCCACTGAAAATGAGAAAAAAGAAGCACGGCGGCTGGTCCAAATTCTGCAAAAACACCTTCCCGATATGCTTATGGATAGCGAGCAAATGAAATTAGATGAACCGGAAGTGAAACATTTTCTATATGCACACAGTGAAAATGACAGCATTTGTGATTTTATTAAAGATAGATTTGGAAATTTCGGAGCAACCGATCCTTTTAAGTCGTTCTTAGCACAACATTTACCCCCGCAACTACAACTTTGCTTCGGCGAAGGTTTGAAAGACCCCGGTAATCATAATGCTTGGGTGGCTTTCCAAAGAATGTTGATGGAAGAGATGAGAAATGACCTCAAACAAATTGCCGATACGCAACAAAGTATTAAAGAAGACCTCTCCGATTTGAAATTTGAAAAATCAGGTTTTTCGGAAGAACAAAGAGATGAAATCCGTCAATTTATTAAAATTCTAAACGACAAAAAGTTAATAGAAGTTAAAATTAAAAATGGAATTGACCATGCCTTAGCATCGATTGAAAGTAAAGCAAATGAAATAATTAAGATTACCACTCAAACCCAATTAACGGTTAATGAGCTCAAATCACTTATTGAAAAAAACAATAGGCAAAATGCTAAAAATCAAATTATTATTTATGTTTTAATCGTGGGTTTGATCGCTGCAGGAGGATTTGCAGCTTTTAAGTTTTTTAATCAACCTTTTACTACAACTATCAAAGTATATGGTTGGGAAGGAGAACAACACAATCCGTTGAATGGAAAAGGCTCTATTCTTTTAATACTGAACGATAAAATAGAAAAAGCTGAAATTAACCGTCAAGGCGAAGCCGTTTTTAAAGGTATTTTACCTGAATACAATGGAAAACAAATTTCAGTTCATATCACAGATACAGAAGGGGAACCTTATTATTTATCGGATACGCTTATAACTATTCAGAAAAATAAAACAACAAAAGTCCAACTGCGGTTACTTGGTTTGGAAAAATTACAAGGAACCATTGTTGACAATATTTCCGGCGAAGGAGTTCCCGGTGTTCTGGTAACGCTTGCCGGATTGGAGGCTACAACAGATGAAAAAGGAAATTTTAGTATTGAAATTCCTGTGGAAAAACAAAAACAGGAACAAGAAATCGAAATCAGTAAAGAGAATTATAAAAGTAAACGACAAACCATTCCCATGACGGGAGAGAATAAATACAGAGCCATTTTAGAACGAAAAAAGGATTGAAGGATTGAAAATTAAAAATTGAAAGATATGAGTTACAAGTTACAAGTTGCAATCGTGACAGTCGTAAAATTCTTACGGTCTTACGGTCTTACGGTCTTTTTCCTTTCTCCCTTCTCCTTTCTCCCCCTCTCCGCGCAGCAAGTTCAGCTGAAGGGCGTGGTTACCGTGCAAAACAGTAAAACTTACACCGGAAAAACACAGTTTGTTAAAAATGCGGAAGTTACGCACCCGAAAGCAAAACCGGAACTTACCGATGATGACGGAAAATTTACCCTGAACATCACCGGGGAAAAACCCAATTCCCAAATCCAAATATCCGTATTTCCTTATGGCGAATTTGCTGATTATGTAGTGGTTAACGAAAAGGAACTGAAAGATATTACGCTGGGGCGTCTTACCCCCGTAAGTGTTTTTGTTTGCAAAAAAGGAGAATTGGAAAAACGGCAGGCGGAAATGGTGGGCATCAATATGAGAAAGTTAGAAGAGAAAATGGAAGCGGATAAAAAACGGTTGCAAAAAGAGTTGGATGCGATTAGAGCAAACAACGACTATCTCAATGTTAGATACAGCCAAATAAAAGACAGTTTGGACATTATCAGTAAAAATATTGACAACGCTTTTGAGCGAATTAAAGAATATGCCAAAACCATGACGCTCGAAAACTTGGACGATAGAGATGAAAACTATGTAAAAGCCTACGACTGTTTTTCGCGCGGGGCGTTAGACAGCGTTTCTTACTATCTTCAAGAACAGGATTTGGATTTGAAATATCAAAAAATTGTTCAACTGCAACAAGAAGCAAAAAAAGAAAAAGAGTTAGCCGCCGTATTAACCGAATCGGCGAAAGCGAAAGATGAATATACGGAAAACAGTATGAATGAGTTGATTAAAGAGTGGTTGTTGTTGGCACGAACAGCAGATATGCAAAACGATTACGAAAAAGCAATGAACTTATATGAGAAAGTGGTTCATGCGGATCCTTTACATGCCGAACTTATAATTGAATACGCAAACTATTTACAAAAAATTATTGAGTATAACAAAGCAGAAGAGTATTACTTGCAAGGTTTAGAAATCTATAAAAATGCCGCGCAAAACACCAATAATTTATCTAAGATTTCAAGCGTTTTAAATAATTTTGGATCTTTACAATATTTACAAAAAGATTTTGATTCTGCCATGCAAAAATATGAAGAATCTCTGAAGATAAGCAAAGTTCTTGCTGCTGAAAATCCCAATGAGTATTTATATTTAGTAACAAAGACGTTAAACAATATTGGTGTTTTGCATTTTGAAAATAAAAATTATACAGAAGCTTTGAAAAATTATGAAGAAGTATTAGAAATAAGCAGGCATTTAGAGAAAGAGAATTTTAAAGAAGATTTGGTTAATGCATTAGTCAATATAGCAAATTACTATAAAGAAGTTTATGAATTCTTAAAAGCTTTACCTTTTTATGAAGAAGCTTTGGAAATAAGTAAAAATTTAGCTGCTAAAAACCCCAAGAAATATTTAGAATTAGTTGCGAAAATCTTAAATAATCAATCCGCTTTGTATAGAGATATCAGTGAGTTTTCTGATGCAAAGAAGTGTATTAATGAGTCTTTGGATATTTATAGAGAACTTACAGCAGATAATCCCAAGGTTTATAAAAGATTTTTGGCAAATGCCTTGAATGATTTGGGTGGCTTGTATCATTTTTTAAGAGAGTACGATAACGCATTAAGTGCTTTTGAAGAGGCACTTATAATTAGAAAAGAACTTGCCGCTACAAATCCAAAGGCTTTTTTACTTAATCTGGCAAATGCAATTTTCAATAAAGCGCTTTTAAAAACAGATATGGGTATCTCAGAAACATTACCTGAGTACGAGGAATCATTGAAAATATATAGAGAACTTGCTGTAGAAAATCCAAATGCTTATTTAGAAAGTGTGGCGAAGAACTTAAGAGGTATGGGAATTATGTATTTCTACAATAAAAATTATAATTATTCCATAGAGAAGTATCAAGAATCATTGGATATTTATAGGGAACTATATTTATTATATCCCGCTACCTATTTGTTTGACGTAGGAATAGGATTGCACTATTTGGCACATTCACATATGCTTAATGGAGACTATTCGGAAGCTTTGTTAGAATTTGAAGAAGCCCTTGACATTTTTACTAAATTAGCAGAAAGCAACCATAAATCTTACTATTTTTTTGTTGCTATTACGTTATCGGATATCGCAACTTCTTTTACTCAACTCAAAAAATATCCGGATGCTAAGAAAAAATATGAGGAATCATTAAAATTGTTTGAAGAAATTATTGAGGATAATCCAAATGAATTTTATATAAACTATTTAGCAAATGTTTGTATGGATTTTGCGGGTTATTTTGTATTTATTAAAGATTATTATCAAGCAGAATTGTATGTACGTAAAGCTATTGAAAATGAATATATTGATTCGAGAGCGATGATTCGAGCTAAACATGTACTCGCCCATACGTTGCTTTACCAAAATCGCTTTTCGGAAGCGGAAACTGTTTTTATTGAACTGTCGCAAATTATTTATGAAAATGGAGAGTCGGAAATAGAAACCATATTAAAGGATTTCGATACATTTGAAAAAGAAGAACTTATCCCCGAAGAACGCAAAGCCGACGTGGAGAAGATTAGGGAAATGCTGAAAAAAGCAAGGATTGAAGGATTGAAGGATTGAAGGATATGAGTTGTGCGACATCCGCAGTCAGCGATACCGTAAATGACAAAAAAAGAGTGATTGATAAAACAATACATATAAAGTAAAAAACGTTCAATTTGTGTAATAAAAAAATATTATGGTACATAAAAATATTATTGAAATGAAAAAGAGAGTTTTCATATTAGGTCTCTTGCTGCTTTCATTAGCAGGTATTTTTTCTGCTTGTAAAGAGAAAGAAACTTTAGAGACTCAGTTATTAGAAAATACTAAATGGAAATTGATAGGTTTTTTTGATACGATAGCTGATACAATTAAAATAGCTGAACCCGAGAGTGAAATGTGTTATCTTCTTTCATTTGACAAGAATAAAACTCTTTTTGGAATTTCATCTACAAATGAATTTCAGGGCAGTTATAAAATTGATTATTCTACGAATATTATTAATATTACCATAGGTCAAATAACAGAAATAAATGAACTATTTGATGGAAAATTATACATAAAGTCGTTAAATAATGTAGAGATATTTTCTTTAATAGAAAATGAACTAAGACTTTATTACAATAGTAAACAGAATTATTTACTTTTTAAATCAAGACAATTATGAAGAAGATATTTTTAACAGTAGTCGTTTTGCTTTGTTTTTGCTGTTGTATTTACAGTCAGATAAGCACCGAAGAATATCCGATAAGTTTTGGAAGAGACATTCCTGCTTTAACAATAAACAGAAATACGCAGAAAGTAAATATATATCGCACTGATTTAAATTCTGGAATTTATTACGTTAAAATGACGATGAATGAAAAAATAGTTGTTAAAAAAGTGTTAATACAATAAAGGTCTCTTTCCCAAATAGATAAAAAAAGATGATAAATTGGAAATCGTACAACGAGCAATCTGGCGCAATAGCGGGTGTTGTTACCCCACCCCGCCCTTCGGGCACCCCTCCTTTAATAAGGAGGGGAATTTTGCACTCCTACTTTTCTGTTTTTCTGCTACTAAGGGTGCCTTTTGAAAATCAGGGTTTAAGGAATTACCTTTCTGCTCTTCTGTTTTTCTGCTCTTCTGCTTTTCTCCCCCTCTCCGCGCAGCAAGTGCAGTTGAAGGGCGTGGTTACCGTGCAAAACAGTAAAACCTACACCGGCAAAACGCAGTTTGTAAAAAACGCTGAGGTGGAGCATGTTAATCTTAATAACGCCAAAACCAAAGATGTTACCGGAGACGATGGAAAGTTTACCCTGAATATTAAAGGAGCAATCGCAAACACCCAAACACAAATTAACGTTACTACTTATGGCGAATTTGCTGATTATGTGGTGGTTAACGAAAATGAACTGAAAGATATTACGCTGGGACGTCTTACCCCTGTAAGTGTTTTTGTTTGCAAAAAAGGAGAATTGGAAAAACGACAAGCGGAAATGGTGGGCATCAACATGCGAAAGTTGGAAGAAAAAATGGAAGCGGATAAAAAACGCTTGCAGAAAGAGTTGGATGCGATTCGGGCAAACAATGATTATCTTAATGTGCGTTACAGCGAAATAAAAGACAGTTTGGACATTCTCAGTAAAAATATTGATCATGCTTTTGAACGGATTAAAGAATATGCCAAAACGATGACGCTCGAAAACTTGGACGATAGAGATGAAAACTATGTAAAAGCCTACAACTGTTTTTCGCGCGGGGCGTTAGACAGCGTTTCTTATTATCTTCAAGAACAGGAATTGGAGTTAAAATACCAAAAGATTTTACAAGTGTGGCAAGAAACTCAGAAAAAGAAAGATTTAGTTGAAACTTTGACGGAATCAATAAAAAAAGAAGAAGAGTTTACAGAAAAAAACATGAATGAGTTGCTCAAGGAGTGGTTGTTGCTGGCACGCACCGCAGGGATACAAAACGATTACGAGAAAGCAGAGAAATACTATAAAAATTGTTTGAAAATGAACAGAGAGTTTGCAGTTGAAAATCCTAAAATATATTTACCTCACGTGGCTACTGCCTTACATAATTTGGCAATTTTACATAAAGATATTAATGATTATTCAACCGCACTGCAAGAATTTGAAGAAGCCTTGCTCATACGTAGAGCGCTTGCTCTTGAAAATCAAAAAACATATTCATCTGTTCTTGCGAATACGCTAAACGACTTCGCCAACTTTTTTAATCATTTTGACAAATATTTCGAAGCATTGCAAAATTATGAAGAGGCTTTGCAAATCCGCAGAAATCTTGCTTTAGAAAATCCAAAGGAGAATTTACCCTTTGTGGCACAAACTTTAAACAATTTGGCGGTTTTATATACAAATCACAAAAAATATTCGGATGCTCTGCCAAAATATGAAGAAGCATTAAAAATACATAAGGAGTTTGCCGAAGAAAATCACATTTTGTTTTTACCGGTTATGGCACAAATTTTAAATAACTTAGCCATTGTTTCTACTCATTTAAATGAAATTTCAAATGCTTTAGAGAAGTATGAAGATGCCTTAGAAATAAGGAGAAAACTTGCTTTTGAAAATCCAAAAGTTTATTTGCCGGATGTGGCGCAAACTTTACACAATTTGGGCATTTTGTACTTGAATCACCAAGAATATTCGGATGCTTTGCAAAAATTTGAAGAAGCCTTAGAGATAAGAAAAACATTTGCTGTTGAAGCGCCAAAAAAATATCTGCCTGAAGTTGCGAATTCATTGAACTGTTTGGGAGTTTTGTATTTTTCTACAAACCGGTTTTTTGATGCCAAGGAAATAATTCATGAATCTTTAAAGATTTATGAAGAACTTTCTGTTGAAAATCCGGATATTTATTTAGAAAACATCGTTTCGGCAAATAGTGATATCTCGCTCCTTTATCTTTATCTCAAGGAATATAAACAAGCCGCACAATACGCTTACAATGCGCTGAAGATAGACAATTATGATTACAATGCCAAAAAAAATCTCGCCTTTTCCTTTCTATTTCAACATCGATTATTAGAAGCAGAAGCCTTATTTATAGAATTAACCCAAACTTTTCCGGATGGCAATGAAAATCCCAAACAAGATATTTTAGAAGATTTTATTCTTTTTAAAGATGCAGGAATCATTTTAGAGGAATACAAAACCGAGGTCGAAAGAATAATAAAAATGTTACAAGATAATTAACATTACACATTTTTTTCAGTACAATATTTAAAAAAAAATTGCGTTTTTTTGTCGCATTATTAAAAATTTTGTTTTATGAATACCCAAATTGATATTCGAGAATTAAACGAACGCATACAGCGTGAAAGTTCTTTTGTAGATCTCATTACGATGGAGATGAACAAAGTGATTGTGGGTCAAAAACACATGATGGAAAGATTACTCATCGGGCTTTTGGCAAACGGGCACATCTTGTTGGAGGGGGTTCCCGGATTGGCTAAAACGCTTGCTATTAAATCGCTTGCACATACCATTGATGCCAAATTCAGCCGCATTCAATTTACCCCTGACTTGCTCCCCGCTGACCTGCTTGGAACCATGATTTACAGTCAAAAAAAGGAAGAGTTTGTTGTGAAGAAAGGACCTGTTTTTGCCAATTTTATTTTGGCGGATGAAATTAACCGGGCGCCTGCAAAAGTGCAAAGTGCGTTATTGGAAGCGATGCAAGAAAGACAAGTTACCATTGGAGAGCAAACCTACAAATTGGATGAACCATTTTTAGTTATGGCAACACAAAATCCTATTGAGCAGGAAGGAACCTACCCCTTGCCCGAAGCGCAAGTGGATAGATTTTTAATGAAGGTAGTGATTCAATATCCTAATAAAGAAGAAGAAAAACTAATTCTTCGACAACAAATTGATGAAAATATCCTAACTACAAACACCGTACTGAAACCGCAAGAGATTATCAACGCCCGAAAAGTAGTGAAAGAGGTGTATTTAGATGAAAAAATTGAAAACTATATCACTGATATTGTGTTTGCTACCCGTTATCCGAGTGAATATAAACTGGAAAAATTTAAAACGATGATTAACTACGGGGCATCGCCACGTGCTACGATCAACTTGGCATTGACTGCACAAGCATTTGCATTTATTAAGCGGCGCGGTTATGTCATCCCCGAAGATATTCGAGCCGTTGCCCACGATGTTTTGCGCCATCGCATCGGACTAACCTACGAAGCCGAAGCCGAAAATATCACCTCCACAGATATTATTAATGAAATACTGAATACTATCGAAGTACCGTAATAGTGATAGTGGTTCGTGATTAGTGGTTAATCTTACGATCTTACGCGTCTTATGGTCTTACGGTCTTTTATAAAAAACTATGGACTCAGCAGAACTCATAAAAAAAGTCAGAAAAATTGAAATACGTACGAAAGCGCTTTCGCAGCAGGTGTTTTCGGGGCAGTATCACAGTGCGTTTAAAGGTCGTGGAATGGCGTTTAGCGAAGTACGCGAATATCAGTACGGAGATGACATTCGAAATATTGACTGGAATGTTACTGCACGTTTCAACCATCCTTACATTAAAATTTATGAAGAGGAACGTGAACTTACGGTTATGTTGCTCATTGATGTGAGCGGCTCCACGCTATTCGGAACAAGGCAGCAATTTAAATCCGATTTAATTACTGAGATTTCGGCAGTTTTGTCTTTCTCAGCCATAAATAATAATGATAAAGTAGGAGTAATTTTCTTTAGCAATCAGGTGGAAAAATTTATCCCTCCTAAAAAAGGACGTTCACACATTTTAAGAATTATCAGAGAATTAGTAAATTACAAACCGCAACAAGTACAAACAAACTTGTCTGAAGCGTTGAGGTATTTAACCAACGCCATAAAAAAAAGATGCACGGCATTCATCCTTTCCGATTTTGTAAATTGCGATTTTGAACAGGCATTGAAAATTGCGGCAAACAAACACGATGTAGTGGCATTACAAATTTCGGACAGAGCCGACCCGCATCTTCCTTATTTAGGATTGATCCAAATTTTTGATCCTGAAACAGGAAAAAAATCTATTGCAGATACTTCAAATTCAGAAGTTCAAAAAGAATATTCACGTTGGTGGCACACCCAACAAAAAAGAAATGTGGAAATTTTTAAGAAATCGGGCGTAGATATGGCGCATCTTTTTACAGACAAAGATTATGTGAAAGTGCTCTCGGAGCTGTTTCATCGCAGAGGGGCATAACCTGTTCCTCCTTTATATCCATCTAACCAAATTAAAATCCAAATCGTGCGGCAGCATCGGGTTGGCAGGAACAATTCTTACCCCGCATTTCCAACTTCCCGAATAATTGGGTTCCAAATCACATTCAAAGTGTGAGATTCCATTTTCTTGTTTTACAAAATGGAACTGCCACTTGGATGAAAGGTCTTCATTCCCGTTGTCAGCTTGAATAAAGCAAATTTCAACTTTAATATCTTCCGGGTTTAGCGCTCCCAAACGCAAATCAACCGAAAGAGTTGTTTTTTCACCCAAATAGTATGTTTTGTCATTCGCATCATTCAGATTCTTTTGAATAACTTCCATATTATCCCAATTTGCCAGCACCTTTTCCTTCCAACGCAAAAGTTCATAAAGATTTTTGTTATTTTCTTCGGTCAGCATTTTAGTACGCTGTTCCAACTTGTTATAAAATTTGCGATAATACTCTTCCAGCTGCCGTTGCATAGTAAAAAATGGAGCAATCTTGGTAAAGTTAACCTTCATCATACCGGTCCAAATTTCCGGAATATTTTTCTCATTTCTTGCATAAAACGCATTGGTAATAGGGTCTTCAAGGGTGACATAAAGAACGGAAGCATCCAGCTGGTCTTGTAAATCATTCTCTTTGTAAGTAATCTCTTCGCTGATAGCCCATCCGCCACCGGGCACATAGCCTTCTGCCCACCAACCATCTAATACGCTGAAATTCAGAACACCGTTCATAATGGCTTTTTCGCCGCTTGTACCGGAAGCCTCCAACGGACGTGTGGGCGTGTTTAACCAAACATCGCAGCCGGAAACCAATTTTTTCGCTAAAATCATATCGTAACTTTCTAAAAATATGATTTTCCCGATGAATTGTGGTTGACGCGAAAATTCAATAATTTTCTTAATCAAATCCTGTCCTGCTTTGTCGTTGGGGTGCGCTTTTCCGGCAAATAAAAACTGCACCGGATGTTCCGGATGATTTACAATTTGTGCCAAACGCTCTGGGTTGGCAAACAATAAATGGGCACGTTTGTAGGTCGCAAACCGCCGGGCAAATCCTATTGTAAGTGTTTCATTTTTAATTGCTTTTAAAGTTTTTATAATTAATTCCGGCGATTCGTTCCGCTTCATCATTTGTACTTCAAGCAATTTTTTTACTTCGTCTAACAATTCCGTGCGAAGTTCATTTTTAATATTCCAAAGGGTTGAATTTTCGACTTTTTCTATTTTTTTCCATAGTTCTGGATTAGATTGTTTGGAAAGGAATTCTCTTCCAAAAATCTCTTTGTGAAATTGCTGCCATTTTTTATGCGCCCAGGTAGGATAGTGTACTCCATTGGTTACAAAGCCAATATGCAATTCATTTGCAAAATGTCCGTCATACAAATCCAAAAACATCTCTCTTGAAACTCGTCCGTGAATTTTACTAACTCCGTTTACTTCCTGCGCCAATTTGCATCCGAGAATGCTCATCGAGAATTTATCATTCACGCTATTTTCATGTTTTCTACCCAAAGTCATAAACGTTTCCCATGTGATATTAAATCTTGCCGGATAATTGGCGAAATATATTCTCATTAAATCTTCGCTGAAAGCGTCGTGTCCTGCCGGAACCGGCGTGTGGGTAGTATAAAGCGACGAAGCGCGCACCCATTCCACCGCAGCCTGAAATCCTAAATTATGGGTAGAGATATAATGGTTGATCCTTTCAAGGGTTAAAAAAGCAGCGTGTCCTTCGTTAAGATGGTATAAATCAGGGTTTTCACCTAACATATTCAACATTCTAATTCCCCCAACGCCTAAAAGCAGTTCTTGTTTTAGTCTATTTTCATTATCTCCTCCATACAAAGTGTGGGTAATATTTCTATCTTGATATTGATTCATATCAAAATCTGTATCTAATAAATACAATAAAATTCGTCCCACATTTACGCGCCAGATCCGGGCATACAAGGTGCGTCCGGGCAACGCAATGGAGATCATTTTAAAATCGCCGTTTTTATCTTTAATAGGATGTATCGGCAATTTTGAAAAACTTTGACTTGGGTAAAGCGAAAGTTGGTCACCTAACGGGGAAATTTGTTGATTAAAATAGCCATTCCGGTACAACAGTCCCACCCCGATCATATTCACGTTGCAATCGCTGGCTTCTTTCAGATAATCACCGGCTAACATACCCAATCCGCCCGAAAAAATCTTCAACTCATTGCTAATTCCATACTCCATACTAAAATATGCGATTTTCGCACAATTAGCAGTTTTTTTCTCATTAATATAAGATTGAAAATCCTCAAAAACTCTATCTAATTTTTTGATATACTGTGAATTTTGATTAAATTCTTTTAACCTCAGCAGCGGTAGAATTTGCAAAATATGGGTAGGATTTTCCTGAAATTGTTTCCACATTTCTGTTCCTGCAATCTCTTCAAAAAGTTCGCGGGCTTCGTAATTCCAACTCCACCATAAATTTTGGGCTAATGCTTCTAATTTTTTTAAATTTTCAGGAAGTTTGGTTTTTACCGAAATATTTTCCCATTGAGGTTCTGTTTTTCTAATTTTATCTACTTGTATTCCAATTTTAGAGACTTTGTGTTTGTATTGAGCAAAACGCGAATGGCTTTTTTCTAATGCTATTTCATAAACTTTCAAGTAGTTATCATACAAATGCGTCCATAACGCTTTTTGTGCAATTTCAGAGGATTGCGTATTGTGTTTCTCTTTTTCCTCCTTCTTCAAATTGGCATAATAATAGATGGCATCGGCAATTTCGTTGCTTACTTCCTCATCATTATCATCATTGCGCTGAATTACCCAAGCACTTTTTTGCTTGCCAAAATTATCCAACACCCATTTTCCAAACCCTGCAACTGAGGTTGTAATGGTAGGAATATGAAATGCCACACTCTCCAATGGCGTGTATCCCCAAGGTTCATAATAAGATGGAAAAACAGACAAATCAAATCCAATTAATAAATCGTAATAAGAAAGATTAAAAATACCATCCTTTTCCTCTAAATAAACAGGAACAAATACTACCTTTACCTGTGTGTTCGGGGAATTATCCAAGTTGTTTTTTTTCAAATGGTTAACCACGGGGTCGTGGTCGGGGTCACGCAGAGGATGGGTACAGTAATCGTATAATTGGGGCGGTTGGGGCGCAAAATTTTGCGCCCGTACGATAATATCCAATAAATCCTGTCGCTGTCCGTAAGTGCCTGCCGGAACCAAAATAAACGCTACAATCGGCCGGTTGGTGGGTTGGTTTTTCAGCTTTGTCAAACCTTCAATATACAAGTCAATCCCTTTATTTCTAAATTCATACCGGCCGCTATTTACCACAAACAAACTATTTTCCGGTATTTTTTGTCCGGTGAGTGCTTCGGTAACTTCAATTAGTTTTTTTCTTGCGCCGGCTCTTTTCTCTGCGTATTCTTCGCCTTGCGGTACAAAATTGTTTTCAAAACCATTAATGGTAATTACATCGGCGGGTTTTTGCAAAAAAGCGGAACATTCGCGGTCGGTAATTTTGCTTACGGTTGAGAATCCATCTGAAAATTTTGCAGAAAGATGTTCCAAAGAATGTTTTGACTGTACGCCGAAACAATTTGCAAACTCCTGAGGGTTATAGCTTTCCATCATTTCATAGAGAGGCAGGCGATTTCCGGCGATGCAACGTCCCAGCACCGTAGCATGAGTGGTGAAAACAGTAGCAATTTGCGGTACATTGCTTTCCAAGTGCAAAATTCCAGTGCCGGTCATCCATTCGTGGAAGTGTGCTATAATTTTATCCGTAGAATACGCATAAAAATTGTAGAAACTTTCAATGACACGCCCTGCGGCATAACCAAACAGAGCCGGCTCGATGTAGTCCCACTGACCTGAAATGGAATCCAACTGATATTTGAGCCAAAATTGAGTAAGAATTTCGTTTTTTTTCTCAAAAAATGGAGTAAAATCAACTAAAATCACGATAGGGTTTCCACTGATATTCCAACGTCCTGTGCGAATGCGGAGTCCCTCGCTTTGCGCAAGTTCCCGCCAGTTCTTAAAAAGAGAAAGGTCTTCTATAAAATCAAAATTATTCTCTTTCGATAATTCAGGACCTATACATAAATAATTGTTGCCGTAATTTTGAACGGCAGTAAATGCTTTTGTTGACAGAACCGTGTAGATGCCTCCCACTTTGTTACAGACTTCCCAGCTGGTTTCAAAAACGTAATCCGCTTGCTTCATAATATTTTCAACATTAAAAAATTGGTTGGCGAAAATACACGAAAATCGTAATTTTTACGTTATAGTTGATTAGCAAAATATCAAAATTATGTCTCAAAAAGATTCCGGACAGAAAAAAAAGAGCGCCGCTCCACCTAATAAAAAGAAAAATCAAATCAGAATCAATTATTTATGGATTTATGGAATCATTATTGTAGCCTTATTATTTTTCATGCAAAATCCGGGGGCAACCGGCTTAAGAAAAGAGATAGGCAGCACAAAATTAGTGCAGTTAATTATCAATAAAGATATTGAATCCGCAAAGTTTATTCAAAAAGAGAGTCGTGTAGAGATTTTTTTGAGAGAAAAATCTCTAAAACAGAAATTGGAATTTGAAGAATTTAGAGAAAAAAATCCGACAGGACCTCAATTTTTTATAAATATTACAGACTTTACTGTTTTTATTTCAGATGTAAAGGAGGCGCAAGAGCAAGCAGTTAAAGAATATTTGAAAGAGAATCCTGAGGCGAGTGAAACGGCAATAAGGAGTGATTATAGTTTTGACATAAAACAAGATACAAGTAGAAATTGGGGAATAGAATTGTTTTGGATTTTACCGACGCTTCTAATTTTCTTTTTAATATTTTCCACTTTTAGAGGGATGCGGGGCGGTGGACCCGGCGGTATTTTCAGTATTGGAAAATCAAAGGCGCAACTGTTTGACAGTAAAAATAATGACAACGTTTCCTTTAAAGATGTTGCCGGTTTGGAAGGAGCAAAATATGAAGTAGAAGAGATTGTGGATTTTCTAAAAAATCCACAAAAATATACGGAATTGGGCGGAAAAATTCCAAAAGGAGCGCTGTTAGTAGGTCCTCCCGGAACAGGTAAAACATTACTGGCCAAAGCTGTTGCCGGCGAAGCAAAAGTGCCTTTCTTTTCACTATCCGGTTCTGACTTTGTAGAAATGTTTGTGGGTGTGGGCGCATCCCGTGTGCGCGACCTCTTTCAAACTGCTAAAGGAAAAGCCCCTTGTATTATTTTTATTGATGAAATTGACGCTATCGGCCGTGCACGCGGAAGAAACGTCATGTCTGGCGCAAATGACGAGCGTGAAAATACCCTAAATCAATTGCTTACAGAAATGGACGGCTTCTCTACCAACGCCGGCGTAATTATCTTAGCCGCCACGAACCGAGCCGACATTTTAGACAGAGCCTTGCTGCGCGCCGGTCGTTTTGACCGCCAAATTCATGTGGAACTCCCAAATGCTAATGAACGTAAGGGAATTTTTGAAGTACACGTGAGAAATCTTAAACTTAGCCCCGAAGTGGATTTGGAATATTTTGCCAAACAAACACCCGGCTTTTCCGGAGCAGATATTGCTAATGTGTGCAACGAATCTGCATTGATTGCTGCACGCCACGGCAAAAAAAATGTTGAAAAAGCAGATTTTTTAGCCGCAATAGATAGAATTATTGGAGGTTTGGAAAGACGCGGAAATATGATGTCGCCCGAAGAAAAAAAAGTGATTGCCTACCACGAATCAGGACACGCCGCTGTAGGTTGGCTGTTAGAACACGCTTCTCCGCTGGTAAAAGTTACGATTGTGCCCCGCGGAAAATCGTTGGGCGCTGCATGGTATTTGCCCGAAGAACGCCACATCACTACTACCGAACAAATGCTTGATGAATTGACAGCTACTTTGGGCGGACGTGCCGCCGAAGAAGTAGTATTCGGAAAAATCTCTACCGGCGCACTGAGCGACCTCGAAAAAGTAACCAAACAGGCTTATGCCATGGTGGTGTATTACGGTTTAAGTGATAAAATCGGAAATATCAGTTTTTACGATTCTACCGGACAACAAGAATATTCGCTTACTAAACCTTATAGTGAAAAAACGGCACAACAAATTGATGAAGAGATAAGTAAACTTATTGAATCGGCCTACATTCGGGCAAAAGAGATCTTAATAGAGAATAAAGATAAATTAAATCAATTGGCAGAAATTCTTATTGAAAAAGAAGTTATTTTTGCCGAAGATTTGGAAACAATTTTTGGAAAACGTAAAACCCAACCGGAAATATTAGCTTAATGACACCCAGCACCACTTTCGATACATTGAATACCAACATGCGAAAAGCAATTCGTCATGCACTCACTGAAAAAAGTCCTATCAAATTCCCAAATATTGATATTCATGCTCCCCTTTTTGAAAAACCTGAAAATTTAACTGCAAAATTTTGCGATAACTTTAGAAATGAAGGAGGAAAATTGATCCTGTGTGATAGAGATAACTTTGTAGAAAGATTATATAAACTAATTGTAGGTCAAAGATATGCAACTATTCTTAACACGAACCTCTCCCTCTCTCCTGCGCTTACAAAAAGAAATTTGAATTTCATTACTTGTGTAGATCCTCATCAACAAGTGGACGTGGCTATCCTGTATTCCGATATCCTTATTGCAAGAACAGGAAGCATGTTGTTCACCCAAAAAAATATCCTTTATCCTTCCATTAAAAATATTACGAAAAATATTATTGTGGTTGCATTTGAAAAAAAAATAGTACTGGATTTGAAAGATGCTTTTATTTTACAACAAGAAAAAAATCAAGGAGTACTTTATGATTTTTCAGAAATAATTACCCCAACAAAACCGGTAAATGAAAAAGGAGAAGAAGATTATTCTCCGCTTCAACCTCGTTTTATTCTACTCTTAATTCAATAAAACGATGAAAACATTCTTTATTAGAACTCTTACAGGCATTGCCTATTTATCTATTTTGTCCTTCGCCTTTTTTTTCTCAAATTACTCGATCTTTATAGTTTTTTCTGCTTTTTTATGCATTGCCTTATTCGAGTATTTTAATTTGGTACAAAAATTTCCTGCTCCAAAAAGCAACATGCAAAGAATAACAAGAAGATGGATTTTACCGGCAGTTTGGATTATTTTGCCGATTTTACTGCTGGAATATTGGTGTATTGAATTGAATGCAAAGAGTATAATGGTTGCACTATGGATTGTTTTGTGCACGAATGATTCCATGGCATATCTGTTTGGAACATGGTTGGGAAAACACAAAATATGGGCAAGAGTATCCCCGAAAAAAAGTTGGGAAGGCTTCTTCGGCGGATTAATCATTACCATGATTGCCAGTTATTTTTTTACCCGTATTCCATATTTTCAAAATGACCTGTTTAATAACCCAATTTTTTGGATGGGATTCACTTTTGTAGTAATTATTTCGGGAACTTTTGGTGATTTTGCAGAGTCTATGGTAAAACGGTTTGCACAACAAAAAGATAGTGGCACAATCCTCCCCGGACATGGCGGTATTTTAGATAGAATTGATTCTATGCTTTTTGCAGTGCCGGCAGGATTTATTTACTGGGTAATCGCACACTTTTTATAGAAATTTCTCTTTTAAATTTATATTCATATATAATTCAGGGAATTTTATGTTATTTTGCTGCATTCTAAAAATGTAGTATTATGTCCAAAATTAATGTTCAACCGGGGGTGGCTACCGGAAAAGATTTAATAGCCATTTTTGAAGCCGCAAAAGCAGAAAAATTTGCGTTACCTGCTGTAAATGTGGTAGGTACAGATTCAATTAACGCTGTAATGGAAGCAGCAAAAACGGTAAATTCTCCCGTTATTATTCAATTCTCAAATGGCGGCGCTCTTTTTTATGCCGGAAAATCGTTGAAAAACGAAAATGAAAAAGTGGCCATTGAAGGCGCGATCTCCGGCGCAAAACATGTGCATCAAGTTGCTGAATTATACGGTATTCCCGTAATTTTACATACCGACCATGCCGCAAAAAAACTCCTTCCCTGGATTGATGGCTTGTTGGATGCCGGTGAAAAATTTTATGCCGAACACGGAAAACCGCTCTACAGCTCTCACATGCTTGATCTGTCGGAAGAACCGCTGCAAGAAAATATTGAAATATGTAAAAAATATCTATCCCGCATGGCAAAAATCGAAATGACATTGGAAATCGAATTAGGAATTACCGGTGGAGAAGAAGATGGCGTGGACAATACCGGCGTGGACAGTTCTAAACTTTACACCCAACCCGAAGATGTGGCATTCGCCTACGAAGAATTGATGAAAATTAGCCCAAATTTTACAATTGCGGCTTCTTTTGGCAATGTGCACGGAGTATATAAACCCGGAAATGTAAAACTAGAACCGGTGATTTTGCGTAATTCACAAAAGTTTATTGAAGAAAAATACAAAACCAAAACCAATCCGGTGAATTTCGTATTTCATGGCGGAAGTGGATCCGAACCGGAAAAAATCGCCGAATCGTTACAATATGGAGTGGTGAAAATGAATATTGACACCGATACGCAATGGGCTTTCTGGGAAGGAATTAAAAATTATTATCAAGAAAAAAAAGAGTATTTGCAAGCTCAAATTGGAAACCCGGAAGGGGAAGATAAACCCAATAAAAAATACTACGACCCCCGCGTTTTCCTTCGTGAAGGAGAAAAAACAATGGTAGAACGTTTGAAAATTGCTTTTCAAGATCTAAATGCTATGAATCGATATTAATTCGTTTAAAATAAAATACTTAACTTTATATTTTGACATTCAACCCACATAAAATGAACAAAATCCTGATCACCGGAGGCGCCGGATTTATTGGCTCACATGTAGTTCGATTATTTGTGAATAAGTATCCGAATTATGAAATTTTTAATTTAGATAAACTGACTTACGCAGGAAATTTAGACAACCTGAAAGAGGTGGAAAACAAAGCAAATTATCATTTTATTAAAGCCGATATTGTAGAAGGTGAAAAGATGTTGTCCCTGTTCAAAGAGTATCAATTTGACGGCGTCATTCATTTGGCTGCCGAGTCGCATGTGGATCGGTCTATCGAAAATCCTATGGAATTCATCTTCACCAACGTTGTGGGTACGGTAAATCTGCTGAATGCAGCGCGCGCAATTTGGAAAGATACTGAAAATAAGCGCTTTTACCATATTTCTACCGATGAGGTATATGGTTCGCTTGGAGAAACCGACGCATTTACAGAAACCACTCCCTACGACCCGCATAGCCCCTACTCTGCTTCCAAAGCCTCATCCGACCATTTCGTACGCGCCTATCATGATACGTATAAACTTCCTATTGTAATTTCTAATTGTTCAAATAATTACGGACCTAACCAATTTCCTGAAAAATTACTGCCGCTTTTCATTCATAATATTAAAAATAAAAAAGCACTGCCCGTTTATGGAAAAGGAATCAATGTGCGCGACTGGCTCTATGTGGAAGACCATGCAGATGCCATTGACCTTATTTTTCATCATGGAAAAATAGGCCAAACATACAATATTGGCGGAAATAATGAATGGAAAAATATTGATTTGATTAAAAAATTAATCGAAATCATGGATAAAAAACTGGGACGTGCTGACGGAGAATCTTTATCATTAATCACTTACGTTACCGACCGTGCCGGACATGATTTGCGCTATGCCATTGATGCCACCAAACTGAAAACCGAACTAAACTGGAAACCCAAAATTAAATTTACCGAAGGTTTCGAAAAAACAGTAGATTGGTATTTGGAAAATGAAACGTGGTTGCAAAGAATTGTGAGCGGAGAGTACAAGAAATAATCTTTATTTCAGCATTACCCGCACCCCAATAAAAGTTATAACTTCATCTTTTTATTTTCGGAAATTACTCCTGTAACTCTGTCTAAATTATCGTATTCATATTGTTCGGCATACTCCATTACACTTTCGGAGCGGGAAATCATTAACCCTTTGGTATCGTAAGTATAGCGGTAGTTTAATATGGCGCTGTCGGTAACGATGGTTGCTTTAGGAAAAAGGCGACAAGCAAGGTTCATTCTTATAAAGTTGAAAGCAGATTGCGAAAATAGAAAAAATCTTTGCGTCTTTGCGCCTTTGCGCGATTTATTTTCTCTCGCCAAGACGCTAAGGCGCAAAGGGACGACGAAGATAAACAAAAAACAGCCCCGAAAGGCTGTTCAAAATATTACATTAATTCGTTAAAATGCTTTAAACATAGTCGTAGTTCTTTTGCTCCTTTCAGTAGTTTTTGCTCTATCTCATTTTTTGCATCTAATATTGCAAAATATCCAGCATTTAAATTAATCTCTTCTTTACTTATTTTTGCCATTACTAATCTATTAAGTTGGCTTAAATGTAGGCTTCTTGTTTTATCATCATAGTCTGGCATTTTTTCATCTTGCAGCATAAAAATATTGATATCCAAATGATTTTCAATATTTTCGTATGAAATAGAAATTACCTTTTCTTTATTATTGAATTCTACATCGTAGAAAGCATTGCCATTGATGATTTCATTTTTTTTCTTAAAATCAAACTCAGTTTCAAGAAAAGAATAAAATTGTTTTACAATCGCTATATATTCATTTCCGTCTATCATGGTCTTATAATTTGAAATGCATTTGGGTAGAGATTTAAATAGTTATTCATCATATTTCGTTCCATTTGATAGAAAATACTGGAATTTGTTCTCATTGGGTCAAAACCAATATCAATAATTGTCCTACTATTTCTCATTTGCTGTAGCATCCATTGACGATTGTAAGTCATCATTTGGCTTGTTATTTGATGGGGTACACCTTTAAAAGTTGGCATACTGTTTAGGATGGTAGAACCAGGGTGTTTTGCAGCTTCCATACTAACTCGTTTCATACCCTCACCCACTACTGTTGTTCCGTTCCTTGCCACCACACCGGCTCCATCTTTAAATCCACTTGCCATTGAACTCCATCCTAATAAGCCGGCAGAGAGCCCTGCTACCACTAACTGCGGATTTGTCCACTGACTCACTACTTCGCTCAACACAAAGGACATACCACTTGCAAGCGAAGACTTTAACCAATATTGAACACAGTTATTTTGCGACCATTCCGAATTTAACGTTCGCAAATGCGCAATTTGCTTGCCGGATAACTGCCAACTGTGTAAGCCAAACTCCGATTTCCAAAAATCGTTCCACCCCCGACTGTTAAAGGTTTCTCTCATTCCCTGATTTTCCTGATACATCTGGGCATAACGTTTAAAGTCGTTCAACTTATTATCGGGCACCATCACAATATCCCAACTGCCGTCATCGGTATTCAATATAACATTTTTGTCTTTATCTATATACCGTGTAAACCACTGCCCTGTGGGGTCGGTGTAGCTGAGTGGATTATTTAGGCAATAACTGTACCGGTTGAAACTTTGCGTGAACTCCGGGATTTGCACGTAGTTGTCAGGGCTAAAGAACCGCCCAATCACGGGGTCGTACAAACGCGAGTTCATGTTGATAATCTTGAATTCGGGATAGTGCTCGTGGCCGGTGAAACCTCTATAAGTTAGGGCAAAGTCTGCTTGCCCTACATTGTTGCCCCACGGGTCAAAGCGGTTGTTCTGCACCACATTTTTGCCCGCATCGGTTAAAACACAGTAACTGCCCAAATGGTCGGTATGAATATTGTACATCCTATTTGTGATTCCCGATTTGGGCACTACCCCTCCGGTTGTGGACAGATGCGTGAGCCAAATACTGTCATTTAGTGTAAGTTCCGGTATGGCAGCCGTGGTGATATGCAGTGCCACCACACTATTATCGTCATAAATGTAATGATTATTCCGCAAACTATCGGCATCCATCTCTTTTTCAAAATACTTGCTAATGTAAAACACACTCTCCTGTAACTTATTATTTTCGAGTTTCATCCCCTTGCTGCGTTGCCGGTCGGCATCATAAAGAAGTTCAAGTTTGAAATTACCTTCGGTAATTTTTTTGGGCTGGTTATAGAAATTGTAAGTTACGGTTTGTGGCGAAACGGTACTGCTTGGCGTAATTTGACGTACCGCATGAGGCTTATCGTTGCTTTGGTAACTGTAAAATCCGGTTCCGTATTGTTCTATGTTTCCGTTATTCTC
>Ga0209628_10000531_pt1 | contig 23522 bp, 17 predicted proteins | sample TergutCu122P4_FD_187285 | JGI IMG/M metagenome (GOLD analysis project Ga0209628, IMG submission 187285) | Cubitermes ugandensis P4 segment gut microbial communities from Kakamega Forest, Kenya - Cu122 P4 (SPAdes) (version 2) | ecosystem: Host-associated > Arthropoda: Insects > Digestive system...
GAATTCGCGGCGCATGCGGGCGGCGCGGCGCATGCGGGCGGCGCGGCGCATGCGGGCGGCGCGGCGCATGCGGGCGGCGCGGCGCGCACACGCTGCGCGGGCGTTTGAACTTTGAGCTTGAATATACGCAGAAAAATGATGGGCGGCCCGCAAGCCGCCCGTCGCTTTAATATTTTAATAGTTTATTTATAGCTTAATTATATGTAGTGTCGTACCATTGCTGCGCGGTTTCGAGCCATTTCTCTATGCCGCGCTCCTTCAATTCGGAAATAAACATATCCCATTCCGAGAACGGCCTCTGCCCCGTTATGAACAGGTTCCTGTTTTCGTTGAAATGCGTCTCGACCGACGTGTGGATGTCCCTGATATCGTCGTCAAAGGAGCCGAAGACCGGGTTGGTATACGGCTTGCAGCCCATTTTTTCGGGGGTGAAGTACTGTTCTGCGAACTCATACAGTTCGATCGACTGGCGTATCACGAACTCCGTCTTCGCGCCGTGGGCGAAAGTAAAGCCTTCGGTGCGTATGCCCGGCTGATACTGGGCGGCCGGATCTTCCAGCGACGAATATATCGTCTGCCCCTTTGAGTTCACGTCCACCCTGTAGTTTATGCCTTCTATCCCGAAGTCCAGCAGCAGGAAAAAATCCCAGTCGTTCATTTGGCGCTCAAGGACTTGCAGGATCCTGACCATCTTTTCCTCGTCGACGTTTATGCCGTACACCGAGACGTTGCCGCCGGGTATATTGCCCCACCTCGGGGATATCAGTTCCGGATACGGGCCTTTGAGCGCTTTGCCGAACGCGTACGAGCCGTCGGGTTGCAGCGTCTTGAAGCCTTCGTAGTTCACGCCCCCGACGCCGTCGGGCACGAGCGCCGGATCGGGCGGCGGGTTGATGTGGTAGAACATATTTGCGTTCGTATAGCCGATCAGGCCGTTCTGGAACGGAATCGAGTTCGCCCAGTACTGCCCCTTCGCCTCGCCCGTATGGAATTCCGGATCGATCAGCCCGTCCGCATAGAACTTGACGAGTTTTTCCATGCCCATCTTAAATTCGGGTATCAACACAACCTTGGTGAGCTTCCCGTCCCGGACGATATTGTTCATGCCGGTGCCGCCGTAGGCGTACATATATAAATCCATGCCCCCGATGGACATCGCCAGCGTGTCGTCGCTGCCGTTCCCGTCCGGATCGCCCGATGCGAATTTATAGAACGCCTCCTCGGCCTCTTCCACCGTAGCCGGAATTGAATTGATGCCCACGTTCCTCAGCCAGTCGTCGCGCCATACCGGCATGAGCATGTACTTCGAGTTGATTTCAAAGTTCGGTATGCCGTACAGCCTGCCGTTCACCTTCATTATATCGAACACGTTGCCGAATTCGCTGTACAGATCATACGCCAGCGAATAGAACGTGGGCGCGACGTCCGTCAGCAAATCCTCGGGCACTTCCGCGACCACCCCCTGGTTGACATACTCCCTGTACTGCGAGCTGTTTGTGCGCCAGACGTCCGGGATGTCGCCCGCTGCGAGCCTTATGCCCAGCAGCTGCGTCTGTTCGCTGCGCTGCAGGTAGATGTAGTCGATCTTGATGTTCATCGCCTCTTCGATCGCCTTCGTCACGGCCGAGTTCGGGTCCACGGGCCTGTCCCCCTGCGTGACCCAGGAAATCGTGATCACTTTTTGGGGATCGTATTTCGCGGCGTACGATCCCGCCCCGCCGCCGGTCGAATCCGCCTCGGCAGCCGTCGTCGCGGCTTCCGTCGCTTTTGCCGTGGTTGCAGCGGCCTTCGTCGTGGTCTCCGCGGCCTTTGTCGTGGTTTCCTCCGCCTTCTCTTCGGCGGGTTCCGCCGCTTCAGTCGCCTTTGCCGTCGTCGTCGCGGCCGCCGTGGTCGCCGCCGCCGCCGTGGTCTCCGCAGCCGGCGGGCTGGCCTTTCCGCCGCACCCCGCCAACATCAGCGACGCAATGAAGCAGCACAGGACGATTAACGCCGTTCTTTTCAATTTCATAAAACCTCCTCGTTAAAATTTTTTTATCCGGTTTATGTTTGTACATTGCTAACCTTTCAGCGAGCCGACGATAATGCCCCTGACGAAATGCTTTTGTATAAACGGGTACACGCACATGATCGGCAGCGTGGAAACCAGTATCGTCGCGCACTTGACAGCCTCCGCGTTAGCCGCGGCCCTCCTTTCGCCCATCTGCACGTTGAACGTCGCGAACTGGGGCGCGGTCTCTATGACAATCTTCCTCAAAATGAGCTGGAGCACGAACTTTTCGGGCGTCTTGATGTAGATGAGGCAGTCGAACCAGGCGTTCCAGTGCCCCACTATCCCCCACAGCATCACGGTCATGAGGATGGGCTTCGATATCGGGATGATTATCATGAACAGGATGAGCCATTCGCTCGCCCCGTCAATGCGCGCGGACTCCGTGAGGCTTTCCGGGAGCGACATAAAGTAGTTCCTGACGATGAGCATGGAGTACGTGGACACCAGGCCGGGCAGTATCAGCGACCATATGCTGTCGTAGAGCTTCAGCCAGTTAGCGACCAGCAGGTACGACGGAATCAGGCCGCCGCTGAAAAACATCGTAAAGACGAGAAACAGCGTGCAGTATTTCCTGGCCGGCATGTAGGTCTTGGACAGCGGGTACGCGGTCAGCACCATCAGCAGCATCGTGAGGCTGACGCCCAGCAGGACCCTGACGATAGAATTGAAATAGCCGACCCAAATAAACGCGTTGTTCATCACCGTTTTATAGGCCGATATGGAAGGCTCGCTCGGTATGAGCCTGAACCCCATCCTCGCGATGTCGCCGGGCGAACTGAACGATATGCGGATGACTTCCCAAAAAGGAAAGATAACTATAATTGACAAAAAAATGAAGAACGTATTGTTGAATACGGCAAATACGTTTTCGCCTTTCGATCTGATCATGCGCGCTCCCGTTCCTTTCCGGCCCCGCTTACCACAGGCCGTATTTGCTTACCTCAGGCCGTATTCGCTTACCACAAGCCGTATTTGCTTACCTCAGGCCGTATTCGCTTACCACAGGCCGTATTCGCTTACGCGTTTCGCCGCCGCGTTTGTCAGCAAAATGAGCATAAACGCGATGGACATGCGGAATATCCCCACGGCCGTCGAATAGCTGTATTTCATCTGTTCGAGGCCCTGCCGGTAGACGTAGGTGGACAGCACGTCGCCGACGGAATACACCGTGGAGTTATATAGGTTGAATATCTGATCGAAGTCGTCGCCGACAATGCTGCCGACGGCGAAAATGAACTGGATCACTATGACCTGCGTAATCGACGGCAGCGTGACGTGTATAATCTGCTTAAAGCGGTTCGCCCCGTCGATCGCCGCCGAATCGTACATCTCGGTATTGACCCCCGATATGGCTGCGAGATAGATGACGGAGCTCCAGCCCACGCTTTTCCAGATGGACGACGTGACGAGCACGGTGCGGAACCAGCGGATGTCCGCGAGGAAGTTGATGGGTTTGCCGCCGAACGCCTTGATGGCGTAGTTGATGACGCCCGTCGAAGGCGACAGGAAGTTGATGAAGATGCCGCCCAGGACGACCCACGAAATGAAGTGCGGCATATACGAAATCGTCTGGACGGTCTTCTTGAACGCCAGGTTCCGCAGCTCGTTCAGGCATATGGCCAGCAATATCGGCGCCGGAAACCCGAAAATCAGCTTATATGTGCTGATGATCACGGTATTGCCGAAAACCCTGAAAAAGTCGGGGTTTGCGAAAGCCCTGTTGAAGTTGGCGAGGCCCACCCATTCGCTGCCCAGAATGCCGGATAGGATTTTATAGTCCTTGAACGCGATGATGATGCCGTACATGGGCGTATAGCAGAAAACCAGGTATACGGCGACCGCGGGCAGGAACATCGTAAGCAACGCGCCGTGCCGCTTTATCGAATGTAAGGTGCGTTTTATTCCCAATCAATTACGCCTCCCCCCGTTTTAGGATGCGTACCACCGACAGGTTGAATGACTATATTAAAAAATATATACTACAGTATGAACGAATAGGGGATTAAATGTCAAGCGGCTGTTGTATAATAATTCATGTATTTTATATAATGCGCCAAATAATTTGGAGGTAATCCCAATGATCGATTTAAAGGCGATACGCGAAAAGATCGAAAGGCTGGAGCGCGATACGGCAATAACGGGAGAGCGGAGCTCAAAGGTAAACGGCGAATACGGCGAACGCTGGCTGGACGCTTTGCGGCGCGGCAGCCTGCTGTTTATAAATACCAACATGGACATGGAATACCGCTTTGACGACTTTGGGCGCATAGACTTCACCGGCCCGGAGAACGGCAACCAGGAGTGGCGGCAGCAACTCAACCGCTTTTACTGGCTCGAGCCCATCGCGCGCGAATACGGCAGATCGCATGACGAGTATTACGCGCTGATTGCCCGCAAGACCATCGAAGCCTGGATGGATTTGCACCCGTACCCGGAGCGCTGGCCCGACGCGTCGCAGGGCATCGTGTCGGGCGACAGCACGCTGAGCCTGTCGATTCGCGTCGGGCAACTGCGCTTCTCCGGCTGGTGGGGCTCGGTCCCGTACCTGGAGGGGAGCCCGCACTTCGACGCGGCGTTCGTCGGGCGCATGTACGAATCGACGATGGCGCAGCTGGCGTACCTGCGGGAAAATATGTCGAAGATCGGCAACTGGCGCGTAAGCCAGCTCGACGCGATGTGTTTCCTCGGCTTGGTATTGCCCGGCGCTGACAAATACCTGGAATACGCGCTGCGCGAGATAAACGAGGCGTACCATCACCAGATAAACCCGGACGGCAGCCACACCGAGCACAACAGCGGCTACCACAACTGGATGATGGAGGTCTTCACAAGCTACGCGCTGCTGAACGGGGCGAGGCCCGGACTGGGGCTGCGCTTCGACAGCGATCGCATAATCCGCATGTGGGACTACGCGATACACCAGTACGCGCCCGACGGCCGCGAGCTCGGGCTGAACGACGACGGCCGCTGGTACGACAAAATGGCGCCCGCCGACATACCGGAAATGAAGGCGAAGCGCGACGGCGTCATAAGGAAGCTCGGGTTGGACCCCGATGACTATAAGCTGGGGCATACGGGCTTTTACCCGGACGCCGGGCAGTATTTCTTCCGTAAATCCTGGGCGCAGGACTCGCCGATGATCGTGTACGACGCGACGAATTACGGCGGCTGGCACTGCCACACGGCGCGCGGGAGCATACAGTATTTTGACGGAAAGCGCATGCTGCTGATAGATCCGGGCTCGCTGAACTACGACGGCGGCGATCCGTTCACGCTGGCGGGCAAGCAAACGCTGCTGCACAACACGGTGACGGTCAACGACATGGTGCAGATGCCTTACGGCGACGCGCGCGTCGATGTCGCCTGCGACCTGCCGAACGCGGCGGCGGCCGTCAGCGCATATGTCGGCGGCTATTGCGATTACGGCTCCGCCTATTTTTACGGGCGCGGCGCGGACGGCGCGGACGGCGCGCGCAGCTTCGCGGGGCGGCACACGCGCGCCATGATATGGATAAAGGATGCGTTCATATTCGTGGCGGACACGCTGACCTGCATGACGGACGGCTACGCATTCCGCTCGCAGTGGCAGATGGACGTCGGGAAGGCTGTGTTGACGGACGGCGGCGCGTATACGGCGTATCCGGACGGCAACGTGTTCGTGCGCGCCGTGGAATGCGGCGGCAGCCTGCGCTGCCGGCTGTACGAAGGCCACGAAAACCCTTTGCTGGGATACGTCGCCAAAAGCGGCGCCCGCCTCGGCGGCGGCGAACCCGCGCCGATGCTGGGCATCGAGGGGAAATGCGAAGACGGGTATAGCGCAGTCCTGGCGCAGGTCATCGTCCCGTTTACCGGCGCGGAGCCGCCGCAGATAAAGTCGTCATATGAGGAACGCGGCGGCGCCATGTACTGGGACATAGAGATTGACGGCGCCGTCTGGCGCATAGCCGCCAACAAGCAAGTTCTGACGAGCGGCGGGCAGTTCGCGCAAGCCGGCGAGGGGCGGGCGGTCGAAAGCGACGGCTTTATCGCCGTGACGGGCGAAAGGGCAGGCAAGCCGTTTTACGCCATGGCGGTCGACGCCAGCTATGTGAAGCTCAACGGCGAGACCCTGCTCAGCCGCGGCTGCGCCGGCGACTATGAGGTTTTATTATAAAATGGGCGACGTAAAACCCGGCCAAAAATTTGTCGCCTCATACAGCGGCGGCAAAGACAGCGTTTTGGCCGTATACCGCGCGGCAGGCGCCGGGCTTGCGCCTGTCGGCCTGATTACGACGTATAATACCGACGCCGGACGCTCGTGGTTTCACGGCGTCAGCGAAAGCCTGCTGCGTTCGGCGGCCGGCTCCATGGCAATACCCGTCACGCTGATTAAGACTACGGGGGCGCAATATGCCGAAAATTTCGAAAAGGCGCTGGCGGAAGCCGCGCGCGGCGGCGCCGGAGCGTGCGTATTCGGGGATATCGACATTGAAGGGCATTTTGAATGGTGTTCCGCCAGGTGCGCAAACACAGGGCTAATCCCATATTTCCCCTTGAAAAATGAAAATCGCAGACGCGTGGTTTACGAATTCATCGACGCCGGATTCCTTGCGGTAATCACGATTGTGGATACAAACCGGTTGCCGGGGCGCTTTCTCGGGCAAACCCTTACAAGGGACGTCGCGGACGCCATTGAGGCGTGCGGCGCGGACATATGCGGCGAGAACGGCGAATACCACACGTTTGTATACGGCGGCCCGCTGTTTTCCCGGACTGTTGATTTTAAACGGCCGGAAGTAATCGAGCGCGACAATTACGCCATCCTCAGCATTGATGCGCCAACCTTTTAAGCGTAGCCGGAGCTTTCCTCTGAATAAAACTAATATCTTGGTATGTAATTGATATCGAGGGGGTATAGTAAACATGACAATAGACGAAATAAAGAGTATTATCACTCCGCTGGTATCACCCTACCCCATAAGCCGTGTAATTTTATTTGGTTCGTATGCGAGGGGCGATGCTTGCGAATGCAGCGACATAGACTTGATCATCGACAGCGAAGGGCGGTTGAGTGCATTCGACTATTTTGGCGTCATTGGCATGATAGTGAAAAAAATGCCAATAAGAGTTGATGTTTTTGAATTGGACGAAGTAAAACGGCCTTCATCAATATTTGACAACATAAATAAAGAGGGTGTAGTTATCTATGAAAGATAGTATAAAAAGACGTATGGCGCGCATTTTAGAATTTGCCATAAAAGTTAAGAAACGTACTGAAAACGTCAGTGAAGAAGACTTCAGGCAAGATGTCTTATTGCAGGAGGCTGTCATGTATTGCCTTGGGCAAATCGGCGAGATAGCCTCAAACATATCAGATGACGAGCAAGAAAAATATCCGGGAATCTTTTGGTATCAAATGATTGGTTTGCGAAACAGGTTGTTTCACGATTATGAGGAAATCGATTTAGCCAGAGTGTATGCAATAACGCAAGAACCCATATCCCGGTTGGCGGAAATCTTAGAAGAACTCTTGAAGAAGAATTCCCAATGATAGATTTCAATGATTAATTTAAAGGCATAACGTTAAAATTAATTTGTATACGGCGACTCGCCATTTTTCCGGACCATAGATTTCGAGCGGTTGGAAATAATCGAACGCGAAAATTACGCCATCCTCAATATTGATGCGTAAACCCTATAAGAACGGTTGTCGCGGCGGGCGCGCCTTTCGATACGCCGGCAGCTTTTGCGGCGACGGCGTCGAGTACGCCGCCGACGGCGCCGGGAGCGCCCGCAGGCGCGCGCCTGTCAGTTCATACTTATCTGCAATATATTTTATATATTAATGACTATTTGGTTATATGCGGACATTATTTTTGTCAGGTCATTGCCATATGTGAAAAAATAATATATAATGCAAGCAATTTACACAGGCAACAGTGACAGCCGTTAATACGCAGCGCGCGGCTGCCGGGCGGACATCAGGTGGCGACTTGAATATTTTGCTTACGGGAAAGACGGATTCAATCGCCGTTTGCCTGGCAAATACGGCAAACGGACATAAGGTGGCCTTGTCGGCCAAGCATTTTGGCGGCGAAATTTCCCAAAAAAAGGTACAGACATTTGATTTAAGCCCGGACGATCCGTTGTTCCGGCGCGTATTCGATGTGTGCAGCGTCGAAGCGGCCGTGTTTTTTCTGGCCCGGGGCGAACACGCCGACCGGCGCGAAGGCGGAATAAACGCGTTTCAAAACGTTCTTGAACATTGTTCGGCCGCCGGCGTAAAATTACTCATCCTCGTCTCCTCCGGCGAAGTATATTCGGGCTTGTCCGGGCATGCGGCCAATAATTCCCACACGCAAAAAATACTGCCGTACCGCGAGACGTTTTCCGAAACCACGCCGCCCGTCCCCGCCGGCGCCCAGGGCTGCTTGCTCAAGGCGGCCGAAGACCTGTGCCTGCACTATAAAAGCAATACGGGCGCGGACGTTGTCATCCTGCGGCTGCCGTATATATATGCGCGCAGCCAGGCGGGCGCGGCCGGCGACGGCGTCGTCGGCCGCCTGCTCGCCGACGCCGCGGGGGGGCGTGGCTGCGTCCTGCCCGGTGGCCCGGACGCGCCCTGCGACTTTTTAAGCGAAGAAGACGCGGCGCGCCTTATTTGGCAGATAATTGACGAAGGCTTCGCGTCCGAATCCGTCTTTGTCAACGCGGGGAGCGAAAAGCCCATGGCCATGGGCGGCGTCGCCGTATTGGCCATCCGAAGATACCCCGACGTAAAAATTACATATTCGGGCAATTATTCCGATATGCCCCCGCCGATGCGCGTAGAATCCGCGAAGGCGGAATACGGCTGGAGCCCGCTGTACAATTTAGCCGATGACTTTGCGGGCGTCAAGCCTGCTTCGACAGGCGGCGAACCCGTTAAGCGCGGCTTCAGGGCGTTTTTATCCGGCTGGAAAGGCTATGTCATTATTGAATTTATCCTGGTTACGGCGCTTGCGTATTTGCTGTCAGTCGGGCTGAAGGGCTTTTCGCTTACATATTGGATTGACTTCCGCCTTTTGCTGGTGGTCATAATGAGCCTGCTGCACGGCACCGTCGCGGGCATCGCGGCGGCCGTCGCCGCGAGCGCGCTGCTGTTCCTGACGCACGACAGCTACAGCCCGCAACTATTTATATACAACACGGAGAACTGGATTCCGTTCGCGTTATACATTATCGTCGGCACGGTGCTTGGCAACTCCGCCGAGAAGCAAAAAGACAGTCACAAAGCCATCGGCGAAAAGCTCGCGCTGGCGGAGCGCAACGCCGGCCATATAACCGATCTGTGCAACACGGCCGTGCGCGAAAAAGACGAATACCGCGATCAGATACTCAGCTACAAGGAAAATTACGGGCGCATTTACGCCGTCGTGCAAAAATTGAATTCTGAGACGCCGGAATTCGTGCTGTCGTCGGCGGTGGAAGCGCTGGCCGACGTTTTGGCTAACGACTCCGTCGCCATATACGCCGTGACGAACGGCGAGAAATGCGCGCGGCAGGCGGTGCGCGCGAAAGGGTTTTCCGCGGATTTTCCGAGATCCATATTATTGGACGATTACAGGCGCATCGCGGAAAAGGCGTCCCGCCGCGAAATCTGGTTCAATCAAAACCTGCTGCCGGATTATCCGGCGTACTGCGCGCCCATATATAACGGCAGCCGGCTCATCGCCCTGATTTTGGTCAGCCGCGCGGACGCCGGCCAAATGACGCTCCATTACTATAATCTAATAAAAATATTCGGCGGGTTAATACAGGAATCCCTTGTAAACGCGTTGAAGATCAATGCGCTCAAATATTCTGAAATGTATTACCCCGGCACCCGCATGATGCGAAAGGAGCCGTTTGCGGAGGCCCTCAAGGCCAACATAGCGCTCGCGGAACAGGAAAAGGCGGAATTCGGCCTGATCGTCATGCGCCGGACGGACTATGACATCACGAACGAAAACAACATACTGAAAAAATGCGTCCGGGAATTCGATCTGTTCGGCATGATAAACAGAAGGCTGATCGGCGTCATATTAAAGCAGGCGTTTCAGGAAGGCGCCGCCGAAGTGCTGGCCAGGCTAAAAAAGCGGGGTTTGTCGGCAAGGCCGGTCACAATCCGGCAAATGCAGGATTTCATATATAAGGAACGGGGCGACTTAATATGAACCCGGTAAAGGCGATATTTTTGATTTACCTGTGCGCGTTGCATATAATAATCAGCGTCGTGCTGGTTTTTACCGGAAAGACGTCCAGGGCCGAAAGGCTGGTGTTTTTGCCGCTGGCATTAACCCTGCCGGTCTTCGGCGCCCTGTTGATTTTTATATCGCGGTTAAAATCCGGCGAAAAGCGCGAAACGCCCGTAACCGACCTATATCGCCGCGTCGGCGACGAATTGTCGCCTCTGGCCTCCGCCGCCGGCAAGGAGCTGCCTTCTGTCGCGCCCTTCGAGGAGATCATGCTGATAAACGACGGAGCCGCCAGGCGCGAAGCGATGATGTACATCCTCCGCCGCGAGCCCGTCAAATACCTGGATATGCTGAAAACCGCCCGGTTAAACGCCGACACCGAAATAGTGCATTACGCGACCGCCACGATAATGGAAGTCCAAAGGGATTTTGAACTGGCGCTGCAGCGGGAACAGGCGGCATATCTGTCAAACCCGGATAACATTGAATATATCGACGGCTATATCGGCGTTTTGTCGGCATATATAGAAACGGGGCTCCTGCAGGGCAATACGCTGGGCAATCTGCGTCGCCAGCTGTCGGACGCGCTGGAACATAAACTGGCCGTTGCGCCGGATTCGCGGAGCGCCTGCCATATGCTGGTTGACAACGAAATTAACCTGCGCCGCTATAATAACGCCTCCAGGGTTGCCGAACAAATGCGTGACAAATGGCCGTCGGACGAAATGTCATGGATCAGGAGCCTCCGCGCGTGCATGGGCGCCGGAGATCCGGCGGAAAAAGCAAGGATAACGGCTATGCTCCGCAACGCAGACATAAACTGGACCCGGGCCGGACGCGAGGAAATCAGGTTTTTATGCGGCGCGCGCGTATTAAAGCAAGTCGAACCGTATCAAAGCCAGGATGTGCAATATGTCGCGAAATAAGCAAAAAAAGCGCTTGAGCGTTAAATACATGTGGGTGATTGCCTGGCCGCTGGCGGCGTTTTGCGTACTCGGCTTCCTGGTCGCCGTCGAGCGCGCCGGCGTCGGATACGCGGATACGTCCGCGTACTCCGATTACCTGCCACCGGAAGCCATTGTCCCGCGCAGGGAACACAAGCCGGACACGCGCTGCCTTATGATAGTTAATTCATCCGACGTCTATTACAGCGGCGACACTGTCGACAACATCACATTTGTCCTGGATCAAATGAACGTCGGATATAATTTAATCGACATTGGCAAAAAAGAGGATTTGCCGCCGCTGGACGCGTATAAAACGCTGCTCATAGCGTGCGAAGACATGGAAGAAATGGAAAATTCATTCCAGCCGATTTTCGAATGGGTGGAAGGCGGAGGCGGGCTGCTCTTTATGCAAACGCCCGTGGATTTTACATTGTTTGAAATATACCAGGATAAATTAGGCATAAATACGGTAGGGCTTCTTACCTTGCCTATGGTCCCGCAGATAACGGCAAAAATGGAAACCGACCTGATGCCGGGCGGCCGGGGCGTCGAGATACCATGGTGTGACACGGCGGAATACCGTTACGGCGGTTATTTTAAGCTAAGCGAATCCAGTATTGTGCATATGACGTCAACAGGCCCCGAAGGCGCGACTCCGATGCTATGGGAGCATAAGACAGGGCGCGGGAGGGTTGTTGTCAACAACAACGACGCCATGGGCGAGTTTTGGTCGCGCGGATTGGTGGCTGCGGCATACAGCCTGACTGAACAAGCCGTCGCATATCCCGTCATAAACGCTTCCCTGTTTTTTATCGACGATTTTCCCGCGCCCGTGCCCGAAGGGTTTAATCCGTATATAATGAGTGACTACGGCCTGACTACGGATTACTTTTTTGTCAACGTATGGTTCCCGGATATGCTGCGCATGGCGGAAAAATATAAATTGAAATATACCGGCGTGCTAGTGGAGTCATATGACGATAAAATCACGCCGCCGTTTCCGCCGGCGCCGGACAATACTATCGAAAGGCTGAAATATTTTGGCGCCATATTTTTAAACGAAGGCTTCGAAATCGGTTTGCACGGCTATAACCATCAATCCATAGTATTTCAGGATTTCGATTACAAAGGCCTGCTTCCGTACAATAAATGGGAAAGCGAAGAGCATGCCGTTGAAGCCTTGCGCGAAGCCATACGCCTGCACCGTAAAATTTTTCCCGGCGCGGAACTCAGTCTTTACATCCCGCCGTCCAATGTATTGTCTGAACGGGGACGCGCACTTATTAAAGAGCGTCTTCCCGAAATAAAAATAATATCGTCGCTTTCATATAATACAGAATTTAACTTCAGAAGCGACTTCGGGACAGCCGAAGACGGCTTAATAAATATCCCGCGCATAGTCTCCGGCTATGATTTTTTCGACGACGCTGTAAATAAATGGGCTATATTGAATGAATTGAACCTGCATTTTGTGAATTCGATATTTATCCACCCGGACGACGTGCTTGACGCGGAACGGGGCGCCGAAAAAGGCTGGGCGGCGCTATCCAAATCCTTTAACGAATATTTGGATTGGCTCAGCGGATTCGGCTTGCGCAACATGACGGGCCATGAGGCTGGCGGCGCCGTACAGCGCTTTGACAACCTGACAGTGCGCGCCGCGTTGTCAGAAAATGTATTAACGCTGGATTTGGACGGTTTTTACGATGAGGCGTGGCTGTTGGTACGCGTCAACGAAGGCGTCCCGCAAGATGTGTACGGCGGCAGGCTTACAAACGTCAGTGAAAAACTATTTCTCCTAAAGGCCGAATCCGCGCATATTGACATATATTTAGGGCCGGGCAGCCTATGAAAATCTGCATGCTGCTGGAAGGTTGCTACCCGTATGTGCGCGGCGGCGTTTCGACATGGACGCATAATTATATTCAAGCGTTCCCCGGCGATAAGTTTGTGCTTTGGACCGTTTACGCGGACCGAAACGCCTGCGGCATATATAAATATGAATTGCCGGAAAATGTAATCGCAATACATGAAATTTTTTTAAGCGACGCATACGGAACGGCAAAAAGAATCAATGCAAACCGTAAATATAAATGCGATCCCGATGATTTTACAGCGCTTTTGCATATGATCAAATGCGATAGTCCCGATTGGGATCGCCTGTTTGCGTTTTTTCGGCGCCGCCGCATACGCCCGTCTGATTTTCTTAAAAGCGAAATTTTTTTTGAACTGGTAACGGCGCTGTGCGAAGAACGCTTTCCGTATTCGCCGTTCAAAGACGTGTTTTATTCTATCAGTTCGATGACGTTGCCGCTTGTGCATATGCTAACCCAACAGCCGCCTGAGGCCGATGTATACCATGCCGTCGCGACAGGTTACTGCGGCGTTCTGGGCGCATTGGGCGCTAACCGGTATAATAAGCCGTTGATCGTATCCGAACACGGCATTTACACGCGAGAACGCGAAGAAGAGATTTTAAGGGCAAAATGGGCGATTCCCTACATGAAGGATTTATGGATCGCCCACTACAACATGCTGTCGCGATGCGCGTATGACGCGGCCAAATATGTGACTTCCCTGTTTGAACACGCGCGCGATATACAGATTAAGTTGAACTGCCCGCCGGAAAAAACCTCAATTATCAGTAACGGCATTAATTTTAACCGTTTTTCTGAAATCGCGCCTAAAGCGCCGGACAGTTTTATCGATATAGGCGCAGTCGTCCGCATCGCGCCAATTAAAGATATTAAGACAATGATATATGCGTTTTCAGAACTTAAATACACCGTACCCAACGCCCGGCTGCACATATTGGGCGACACCGACGATGCGGCATACGACGCCGAATGCCGCCGGCTCGTTGATTATTTAAAAACGGAAGACGTCGCCTTCGTAGGCAATACCAACGTGGAAAAATATTTTGAAAAACTGGATTTTACCGTTCTCACAAGCATATCCGAAGGCCAGCCGCTGGCCGTATTGGAGTCAATGGCGGCGGCGCGGCCCGTGGTTTCCACGGATGTGGGATCTTGCCGTGAATTGCTGGAAACCGGCCCCGGCGACAGCCTGGGCCATTGCGGATTCATTTGCCCGCCGATGGACCCGGGCGCGTTGGCGGCCGCAATGAAACGTATGTGCTCAAGCGGGGAACGCCGGCTGCATATGGGCGGGATCGGCCGGGAACGCGTACGTCAGGGTTATCAACATGAATTTATGATCATGAAATACGCAAAATTATATCATAGCCAATCCAGGCAATAAGCTGAGGAAAGAATGGCGGGAATAGGTTTTGAACTCAATAAAATATTTCAACGCAAAGGCGTGATTTCCTGCATTGGCGCATATACGGCGGCTGCCGTTGTTTTTACCGGTCCGCTGCTGATGGGCGCCGGCATGCTGTATATGGTGCGCCTGTTAAGCGCGTTGGGCGGCGCGCTGCGCTATGAGCAGGACGTCATCGTCGTCATTATAACATATGCGCTTATTTCATCATTGATAGTGAGCAATATATTCGCCGCGACCGCTTCCCGGCATACGGCCGACATGCTGTACAGAGACATGCAGGACCGCGTAATGCCTTCGCTTCACGGCAACGCCGCCGTTCAGCTTGTCATGGGCGGCGCCGTATACGGCCTGTTTTTAATGTTTTCCGGCATTGAAGCGCTATATGGCATACTCGGGTTTATTTTATTCTGCGAACTGACCATAGTTTGGATTTTATTAAACTACATGTCCACGGTAAAGGACTATGTGCGCATCATCATTGTTTTTTCAATAGGTTCAGCCATTAATATTATTTCCGGGTTGGCGTTGATATACCTGACCAATGCGGAAATCGTCACATGCATGTTATTATCCGTATACATCGGGTACGGATTTATAATCATAGGTTATTATTATATTTTGAGGAGCTATTTTCCCGAAAGCGATAATAAATATTTTCGATATGTGGAGCAAATCTATTTAAACCCGGAATTGGCGATCATCGGATTTTCCGTCTCCGTCGGATTGTTTTCGCATTTTATTTTTGTCTGGTTGAGCCCGTACGGCGTACATCTCTTCGGGCTGTTTTACAGCGCGCCCCTGTATGACATTCCGGCGCTGTTTGCCTTTATTTCGGTTTTGATAACGACTATCACATTTTCCACTACTACGGAGGTAAATTTTTATCCCGTATATAAACGTTACTTTGATTTGCTCAACGCAAACGGCTCCTTGCAAACCATCGAACTGGCGGAACGCGAAATGCTTACCACCTTAAAGCGCGAGTACATATATTTGGCTTTGAAGCAATTTGTCGCCACGATTCTCGTAATCACCGTCGGCTCAACCATATTTGGCGAAGCGGGCCTGGCGGGATTCAACTCCACAACCAGCGGTATTTTCAGGGTTCTGTGCGTCGGGTACGGCATATACGCGTCTGCGTACAGTATCATATTGTTCCTGCTGTATTTTACCGATTATCGGGACGCGATGATCAGCACGGCACTGTTCGCCGCCGGTACTTTATTTACCATGATTTATATTGTACGCACCGGAAATTTTATGTTTTTCGGTTTTGGGGTTACGGGCGGCGCCATCCCCATGTACGCCTCAGCCGCTTTTTTTCTGTGCCGCTATACGCATAAGTTGCTGTACCGTGTTTTTTCCAAACAGCCTGTTTTAACCGTTGATAAACACGGAGTGATTTATAATAAAATGAAAGGATTATGGCGCGATGAAGAACCCGCACAGGGCGCGTAATATTTTTTTAATACTGTCATCCATAATCCTGATTGCCGCGGTGATGACTGCGACGCTATTTTCCGAAGCAGCGCCCGATAGCGGCGATATCCCGGATCAGCCGATACAGGAGACAGCGGCCGCATATTTTAATGACGATGCTCCCCTGACGGTTATATACCTAACGGTACGGCGCGGCAACGAAAAAGAACATACGGACCACGCATGGAAAGAATTGAATGCCCGCGGCGCCGAATATGCCGAAGGCGCGGGCGCGGAGGCAATCGTCCAGATAGGCGACGAATTCGGGCCGCTGCCCGGCGCCGCCGGTTACGGCTTAAATATCCCCAATGCGACCGTCGCCGTGACGGGTGCGAAAGGCGCGGACGCGTTGCAAAAATCCTATAAAATAAAGTTCAAAAACGCCTCTGACAACCCGAGCAGCCAATCCGCCATCCTATTAAAAAAATACGAAAACGACGGTTTGCGGTTCCGAAACAAACTATGCCACGATATCGGCGCGGCCCTGGGCTTATACGCGTCTGAAACGTCATTTGCGCATTTATACGTAAACGACGAAACCGAACAAGAGACGGGCGGAACATTTTATGACTACGGGCTTTTTACCAAAATCGAACAGCAGGACAAGCAGTTTTTATTAAGGCGTGAACTGGATTATTACGGCCAATTATACGAAGCGGTAAACTTCGACTTTAAACGCAATGAATACGCGCTGATGCCTGAAAACGATCCTCTATTTGATCCTATGGCTTTCGACGCCCTGCTCAACCGTAAAAATGGGAACGACCATTCGAAGCTGCTCGCCATGCTTGACGAACTTAACGACGAAAATATACCTGTCACGCAGGTCTTTGAGAGATATTTCGACGCCGGCAACTACTTTAAATGGCTGGCTTTTCAAATAATCAGCGGCAACGGGAAAGCCGCGCACGGGGGATATAGTCTGTACGCGCCGCGCGGCGACTACCCCTTTTATTTTATATTATGGAACCAAAACGGCGCGTTTATGCGATATGAAAAGGAACTTACGGATCGGCGATATGATTTGCGCGGCGAAACCCTGTCGTACCAATATGGCGTGACGCCGTTTCTTAATGTGACGCTGCATCGCAGGGTATTATCCGAAGCGAAATACCGTGAAGCGCTGCATGTTGAAATGTCGGAATTTTTAAGGCAGTTTGAAGTCGGTATGTTCGATAACTATATTGCGGAATGCAAACGCATTGCGAAACCATTTGTATTCAATTTGCCTGATGTCGCATTTGCTCCGCTAAACATCAAACGCTATGATTCGGTTTGCGGCAGTTTTGCCGCGGAAGCGCGCGTTATGTATGAATATTATATGGATTCGCTTCGCCGCCCCGCGCCTTTTTCCCCAAAAACGCCCGTGCGTGAAAACGATGATATCGTCTTTTCATGGGACAAATCGTTTATGCTTGACGGAAGCGGCGTCACATATACGATTGAACTCGCGTCGGACTATACGTTTGAACGTACGCTTACTGTGCGGGAAAATATACAGGCGACGTCGTTTAATTTCAATGCGCCGCCTCCCGGGCAATATTTTATCAGGGTTACAGCCATGTCCGATGCCGGTGATATACGCAGAATGAATGTATATTATAAAACTTTATATAACAGTTTGCATGCGGGCGTCCAATGTTTTTATATTTTTACGGACGGTTCCGTCGCGGCTGCCGGCAATAACACGGAAACGGGCGCATCGGACGAATATGAATAGGAACAAAAAAACAGGGACGTTTTTATTAAATGGCAATCATTAAAAGCTCACTAAAAAAATTTATACGCATAGCTTCAGGCGGCATGTTATTTATGTTATTTTTGTTAAGCTGCGCCATACCGGCTTACTATGCGCCGCGCGCAGCAGCGGAACGCAATCGCTCCGCCTTAAAGCCCGGCGACGCGGAGCGGACCATAGTTAACAAAGCCGTAAATGAAGTCAAGGTAACGGATGATCCCGGCGCCTATACGCGTGACGGATATGGCGACGACGAATCAATCGCGTATTTTTATATGACGGTCCGGCGCGGCAACGCCGCGGAAAACAGCGATACGCCCTGGGACGAACTGGCGAAGCATTCGACTCTGGAATACGCGGCTTTAGGCGTTGAACGCGATCGGGTGGAATGTATCTTACAGGAAGGCGACGCAAACGGCCCCGCGGAAGGCATGTTTGGCTATGAAGCTACCGTTCCCAACGGCGTCGTAAATATCCGGGGCAATTCAACATCCAAGGATCATCAAAAATCATATAAAATTTACTTAAAAGACGGTTGGCTATGGCGCGGACAGCAAAATATCAATTTTAATAAACATGTCTATGAGCAGTTGCGTTTCCGCAACAAACTCATGTTTGACTTGATGCGCGACATACCTGGCATGATAAGCATCAGGACGCAATTTGTGCATTTGTATATCAAAGACGAAACGGATGTTTCCGGACAAAACGGCGGGGATTCATTGGATTTTATCGATTACGGGCTCTATACGCAAATTGAAAACCCGAACAAGACATATTTACGAAGTCACGGGCTCGATGAAAACGGCCATCTGTACAAATCGCAGCAATTCGAGTTTTGGCGCTATGAAGACGATATCCGGCTCACGGAAGACCCCGAATTCAGGCGCGACCACTTTAACTCAATAACAAAAAGCAAGGGCAACGACGATCATACAAAATTGATCAACATGCTGGACGATATGAATAAACCGGATTATCCCATTGACGAATTTTTCGAGAAATATTTCGACAGGGAAAATTACTTTACATGGCTGGCCTTTCAGATCATCACGGGCAATACGGATACTTTGGATAGAAATTTATTACTTTACAGCCCGCAGCACAGCGATAAATGGTATTTTATATCATGGGACGCCGACGGTTCGTTTTACCGTATAGAACATGAGATTAAAGGCGGCGAACCGTATGTTCGGAACAATGATTACGGCATCCAAAATTATTGGCCGATTTATTTTCATCGCCGCGTTTTGGCTAATAACGAATATCGCGCCCTTCTGGATGAATATGTCGAAAAACTCATGCCTTATTTTACGCGTGATTTTTTAGAGCCGCGCGTCGCTAAATATAAAGCGGCAATATACGATGTACTGAACGGCAGCGAAGACGCCAAAGTATTACGACTGGAAGATGATCTCGAATATCAGGGCGTTAAATATACATCCGCATACGACTTGATTGCCGATACGCTGGATGCTGAGGCGCGGTTTTCATATGAATTATATAAATCGTCGCTTGATGAGATTATGAATTTTTACATGGCGCTGCCTGAAAAAACTGATAACGGTTATCGTTTTATGTGGAACGCCGCTTATTCTATTAAACCCGCAAAAATCAAATATCATTTTTTACTGGCGTCGGATATAGACTTCCATAACATAATATATGAACAAAAGGATATAGCCATATTATCCATTTCAATTGACGGTTTACATTTGCCGGCCGGCATTTATTATTTCAGGGTAGTGGCTTACGACGACGCGGGCCGTCAGACCATGTCTTCGGAGTATGTTGAAGACATTGAATTAATAAAGCATTATGGCATACACGCTTTTGGCGTAGACGAAACGGGAGAAACATATTATTAATTTGAAACAGTTCGCAAAAAAAATAAATTTCCGGCACGAGTTGAAATATATCATGGACGTGTCGGGCGCGGCGCTGCTCCGGGTAAAGCTGTCTTCACTGCTTCAGGCGGACAGGAACGCCGGGCCGGACGGCGTATATAAAATACGCAGCCTGTATTTCGACGATTACTGGAACAGCGCGTACAACGACAAGGTTGACGGCGTAAACCGGCGTTGCAAATACCGCATCCGCTGCTACAACGACAAAGACGACTATATATGCCTGGAACGAAAACTGAAAGACGGCCAGTACATAGCCAAGCAGTCGGCGCGGCTGACGCGCGCGCATACCGAGGCCCTTATCGGCGGGCAGTATGATTTTTTATTGGAAGATCCCCAACCGCTGAGCCGGGAATTTTATTACGAATGCGTGTCCAGGGTCATGCGCCCGCGGGTCATAGTGGACTATGAACGCGAACCGTATGTATTCGAAGGCGGGGACGTGCGCGTTACCTTCGACATGAACGTCAGGGCTTCGGTACTCAGCTTCGACTTATTTGATCCCTGCCTGCCGTCAATGCCCGTCATGTCACCGGCGAATTTGATATTGGAAGTAAAATTCACGGAGTTTTTACCGAACATTATCCGAAAGCTCCTGCCCGACCGCGGCGCGGCGGAGTCGTCGTTTTCCAAATTTGTGTTCGCCTGCGAGCAAGTTATGATGCTGTACCTGTAAACTTGGTGTGAAAATTTAACGCTATCCCCCGCAAATCCCCCATTACCAGCCTTAACGGCTATGAGGGTTTGCCCGTTCAAAGAAAGGCAAGGTCCCGGGAATGTTTTTGGCGGCAACGAAATCGCTCAGCATAAACGATATCATAAAACGGTCCTTTTTAGAGTACGGCGGCTTTCAGAACGCCATGACGTTCGAGACGCTGGGCAGGCTGCTGATAGCCATGACGGTGTCCCTCGCCGTAGGGCTGTATATATATTTGATTTACAGACTTGTATACCGCGGCGTCATTTTCGACCGCACGTTCGCCATAACGCTGGTGGGCATGACCGTACTCACATGCCTGGTGACGCTGGCGATCAGCACAAACGTGGTGCTGTCCCTCGGCATGGTGGGCGCGCTGTCGATCGTGCGCTACCGCACGGCGATCAAGGAGCCCTTCAACCTGCTGTTTATTTTTTGGGCCATCACCTCGGGGATTGCCTCCGGCGCCTATATGTACCAGCTGACATGCCTGGGCCTCGCCTTCGTCACATTGCTCGTGTTTTTGCTGAACGCCCGCGAAATCGGCGGACAGGTGTTCATCATGGTTCTGCGGTATAAAGGCGGCGACGTGGAAAGCGAAATGAAGCGTCTGTTTGAGAGCCGGAAAATCAAGTATGTGATAAAATCCAAGACGCTGCGCGGCGGCGACGTGGAGATGGCGGTTGAACTGTTCATAAAAAACAATAACCTGACGTTCGCGGAAAAACTTCAGGAGCTGGAAAATGTCAACAACCTGACCCTTATACAATACAACGGGGAATACCATGGGTAGGCCGGGCAGCTTGAAAAATATAGAGACGCAAGGCGCTGTCACATTAATTACGGCGGTTTTGGCGATAACCATTTTTACGCAGATTTTAAAATTCGGCGGCGTCGCCCCGGACCTGTTATATTCCGCGTTCAGGGAGGACGCCTCCGCATTTGCGAACCCGGGCCGGGGCTGGTACCGCGTCGAAAGCACGGGCGGCGTAAACGCTGATTCGTTTGCCGAGTATAAAAACGAAAACGTGACGCTGGTCTTTTTGGAATCTGATTTGGGAGCGTTCTTAACCGGGCCTTTCAGCGCGGATAAGTTCGACGAAATTTGGCGGGCGTTTGATTTGGCTCGAAAAGCGGGTTTATCGGTCATATTCCGCGCGGCTTATGACTTTGAGGGCAAAGCATGCCCCGAGCCGGCCGACGTGCGGGTGATACTGGGCCACATTAATCAATTGAAGCCCGTCTTCTTTGAGTACGAGGATATTTTATTTTCGATCCAGGCGGGATTCCTGGGGCCATGGGGGGAATGGCACAATTCGCGTTACGGCGATCCCATCGAACCGGACTACCAGCGGCTCGTGGCGAACGCGCTGCTGGCCGCGTCGCCGGACAGCGTGACCGTGGCCGTGCGCAGGCCCGTTTACGTGCGCACGATCACCGGCAACCGGACGCTCACGGCCGCGGAGGCGTTCAGCGGCGTCAAGCTGGCCCGCGTGGCATACCACAACGACGCCATATTGAGCGACGAAACCGATATGGACACATACTCCGATCCCGGCTGGTCCCGTGACGACGAAATGAAGTGGACGAACAACCACGCGGCTTATACGCCGCTGGTGGCGGAGACGAACATGCCGTCGCGGTACAACGACCCGGGGAACGCCGTAAAAATACTGGACAAAATGCATCTCCAGGCGCTGAACGCGGAGTATCACCCGGTTGTCATTCAAAAATGGAAGCATTCGACATACGGGGGCATGAGTACGTATGACTACATCGGCGGCAGATTGGGCTACCGCTTTGCGCTCAGGCTGGTTGGGTTCAGCAAAGCGCCGCGGCAGGGCGGAAGCCTGCGCCTCAGGCTTGAGCTGCGGAACACCGGCTTCGGCAACTTAATGAAGCAAAAACGCTTCGAAATCGTGCTTAAGAACGGCTACCGGACCTACCGGGCATCCATCAACGACGACCCGCGGCGTTGGTATAAAAACACGAATATTGTGCGCGACTTCTCTTTCAGCCTGCCGTCCGACATGCCCGCCGGCGAATGGGACGTATACCTGGGGCTGGCGGGCGCCTTTGACTCGCAGCGCGACAATCCTGCGTACGCCGTGCGGTTCGCAAACGCGGGCGTGTGGAACGAGCAGCTCGGGCTGAACTTAATCGGCGCGGTCAACGTGGCTGAAACCGCCGGCGCGGACGGCGCGGGCAACGTGAAGGAGTTCAGGCAAATCAACGGCGATATGTAAAACACAATATGAGATTGCGGTTCATAAACGGTAACTTGAGTTCCTGATGCCGTTTCGGGTTATTGTTCAGAGCGTGTAGGGGAATAAACGGCAACCTGAATTCCTGATGCCGTTTCGGCGTCCCCGACGTCCCGAAAAATGCTCTATCTGTAAACGCGGGGCGTCGGGGACGCCGCCCCGCGTTTGTACGCCGCTTGATATTTTTCGCCCGGACGGATATTATATACGGCGTAAGCGAATTATATCAAAGTGTCAGAGGGGGTATAGCGCATGTCAATCCCAATGAAGGCCGTCAAAGGCTATTACAACAGCAGGCCCGGCATACAGGTCGCCACCAAGATGGAAGGCAATATTGAAAAAAAGCCGGACGGCTCATACGGCTTCAGCGACGAGGGCATACGGTTTTTAAAGCAGCTGGGCGTCGAATGGGTCATGGTGAACGATCCGCCGGCGCACACCGCCGCGGAGATGAAGCTGCTGCGGGAGCAGCTTGAGGAGCAGGGCCTGAAAATATTCCGCCTGGCGGACAACCGGCTGCACAACATGTCCTCGATCACGCTCAACAAGCCGGACCGCGACCGCTGGATTGACGAATACCTGCAGTATATATCAAATCTGGGCGAAGCCGGCATCCGCTATTCCACATACGCCCACATGGGCAATGGCATATGGCGCGACACGAGGAGGCGCCCCGTGCGCGGCGGCGCGACGGCCGGGGGCCTCGACTTCAGGGCGGAAAACTACGGGCACTGGTGGGGCGAAAAATTTTCCTGGCCGCTGAGCCACGGGCGCGAATACTCCAGCGACGAGTTGTGGGAAAACTACGAATACTTCATAAAGAAAGTCGTGCCGGTCGCGGAGTCGGCGGGCGTTTTCATCGGCGTGCACCCGGACGATCCGCCCGGATACGATATAGCGGGCGTGCCGCGCTGCATCTTCGGCACGTTTGAAGGGTATAAAAAGGCGCTGGAAATTGCG
>Ga0209628_10000532_pt1 | contig 23463 bp, 24 predicted proteins | sample TergutCu122P4_FD_187285 | JGI IMG/M metagenome (GOLD analysis project Ga0209628, IMG submission 187285) | Cubitermes ugandensis P4 segment gut microbial communities from Kakamega Forest, Kenya - Cu122 P4 (SPAdes) (version 2) | ecosystem: Host-associated > Arthropoda: Insects > Digestive system...
CTCACTTTCTCGGACACAAAAACAGTTGTAAGTATTTGATACAAAAGCAGTTAGCTTCATTTTACTAAAAAACCACCCACAGATTTTGGTGAGGAGGCAAAAAAAAAAAGTTAACAAAGGTTGATATTATTGCGAGAATAGCAAAATACCAAGACCCAATAGCCAACAGTCCGGGTCTAACCTTCGAGGATATATCAGCACTTACCGGTGTTCCCAAAAAAACGTTGGAAAGGTCTCCGTATAAAGAAATGATTGTAAAGTTGCATGTTACGGAAAGGCGTGGTCGTGAAACGCCGGACGAATACAAAAAGAATCCTAGAAAGCCAAGAGGTAGCGACATAAATAAAAGCCGCGACACAAGATATGAAGAGGATTGACAAAAGGAATTCTTTTTATTTTCTAAAATCGTTATAAGCCCGTAAATATCAGTATTTGCGGGCTTTTCTTTTGTCCAACAAGCGGACTGTTAAGAGGACATTCCCCCTTTAAGCAGGAAGGCAACACTTCGTTGCCAGGCAAGTATACTTCATAATAGGAGAATAACCGTGATTCGTCAAATTTCCATCCAGAACAGTAGTGCGATCCGCAACCGTATTATTTCCAACGCAATCGCCGGTAAAGCGGCAATTAACATCAACCAACAAAACAGTAGCACTCTGACACGTCAACCGCGTGACTTCCTCGACAAAATCTTTTCACCGGACAAATGCGGCAAGGGAAAAACTCATGAGGGTATTCTAGCACCGCCGAAGGGAATCGTCAAGAGGGCGGTTATTGAAACAACCACATCTTACGATGGCACCCTATATTCTTACCCTACGGGACAAGCGAAATTTTCATTGCTTGAAATAACAATACCCCCCAGAACAACGCTTGGTTCTCATAGCCATCCAATGCCAAATATTGGCTATGTCGTTTCCGGTTCAATCACTCTCGTAAATGATGCGAATCAAGAACGAAAGACTTATTTCGCAGGTCAGGCTATTCCCGAAATGGTTAATACCCGGCACCACGCTGAAACTTACGAACAGTGTGTTCTCCTTGTTTTCTACGCCGGTGTCAAAGGACAAGCATTAAGTGAACCGTCGAATTTCACAAAAAGTGATAACGATTCACAAAAATAACAAAATACTCCCTGTTTAACTCTCGCTTTCGTTCATTCAGATTTGTGCCATTATTACTTAACTCCATATAAATCAATGAGTTACAATTTTTTTACTGTTCGGCATGAATTGGCACAAGGTTTGCGATTATTCTGTGTTAGCCGGGGACGAGACCGGCTTGAAAGAAAAGGTTTGGTGACTCACTGATTCCTATTCGTTACTTGACCTTCGTCGCTTTATTTTTTTATCCTTTATTTCTGGTCGTAACAAAAATACCTGGTGCTGAAAGGGCACTTCGCGGCTCGCGGTTGAGCACTGTTTACTAAGGTGGGCGTTGCCCACAACTATAAAACTGTTCTAAAACTAACACAAGGAAAATTACGATGAAATTTGCAAAAATTACTGGAACGGTCTTGGCAACTGTTTTAGCCCTTGCCGGAATAGCCAAGTATGTCGGCGGAACACTTAATATTGATGGTGCGAGACGCACTCTTCGGAATTTTGGAATCCTCGTTTCCGAAATCGAGGAATCGATCCGCAGTGTCGAAAACGATATTTCAACCCTAAAATCAATTGAACGGTCGAGTGGCAGTAACCTCTGGAAACTCGACTCGCAAATCCGTCGGAATGCTGAGACAAGGTCGCAGACGGAAGAAGAAATCATAGCAAAAGAAAGATCACTGAACGATCTGGATTTGCGATTGAAAGAAGGAAAACCGCTGTTTGACAGGTTCTCCAAGAAGGAAATGACACCAGAGGAAATCGATGCTTACATCACCAAATGCGGCATTGAATTAAAAGCCCTTCGTGACTTGTTAGCTGAATTGTGTCGTCAGGACGAGCTACTTGGTGCTCAAGTGGCAAAGATCAGGCAGGAATCCGTAGCGGTTCCGATTCGAATACTTGAGCTGACTAAAGGCTTGGAATTGCTCAAACTGCAATACGCATTTAACAAACAGTATTATGCAGACATGAAACAAAACGGTTGCCCTGTCGATGCAGAGGCCATTTACCGGCAAGCCAAAAACACCTTGGCGAGCACGTTATCCGACTTGGGTTGTGGCACCTCCACCCCGATGCCTGAACCGGACTTAGGACCAGCGACTTCCACAGCTAATCGGTGTGAACAGCAGCGGGCAAAGATCAGTGCGTTGCTCGGCAGAGCTGACACTGAACCAATTATGATGAAGTAGTTCCAAGCGGAAGCGTTAATCCTAAAGGGCAGGGGACAACATCCCCTGCCCCTATCCCAAACAAACCTTCAACCTGTAAGGAGTATACAATGCAACGTTGTTTTTCAACATTTTTACTCATTTGCGTTATGACAATGGGATGCGTACCGAAAAAAGAGAAACATCCAGATACTGCACCGATGGAACCTTCGCACTATGATGCACCTTCAAAGGATTTTCCGACCAAAGGCGAGGTTGCGGAAATCAACGGTATTCCGTTGAAAATAGTTATTGCCGAAGACATGCCGTATTACAGTGTTCCGAACAACAGCGGTACCCGGATGGGAACCTTAGGAATGTTTCAAATACTGTACGTAATTGATTCCCCAAATCGGTTCACAAACGGAGACGAAGCAGAATGGTTAAAAGTTTCTCAAACGCGAAACGCTACCGACGCATTTTGGATTCAGGGAAAGTGGGACAAGAACTATTTTCGCTGGCAGCATCGTGTCGAATGGTTTCCGTTAAAAACCTCGGCAGTTTATCAGCAAGATGTTTATGCCTCACTTGAAGTATGTGTCGTACTGGATGTGACTGGGAGCATGGATGAGCACTTTCCAACTGCTCAAAAAGCAATTCGGGAATTTGCCGAAACGTTTCAGGCAAAGAATTTAGAGGTTTGGTTTAAGTTGACTACCTACAAAGATATAGACGAAATAGAAGTTCACCCTTCAGAAAGAATTGTGAATTTTTGTAATAGAATAAACAACCTCCGTTCAGGTGGAGGAGGCGATCCAGAGGAGTCGGTGTACCCGGCATTGGACGAAACTCTGACACGGGTAACATTCCGTGAGCGTTCCGAAAGGATACTGCTTCTTGTTGGCGACTCGCCCTCGCACATAAGTGGAGTCAATAATCCCAAGAGAATCGGCAACAGTGAGATCATTCGTTTAGCAAACAAAAACAATGTAAAAGTTTTCGTTGCAGCCGTAGCAGAAGGCTTGGATTTAGAAAAGCAGATGAGAGGAATCGCAGAAGCAACGGGCGGCAAATCTATTGCTCTTACGCAAAAAACGGAATTGTTTCGACACATCCAAAAAATGTTACAGGAAACAAGCAACAATGTGGCCACATACGTACAAGTTGCTTCAAAGTTTGCTGATGGTAGAAGCAAGGACGAAATAGATAAGGAACTCGGTAAGGATATTACACCAATTGTTGAAATTCTTCGTAACGAAAAGCGGATCGAAACCGATAAGTTGGTTGCACTGGAAAAAGGCGAAACGATTTGTACTACCGGCTGGATAGCTTGCCCAAATAACACTGCTACTGCCGGTCGATTGGAAGTATTCGGCTTCAAAACGGAGTTCGAAGCGACGCTCGGCGTGATGCAAACCATAGCGACATTATCGCCGGAACACAAATCGATGTTCGATATTCAAATCGAAGGTTTTGGTTCACGTGTGCGCACCGATGTCCCGCTTGGGAAGTTTATGGATGAACACGGATTGCCTCATTCCAATCCGAGTTTATTGGGGATGACAATGGGGGAAATCATGCTACTCACCGAGGCTCAGCGGGCAAGTATAAAAGAAGCACTGGAATCCAAAATCAAACGCTTGAAAGATGAACTCAACGATAAATCCCGTTGGCGGAAATTGTCTCCCGTCGATGAGCGGCTTATCGGACACGTTAGCGAGTCCTGTCTGCCGTAACGATTTGCGACAAACCGTTACACTTTACTTTACTGAAATTTTTACTTACGGAGGTTACAATGGATATTCTATTCATTTGTATTATTGCTATGTTGATAATTACGATGCTGGTGTCGTTGTGTCTCGTGTTGACTTATGAACAGCAACCAAGCGGTAGTTGGCAACAACAAGAAAACGGGAAGTACAGAGCAGCAAACCATCCTGCTGTGCCACGACGAAAAGAAGTATTGCGATTAGAAAACTTGGTAGCCGTTCGCGGGCAACGTCGTGTGTTGGACAAAATCGAACTGGGCATCTACGAAGGCGAGAAAGTTGCAATCATCGGGCCAAGTGGTGCAGGTAAAAGCACCTTGGTCTCCTGCATACGCGGCGAACTAATTCCAACGCAAGGAAATGTAGTATTTGAGGGAATGAAATTGCAGTATAACAGTACCGCCCTTTCACAGCATTACATCAATGTTCCAGTGGTAGACCAATCCGCCTCGTCACTGGTGCCGTTTCATTCGGTCTATAAGAGCATCTTCAAGCAGTTATTAGTGAAGGGGTTGACGCGGGACCAAGCAAGCGGTGTCGCATATAAAAGTTTGCAGGCCATGAGGATAGAGCACAAGGCGAATTCACTGCCAGAAAAACTATCCGGTGGCGAAAAACAGCGTGCCGTTGGCGCGAAAGCATTATCGATGGGAAACACGGGAAAACTGTTGTTGTTGGACGAACCGACATCAAATCTTGACCCGCCGCTTGCGCGCGACATCGTTAAACCACTACTAACACAAACAAATCCTGCGGTTATCATCATAACCCACCAAATCGAATTGGTAATGAATGATGTCGACCGTATATTATTACTGCAAAAAGGTAAACTCGCAGACATTACAATAATCAAAGAAGAACACCCCCAATGTTTTACAAAGCTATTGGAAAAATGTGAAATCGATACATATTACCCGGAATTATTGAAAGAAGCTGCACGCCTTCAGGGACAGAGAAATATGGAACAGGAATGTTTGGAAAACGCCGGTAATTTCCGTAATGCTTACCCGAAAAAAAATTCCGGAGCAACCTATGATTCGACACTAACATCAACCTCTCATGTAAGGAAATTCAAATGAACAGTTACCCATTTTTTCACACGCTGGATGATGTGTTTGCATCACTACGTTATCATTTCAAGGCCACAGTAGCAGTTGCAGTTGTGGTCGGGCTTTTTGCCGCTGCTTTGTGCTTGAATTCGCAGTTCGGTATTACGATGTATCTTCATACACAACGACAGGCATCGCTGATGGACGGCAAACGCATTATTGTAACAACAGGCGGCGCAGAATCGCCAGTTGCAAAATTTACGACAGCGTATTTCGACAGAATTAGAGAAATTGACGGCGTTACATCTGCCGAGCCGTTTTACGAAGTGTTCGTTGACATAAAACATCGCAATAAATCAACGTTGACAATGTTGGAGTCCGCATTGCCGCAAGACCCTATATTCGCTACAGAAAAATTCGTGTGCGGAACCGCAATGAATGGAAACAAGGAAATCGTGTTGACTCAGTCGCTTGCCGATTCACTCGGTATCGAAAGAACCGGCGAAACGGTTACAGTGTCAATGGAACGCACGGACGAAGGACGAAAGGAATCACACGAACTAGAATTAACTGTTTCCGGTATCATAAAAGGGGAACTAAAGGGATATGTAACTTTGCCCGTTGCGGAGTCGTTCGATCTGTGGGCGAGCTACCAAACCAAGAATTTTACAGAAACGGATACAGAGGTGCAAGTATACCCCAGCGGAGTTGTTTATGTTGAAGACAACCGTATTTTAACCGCCCAGACGAAGTTACAGGAATTGGGATTGTCATCAAAAATGATTCGGTCGTATTATTTTCCGCGAGAGACAACATCCGATTTCACTGGCTATGCGGCGAATGAACCGAACAAGACATTATTATTCGAAAATGCAAAAAAGTGGAACTATTGGCAAATTTATGTGGAATACGTTCCTTTTAAAAGGAACGAATTTCGATGTGTTCATTATTTGGAAATTTTTTCTGAGGACAAGCCGATGACACAAGAGGTGTTTGACGTTCTTAATACCATGCGGACGGAATTTATTTTTGCTCGCCCTGCTCAAAATACTGTAGGGAAACTATTCGGTAAAAATGTTACAGTCAATGCGGTTGCAGTCAACGAACCTGTCAAAGAATTCTATCAGAATTGGTTTTCATCAAATAAAGAACCGCAAATACTGTTAAGTAAAGAAGAGTTTTCACAAAGCGAATCAAACAAAACCGGCAACAGTGAATGGCTAGTATTTGACCGGACGGCACCACATGGTGAAAGGGAAACATTGCGTATCGCAGTCAAGGTTGTCGGTTACGCGCCGCAAACAGTTATGCAGAGTACCTTTGCTCAACAGGTTTCTGAATGGAAAAATGGTTTGCTAGATTATCGTGATGGTCGATTCTTACCGCTTGTTAAGGCATCGGCGGAACACGGAACTGTCCGGGCCAAATTGTATGTTAGGGATATTGATGATGTTGATGCAGTTGCAACTTTGTTACGCAAAAACGGGTTTCAAGTCAATCATAACAGCGATATGAGCAAAGATATAGCCGCATTTGCAGGCCGCATGTGCTTGCTGGTCGGTATCGCAAGTGTCGTCCCGTTCGTACTTGCAGTTATTTCGTTGATTGCCAGCGGTTGCCTCGTCAGCGAATTAAAAAGGAAAGAAATGAACGCTTTGTTGTCTATGGGGATAAGCCGCTTCCGGTTGATGGTTTCCTGCATCATCGAAGGAATCATTTTCGTTTTCACATCGCTTGCGTTTGCCATTCCGTTGATTATTTTGTCCGCCCCATTTTGTCAAAACATATTAGAAACGATATTTCATTTGCCGCAAGGGGCATTTGCATTGGGATTGGCAGAATCCGGAGGAACAATGGCTTTCGGAATTGCAGCATTCGCGGCGGTCGTATTATGTGGTGTGTCCGAGTTGTTTCCGCTATACTTGTGCTGGCGGGAAATGAAACCGCAAAAATGTTGAAGAATTTCCGAACCCAAACAACCAAAACCCTGGACGATACTATGACACTCAATGAATCCCTAAAACTTGGCTGGCATACTCCATACGACGTATTGGAAAAGGCCGCTGAGCAAGGCGAATCGCAAGCGCAGTTCCTCATCGCTATCCATTATTTTGACGGTAACGGTATTGTTCAGAATTTGGAAAAAGCGGTCGAATGGTTCCAAAAAGCCGCTGAACAGGGTCATGAAGATGCTCAACGAGTTCTCGACGCTCTCGACACGGAAGCCTTCAAAGCGTGCCGTGAAGAGGCAGAACAGGGGAATCCGCAGGCACAGTGTGATCTTGCCGGTCATTACTTGAGCGGGGACAAAGTTGAGGTAGACCATGAAGAAGCAGCCAAATGGTTACGAAAAGCTGCTTTGCAAGGTCACGAGGGAGCACAACAAATTCTCAACAATATCAATGATCCCTTTATGAAATGTCGAGAAGCGGCTCTGCGGGGAGCACCGGAGGCTCAGTGCAATCTTGGCGTTTACTACCAACATGGCGATGGCGTTGACATGGACAAGGAGGAAGCGATCAAGTGGTACCGCAAGGCTGTCGATCAGGGTTGCGCATCGGCAATGTACAACTTTGGAGTCTGTTACTCCACAGGTGAGGGTGTTGTCAAGAACCAGAAGGAGGCAATCAAATGGTTTCGCAAGGCGGCGGAGTTGGACAATGCTCTGGCGGCTTGTAATCTCGCCAATTGCTATTACAATGCCCTCGGTGTCGTTAAGGACTACGGTGAAGCGATCAAATGGTTTCGAATCGCCGCCGAACGGGACTTACCGGAGGCACTTTATTGTCTTGGCCACTGTTACCAGCATGGACGAGGTATTGATGAGGATAAAAACGAGGCGATCAAATGGTATCGTAAGGCCGCCGATCACGAATTGCCAGAGGCGTTTTACAGTCTTGGCATCTGTTATCTGCACGGTGCAGGTGTTGTTGAAGATAAAAACGAGGCGATTCAATGGCTCAGAAAATCGGCGGAAGCAGGGTATTTTTTGGCGCAACACGAACTCGGCCTTTGTTATGCCAACGGTGTCGGCGTTGCCAAGGACGAGAGCAAGGCGTTCCAATGGTTGCTGGAAGCGGCAAAACAAGGATATGCTCCGCAATTGAATCCCAATGGTGAATGACAAATTGGCAACGGAAAAACGCTTGACTTGAACAAGGATTTCGTGAAAATATAACACAATTCCACCGACCGGTGGAATACTTGGAGGACAATCAATGACCTATATCATGGTCGATATTGAAAGCGATGGCCCTATTCCCGGTGATTATTCGATGATCGCCTTCGGTGCCGTCGTGGTGGACGAGAATCTTGACAAGACGTTTTATGGAAGACTCAAACCGATCTCTGATCGGTTTATTCCCGAAGCACTCAAGGTATCCGGTTTTACACGCGAAGATACCCTTGCCTTCGACGATCCGAGACAGGTGATGCTCGAATTTGAGGAATGGCTCAGGAAAATTTGCGTGGATCGACCGATTTTTATCAGCGACAACAACGGTTTCGACTGGATGTTCGTCTGTTGGTACTTTCACCATTTTATCGGCGACAATCCCTTCGGTTTCAGTTCGCAAAATCTTGGAAGCCTTTACAAGGGATTGGTCAAGAACACCTCCAAAAACTTCAAACATTTGCGGAAAACGAAGCACACCCACCATCCGGTCGACGACACCAAGGGAAATGCCGAGGCCCTTTTGACAATGAAAAACGAGATGGGACTGGAGATCAAGTTGTAGACTGCCATGCCAGAAGTACCCGTTCCAAGTTTTGACATCGGCTTCGAATAGAATAAGTCGTGGGGTTCGCTTGCCTTACCCCGCTCTTGACTGAATTGCTTTTGGAGTGTATTCTATTTTTTGTTAGTCGCACTTGAGTTGATTTTCGGAAAATGGAGCGATCAATGCCGTTGAATGATCTCGGAAGCCGTTTTTTTGCCTATGTCCAACTGCGGAGGCTCTCGACCGTCCGCACCGGGGACGTGGTGCGTGATCTCGGACTGACTGAAGTTCAGGAACGGAACCTTCTCAGTCGCCTTGCCCGGCAGAAATTGATCGTTCGTGTCCGGCGCGGTGTGTATCGGGTTCCCGACCGTTTGCCCGTCGGTGGGGCGTGGACTCCCGGCGAATACTCACTCCTGTCAGCTCTCATGCAAGAACATCAAGCAACTTGGCAACTTTGTGGTCCCAATGCACTCAACCGGTACGGGTTCAGTGATCAAATTCCCAATCGGCTTTACGTATACAATAATCAGCTTTCTGGCAAAAGAAATGTAGGGCAAACCGAGATTTTACTCATCAAAGTCGCCAACGAGCGTCTCGGCGATACGGAATCCTTCACAACATCCGATGGCTCACAGGTCTGGTTCTCGTCGCGGGTTCGTACTCTGGTCGATGCCGTTTATGATTGGAACCGTTTTGGAACGTTACCGCTGGCTTACCAATGGATTATGGCGGAACTGGAAGCCCGGCCTGACTCGGTAAAAGAAATCGTTCGGCTGACGTTGAAATACGGCAATATTGGAACCTGCCGAAGGATGGGGAAGTGCCTGGAAAGCTACGGAGTTGGTGCTCGCCAGACGAATCGTTTGCAGAAAGCGTTGCCGGAGACAAGTGCTTTGGTGCCGATGGTGCCCGACCGGTCAAGGCGAGGAAGCGTTGATCGCAAGTGGGGCATACTGGATAACAGGGAGGAACGATGATCAATTATTACCACGACACAACCTTGTTTCACGAGGCACTGCTTTACTTGGAATTGCTGTGTGCTATGATTTCAAAAAGGCCTTTATGAATTTATGAATCCGCTACCGATCAATTTATCATCGTTACTTCACGGACGTTCAGTCGAGTGGGAGCGACTTGAATTCAAACGCGGCTGGAATCCGGTCGACGTATTGCATACGGTCTGCGCGTTCGCCAATGATTTTCACAATTTCGGCGGCGGTTACATTGTGATCGGACTGGAGGAAAAGGACGGCAAACCGGTGTTTCCTGCCGTTGGGGTGAGACCAGAAGAGATTAACGCCATCCAGAAGGAAATCCTCAATTTTGGAAATACCGCGATTCAACCGGTGTATCATCCAATCTTGACGCCTTATGATTGGGATGGCAAAACGCTACTCGTGATCTGGGTACCAGGCGGACAGGTCCGACCCTACAAAGCGAAAGTCAGTCTCGGCAAAGAGGCAAAAGAGTACGCTTATTTTATCCGCAAAGGTTCCAGCACCGTCAGAGCAAAAGGGAACGACGAAGCGGAATTACTTTCCCTTGCCGCGACGGTGCCGTTCGATGATCGGATCAACCAACAAGCCAGAATCAGCGACCTCTCGCGGAATCTGCTTGAAGAATTCCTCCGGGAAATCGACAGCAAATTGCTCACGAAACTTGATGAATTATCGCTTGAAGACCTTGCCCGGCAGATGCAAATTGTTGATGGTCCCAAGGAATTCACGTTTCCCCGGAATGTCGGGCTACTGTTTTTCCACCCGGAACCACATCGGTTTTTTCCCGGTACACAGATTGATGTCGTGGCGTTCCCCAGAGGCACTGGCGGCGATAAGTTCACCGAAAAGATTTTTCAAGGGCCGCTTCCCCGGATCATCCGTGAATCGCTTGATTACATCCGCCGGAATTTTCTGGTTGAGATCGTCACAAAACACCCTGACCGGGCAGAGGCAACACGGGTTTGGAACTATTCCTTTGCGGCGATTGAAGAGGCTCTTGTCAATGCGATTTATCACCGAAGCTATGAGCAAAGGGAACCGGTCGAGGTGCGAATCACGCCGACGGAGATTACGATTTTGAGTTTTCCCGGTCCGGACCGGTCGATCAACATGGAACAGTTGCGTGAGGGCAAAGCGGTATCGCGGAGGTATCGCAACCGGCGGATCGGCGAATTTTTGAAGGAACTCGACCTGACCGAAGGCCGAGCGACGGGCATCCCAAAAATTCTGCGAGGAATCAAGGTAAATGGTTCTCCACTGCCGGAGTTCGAGTCAGATGATGACCGGTTGGCGTTCCTGATTCGCTTTCCGGTTCACCCGGATACACCGGAGGAATCCAAGCTGGGGGCAGAGTCGCTGGCAGAGTCGCTGGCAGAGTCAGTGGCAGAGTCAGAAGAACAGCTTCGGGAGCGTGTACTGGGATTCTTGGCTGAAGAACCTCTTAGCAAAGGAGAAATGACATCGAAGTTAGGCCGCAAAACAGTTACTGGGACGTTGAACAGGCTGATTCGGCAGTTGCTTGAAGAAGGTGTAATTGAAATGACGATCCCGGAAAAGCCGAACAGCCGCCTCCAAAAATATCGCTTGACAACGAAATGACGAACATGCGCACCGCCTCTTGTTTTTGGGGAAATTTTGGTATAATCGTACTGTGCCTTGTGGTTGTAGGAACCACCAACGGATTAACGAAGTTTGAAGGGAATTCGCCATCTTTGGGTGATCACAGTGGTGATCTCCCTTTGAAAAGGCGAGGTGATCGGATTGGAGAGCGCAAGTACTCCGCGATTTTCCAAGATTTTCCCTATTTGCGTAAGTAACGACGTGTTCGGGAGTTGTGCGTAACCTATTGAAAATAAATGGGTTACGTCAAACTGTACAAAAATGCTTGCCTAGTCTTCGGAACCGAGGGTTGGGAGTTCGAATCTCTCCGGGCGTATTTGTAAGTCTTTAATACGTAAAGACTTACGTCAAGAAAAGAAAGATGGTGGATCACCAAAGATGGTGTGGTGATCACGTTGGTGATCTCAAAATTTCACCATTTTTCCCTTGTTTTGTCCCTTTGCCATCTTTGGACAAACTCGCGGAGAGCTTGGCGACATTCGGTCACCTAAACCGAAGGTCGAAATCGAAAGACAACCCTCTTGTTCTTGTTTTTCGGGCACTTGTGAAAGCTGAACTTGAGCACCACTGCCAAAAATGGCCTGTGGTGCCCGTCTGGGTGAGCGCAAAATTTCACGATTTTCTCTTCGCGGCTGAATCGGTGTGTTTTTACCCAGTTTTGGCCCACGTTGCGATCTTTTGCCGACTTCCTCAGTAATGTGCGTGTAAACGTTCATTGTTAAAGAAATATCCGAGTGCCGTGCCAAAGTCTGTGCGGCCTTAGGTGACACCTTCGCACGCACGAGGTTCGTGATGAACGTATGTCGCAGACTGTGAAAATCGGCATATTTCCCTGCGGAATTCTTGTGCCGCAGGAAATCCGACGCTTCACGACGTTTCTCTTCTTCCTCGGAAACGGTTTGGTACTTTTCGGAACTGACCGAGTATCAAACCTCTTTCAAACAATTTTCGCCCTGTTACGTTGCCGTCGCCGCCATGAGGCCGGGCAACGAACCGGAACTCGGCAAGGTTCACGAACTCTTCCTGGACTGGAAATCGACACCACCGCGTGCGCCGGACGATGTGATGGTGCTGGACCACTTTCAGGCGTTCGATGGAAAAATTCCCGAAGACCTCCGTCCTCCGGGCAATGTTTATTTTGAGAACTTTTAAAACATTGAGAATTTCTAAAGTATTGCGGGAAAACGACTTGCATTACTTAAAACCCAGCGTACTATGTGAGTGATGGGACGAACGAACCATCGTTACAGAATTCAAAAAAACACTACCAACTCAGGAGCGAATGCAATGAAAACGAAATTCACAATCATCGAAATACCGCTCCCCGACAAGTCGGGGAAGAAGAACCAAATCGACCTTGGGAGTGACCATTGGGTCCGAGGGCATATCGGAGAGTATCTCTACGATGCAAAAGTTTACCCTTGCGGATCAAAATACGGAATTCGGGAAGGGAACATCAGCAAACTTTCGATCCGTGAAACGGCAACACGCAAAGAGGTCGCCGCGTTCGACCGAGGGTGGGACATTCTCCCGGAAAACGAACACGTCCAAGAGTTGGTCGACGCACTGGTCGAACACTATTGGGCGTAAAAACTGTTCGCAGAGGCGTCCGATTCCGCTGAATGACACCTTTTTTGGAAATCATTGGAAATCTGTAAGTTCTTTTGAAATAATGACTTGCATTATGTCAAACGCAGCGTAACTTGGAAGTGATGGGACAAAGAAACCATCGTAACGAAAATAAAAACCTCAAATCCAAAGGAGAACGAAATGAACGAAAAAGTACGATATTCCAACAAGGGTCTGGCTCGCAAGGCGATGACAATTCTACTCGACAAAGGAGTGGTTTTTACGATCTTTTATGAATACACCGGTTACGGTGAGCATCGCATCAGGTTGGACTACATGGACAAAAATGGAGAGCAAAGACAGGTTTGGCCGGTCGACGAGATGATGCTCGATGTCATTCGTTACTCGGTCTGAATGCCGAAACGCCTGTTCCGGGCGTCTGGCCGGGTTGGTTATCCGGTCACTGATGAAGGTAAACCAAAACATCATTCAAAGCGAAAGGATCAAACTCATGAAAACTCCAAAAATTGAAGCCGAAAAAGTTTATGAAATCACTGTGGGAAAAAACACAACGACTGTCAAGGTTCTCAAGGTCGAACGCCGTGTCAATGGAACGCTCGTATACGATTGCCTGAACACCAAGACCGACAAGCGGATGACGGTCAGTGACGCCAAGAGATTCCTGCGGGAAATCAAGCCGGAAAAAACTGCGAAGGCCGAAGGAACAACAACCGAACGCACCAAGAGTGGAAGGCCAAACGGAATGCTCTCCGGCTTGGACGCCGCCCACAAGGTTCTTACGGAGGCGGGACGTCCCATGAACGTCCGGGAGATATTTGAAACGGCAATGCAGAATGGATACTGCAATCTCAAGGGGGCGACACCTGTCCTGACGATCTCTGCCGCAATACAGAGAGAGGTGTCGGTCAAGGGGGCCGACTCTCGCTTTATCAAGGTTGAGAGAGGACTTTTTGCCGCCCGGTAAACCATCGCAACATTGGCTGGTTTTCGTGGCCACAATAAAAAATGCAAACATGCCAAAAGAATCCAAAATCCTGACCCATTTTACGGTGGTTGATCAAGAACCGGAAACACGATCCACCGGAGAGGGCTTGAACCACCTTTATCTCCGTATTGTGTTTGAACCGGTGACCGGCTACCAAGCCGCCATCAGCATGGGTAGCGCAACCGCCGATCCAAACACCGATGCCGAATACGAAATTGATGAACGCTTTCCCATTCATGAGGCGAAGCGTTTTGATAAAAAAACTTTCGCCGAACTGGAGGAAGCCGCCCATTCCGCCGGGATTTATTGTCTTGGCGAGGTTTGCCGCAACGCCAATGTCAAACTCGAATTGACCGAAATGGCCGTCGCATTATTTCAGTGTCGGATGCCCGACGAGATGGTTCCCCCCTACGTCCTCAAGACAGGTCCGACGAAGGATTGAAGCCATCGCCGCACTTTTTTGCCGGGAATCTCCCGGCTCGCGGTGGTGACTGGCACACATTGTAGTTGGCCGATAAATGATTGAACATCAATTCAAGGATCAAAACATGAAAACAGCATCTGACATGGACTTGCACTTTTACGACTTTGCTTTATCCGACGATTTGAACGAAAAACTCAGGAAGGCGGTGATGCTTCTTGATGAGGTGCGTTTCAAATTAGCAAGTGAAGAAGCAGAATACATGGAAAATTTCCTGAAAGAATTGGATCAGGGGACGAGGCGAATTAGGGATGCCATCCGGGGTCTGGATCAAGATGCCATTGTGTAAAATAACCATCTTGTCCTTTCGTTATTTTTCGGGCATCGAAGGCCATTGCTAAGCGGCCTTCTTCCGTAACGAATATTGACCTCGCTCTTTCTTTTGGAAACGGGACATCATTCCATTCTCTTGAATCTCCCGATTCAAAGCGGCACTGAGCGTTCCCCAAGGTGTGGCACCTGTCGGTTCCCAAAGTTTGCGTTTCACCACCAGAGCAATGATCTCACGAGTCGATAAGGCCGATTGCGATTCCTGTAACACCACTGCGGCGGCATCAAGAAGCGATAAGGCCGAAAGCGGTTTTTGCGGAATCTCTTTTTCGACAATCACTTTTTCTTTTTTCGGCAAGGATTTTCTCGGTACTGGTTCTGCTTTCGGTGGTGGAACTGCCCGCGAGCGACGATGCGGTTTCGTCTTTTCCGCAACGGCGTAAATCTCGTTTTTATCGCAACGGTACAATAACTGTGCCTCGCTTCTGATCTTGACCATCCGGCCATGTGACATCGTACGGGCAATCCAGCCGCCACCTGGGGTACATGACTCCAGAGGTAAAAGAGTACGCTTATTTCATTCGCAAAGGTTCCAGCACCGTCCGGGCAAAAGGGAACGACGAAGCAGAATTGCTCTCCCTTGCAGCGACGGTGCCGTTTGACGACCGAATCAACCAGCAAGCCAGAATCAGCGACCTCTCGCGGAACCTGATTGAAGAATTCCTGCGGGAAATCGACAGCAAATTGCTCACGAAAATTGACGAATTATCGCTTGAAGACCTTGCCCGGCAGATGCAAATTGTTGATGGTCCCAAGGAATTCACGTTTCCCCGTAATGTCGGGCTACTGTTTTTCCACCCGGAGCCGCATCGCTTCTTTCCTGGTACGCAGATTGATGTCGTGGCATTTCCCAGAGGCACTGGAGGTAACAGGTTTACCGAAAAGATTTTTCAAGGGCCGCTTCCCCGGATCATTCGCGAATCGCTTGATTACATCAGCCGCAATTTTCTGGTGGAAATCGTCACAAAACACCCTGACCGGGCCGAGGCGACTCGGGTTTGGAACTATTCCTTTGCGGCGATTGAAGAGGCTCTTGTCAATGCGATTTATCACCGAAGTTATGAACAGCGGGAACCTGTTGAAGTGCGAATTACGCCAACGGAGATTACGATTTTGAGTTTTCCCGGCCCGGATCGGTCGATTAACATGGAGCGGCTGCGTGAGGGCAAATCGAAATGACGATCCCGGAAAAGCCGAATAGTCGCCTCCAAAAATACCGCTTGACAACGGGATGACGGATATGCATGCCTCGTATCGTGTTCATGCGGCGTGGAACCAAATTGATCTTTCGCTTGATTTACTCCACTCTTGACAGAACTGTTTTCGGAGTGTATTCTACTTTCGGTTAGTCGCACTTAAGTTGATTTTCAGAAAATGGAGCGATCAATGCCGCTGAATGATCTCGGAGGCCGTTTCTTTGCATACATCCAACTGCGGAAACTCTCGACCGTCCGCACCGGGGACATAGTGCGCGGCCTGAGCCTCACCGAAGTGCAAGAGCGTAACCTTCTCAGCCGCCTTGCCCGGCAGAAATTGATTGTCCGGGTCAGGCGTGGTGTCTACCGGGTTCCCGACCGCTTGCCTGTCGGTGGGGCGTGGACTCCCGGCGAATACTCGCTTTTGTCGGCTCTCATGCTTGAACACCAGGCCACCTGGCAGCTTTGCGGTCCCAACGCCTTCAACCGGTACGGGTTAAGCGATCAAATCCCCAATCGACTCTACGTATACAACAACCGGCTTTCAGGCAAGCGAAACATCGGACAAGCCGAAATCCTTTTTATCAAAATCGCCGACAACCGGCTTGGTGATATGGAATCCTTCACAACCCCTGATGGTTCACAGGTCTGGTTCTCGTCGCGGATTCGTACCCTGGTCGATGCCGTTTATGATTGGGATCGCTTTGGGACGCTTCCGCAGGCGTACCAGTGGATCAGGTCGGAACTGGATACCCGGCCTGACTCAGCAAAAGAAATCGTTCGGCTGACATTAAAGTACGGCAATGTCGGAACCTGCCGAAGGATGGGAAAGTGCCTGGAAAGCTACGAAGTTGAGGCACGCCAGACGAATCGCTTGCTGAAAACGTTGCCTCAGACAAGTGCCTTGGTGCCGATGGTGCCAGGCCAGCCAAAGCGGGGAAGCGTTGACCGCAAGTGGGGCGTACTAGACAACAGGGAGGAACGATGATTGATTATCACCATGACACGACCTTGTTTTACGAGGCACTGCTTTACACCGAGGCAATGACAGGCTTTCGGGGCCGCCTGATCGAAAAGGATTATTTTTGCTCGATTATTCTGGAGCGGCTTCAACAAGAAGCGAATACCCCCTTCTTCAAAGGCGGGACGGCCTTGAGTAAGATTCATGCCCGGTTTTATCGAATGAGTGAAGACCTTGACTTCTCAATCCCGGTCAATGTGGATTGTTCCCGGCGAGAGCGAAGCCGACTGATCGTCCCTTTCAAAAAGTGGGTTGACACTCTGGGTGACACCATCCCGACCATTGAAGTTGTCGATCCCTTGACGGGGCATAACGATTCAACGCAGTACACTGCCGAGTTACATTACACATCGGCGTTATCAGGGCAACCGGAATCGATCAAACTTGAAATTGGATTGCGTGAACCGATCTTGGATCATGTCGCTCACCTGTTTCCTGCCGCGACGCTTTTACTTGACCCGCTCCGGCGTCGGCCAGCGGTCGAGCCGATTCAGGTCCAAGCCCTTTCATGTCGAGAGGCGTATGCTGAGAAATTTCGAGCGGCTCTGACACGAAGGGAACCGGCGATTCGCGATTATTACGACATTGACTACGGACACCGCCAGTCCTTGTTCAACGTTGACGATCCCGTCTTTCTGGATTTTGTTCGGGGCAAACTGAAAATTGCTGACGACGGGATTGTGAAAGGTAATGAAGATTGTTTGGAGACCTTACGCCGCCAGATTGTTCCGCATTTAGCTCCGGTTCTACGGGAATCGGACTTGGCCGCCTTTGACCTTGACCTTGCCTGGCAACTTGTCCGGCACGTTGCCGAAAGGACCGAATCTTGAGGTGTTTGCACCACATAGAAACAAATTGTGCAAAAATAACGAAGGTAGCCGGGAAGTCCCCAGAATGCAACCTTGAAACAATTATTTGTCCACCTCTTGTTTTTCGGTAAATTTTGGTACAATTGTGTCGTGCCTTGTGGTTATCGGAACCACCAACGGATTAACGAAGTTTGAAGGGAACTCGCCATCTTTGGGTGATCACAGTGGTGATCTCCCTTCGAAAAGGCGAGGTGATCGGATTGGAGAGTGCAAATACTCCGCGATTTTCCATGATTTTCCCTTTTTGCGTAAGTAACGACGTGTTCGGGAGTTGCGCGTAACCCATTGATAATAAATGGGTTACGTCAAACCGTACAAAAATGCTTGCGTAGCCTTCGGAACCGAGGGTTGGGAGTTCGAATCTCTCCGGGCGTACTCGTAAGTCTTTAACACGTAAAGACTTACGTTGACAAAAGAAAGATGGCAGACCGCCAAAGATGGTGTGGTGATCACTGTGGCGATCTCAAAAATTCACCATTTTTCCCTTGTTTTGTGCCTTTGCCATCTTTGGACAGACTCGCGGAGAGCTTGGCGACTCGGTTATCTAAACCGAAGGCCAAAATTGAGGGACAGCCCTCTCGCTCCTGTTTTACAGGCATCTGAGAATCTTGCTTCGAAGCACCACCGCCAAAAATGGCCTGTGGTGACCATCTGGGGGAGCGCAAAAATTCCCAGATTTTCCACGATTTTCTCTTCGGGGCTAAATCGGCGAGTTTTTGCCGTTCTCGTCGCCCAAATTTGGCCCGTGTTGCGTCCTCTTGTCGCTTCCGGAGAAACGTCCAACCCGCCTGACTTCGCCAACGTCGGGCCAGTTTTTCAATCGGCGATTTCTTTCGGAAAATCGCTTGCCTTGTGCGGAAACGGTTATCGTATCCGACGATTGGTTTCGGCGGTAACTTCTTTACACTCGCCCTGACGCCCAATCTTCAAGCGTGTCGCGTCCTTTTGCAAATGCCCATGTTCGTCTGCACTGAGCCAATTTTGCTAACGCAAGCGGTAACGCAACGCCCTATTGGAAGCAAAAAGAGAGCTTTTCAAAAATTTTTTTGGAGGGCAAAGCGGAAATTACAGCACGAAACACTTTTTTCAAAAAAAATTCTTTGGTAACGCAAAAAGTAACGTTGATGATCGAGTTTTTTGATAGAATGTTACAACTTGTAACATTTTGCCTCTCACAAATGTTACAAATGTTACGGGGCAAGGAATTTGGTTTGTGTAGAATGCCCCGTGTCGACCCGAAAGGTGTAGGACAGACAACTCCTTCCTTTCGGGTCCCGCTATTTGGAAATTAGGAAGCGAAAAAAATACAAACGCCCCTCGGAATTGGCGACTCCGAGGGGCGATGGGAAGGTTCCGTTGAACGTTAAGAAATGCCAAGAATCCGCCTCGGTAATCCGGCAAGGTTTGCGGGTGACTTCACTTCACGGTATATGAATATGTTTGTCCTTTACCGGGGACGGTCATTACATCGGGCGACTGGTTCCGGCTGTAAAATACAAATTCGGTCCCTCGGCGCAGGTAGCGAAATGGGTAAAATGATGTTTTCATTCTCTTTATCCGTTTTCCCGTCTGTCTATGCCAACTTCCTATCTTTTGAAAATCACCCTCAAAGATGCGCCGCACGCCATCTGGCGACGGTTTGTCGTTCCATCCGACATCACACTTGGCCATCTTCACCACGTCATTCAGGCCGTCATGGGTTGGCAGGATAGCCATCTCCACGCTTTTATTGTGGGCAAGCTGTATTATAAATCGACTTTTGTGATCGACAGTGATCCTTTCAATGAAGGCAACGATTTACCAGAGGAAGAATACACTCTCGAATCGCTCGCTCCAAAAAAAGGAGCAAAATTCAAATACTGGTACGATTTCGGTGATGATTGGACGCACGAAATTGTTGTGGAAAGCGTCGATTACACCAACCCCGATTGGTCGTATCCAATTTGTTGTATTGAAGGTGTTCGGGCTTGCCCGCCTGAAGATTGTGGAGGCGTGTACGGTTTCGCCGACTTCTGCGAAGCAATAGCCGATCCCAAGCATCCAGAGCACAAAGAACTCAAAAGTTGGTATGGTGGCAAATACGATCCTGAACGCTTCGATCTTGACGCGATCAACAAGAAACTTGGTGTCAAGTGTTCACCCGCTTCGACAAAGAAAGCCACGAAAAAGAAAAGCAAACCTCGCGGAATGTGGGTGTTTACCGGCAAATCTGATGAAGAATGAAAACAACGCTTTTTCCTATACCTCCCAAGAAGCCGTCGAAGTCGAAAAAGAAGACGCGAAAGCTACCCGGTCATTATTGTCGGGTTTGTTGTCGTCGCCGGGCCAACGAAAAATTTTCCGGCAAGGGGCATGCCAGACACATTTGCAAGGACTGCGCAAAAGAACAACGAGCAGAACAGAGAAAGAAACGAAAAATGGTTGCTTCACCACAAACCGAAAAGAATTTTTTCGACGATCTACCGATGTCGCTATCAGAGGAATTGATCGAAAACGTTTTTCAGGCAGAGTATGTTCGCATTGAGCGGATCGTCTCCACTGGCCAGTCAAGTTCATCTGAATTTTGGCACGATCATTCGGAAGGCAAGTGGTTGATCCTACTTCGCGGTTATGCAATACTGGAATTCCAAGACGGACCACAGAGACAACGGCTCTTGTTTGGCGATTACATCTATATTCCGCCGCACCGAAAACATCGTATTTTCTCGATGTCCGAGAAACACACGACCGTTTGGTTGGCGGTATTTATAAAGCAAACGTCCGCCACCCCGCTTACAAAAGACTGACAAGAAACGAAAAAACGCCCGACGGCCCTCTCTTTCGAGAATTCCGTCGAGCGTTCAATTTATTGCGATTCATTTTTTCCAAGGCCCGCGATGTCCGGCAAGGAATTGATCGCCTCAATTTGCTCTTCCTCAGAAATGTGCGTGTAAACGTTCATTGTTAAAGAAATATCCGAGTGCCGTGCTAAAGTTTGTGCGGCTTTGGGCGATACCTTCGCTCGCACGAGGTTCGTGATGAACGTATGCCGCAGGCAGTGAAAATCGGCATATTTCCCAGCGGAATTCTTGTGCCGCAGGAAATCCGACGTTTCACGACGTTTCTCTTCTTCCTCCGTTTCGGACTCGGCGATCCAGAATGTCCGTGCGGCGTCGAGGTCGAACTCAATTACCCTTGATACACTGCGTTCGGTGCCACAGGTTTTCTGTGAAATGGGAAACAGAATGTCGTCCGGCCCGATCTTTTTCCGTGCGACCCATTCTTTGAATCGTATGACGAGGGCCGGGTGCATGATTTGTACATCCTCACGGCGGTGTTTTGAGTACCCTGCCTGGATCGTGACCGTGCAAGGTTCTTTGTCCAAGCAAAAACTGCGAAGCGTCAAACTGCCGAGTTCCGCTTTTCGGAACCCGGTATATGCGGCCAGCGTGTAGAGCATCGCCCGGTCCGGTCCCAAGAGTCCGGCAGCGGGTGGTCCGTTTTCGGCGACATCGATCAGCCGTGCAAGTTCCATTTCGGACAACGCACGACGGTCATGACGCCGGTCCGTCCGCACATTGAGCTTCTTGACGGACGAGAGCGGATTATGATTGAGTCGATGATTTGAGATCAGCCAAAGCACGAATGTCTTGATCGCACGAAGGTAATGATTCGACGTTTGGATACTCAGGCCCTCTTTTTCCCGTAAGTCGAGCAAATAATTCTCAACGTCACTGGCTTTGATTTGCGAAACGTTCCGCCAGCGGCAATGTTTGATGAACCGCCTGATTTTCGTAACAAGTTCTCTGATGTAAACAGGCGTATTGTTTCTCGACTTCTGGTGTTTCTCGAAATCGGTGAGATGCTGTGCAATTGGTCGTTTCATTTCTTCAACGGTTGGGTCGACGATCCCCGCTTTTTCCCGTTCAAGGCGGGCAACAATGTCGGCGAGCATCTGCTGTGCGACGCTTTTATTGACCGCCAGCGGGATGCGTTTAAGTGTACCTTGCGAATCACGGTATTGCGCCCACCACTTTTTTGATTCTGTTTTGATTTTCTTACCTGTTTTCGGATCGGTCTTAAGACTCGATTTTTTGTACAGATTGGCCATGATATTCTCCTTTTCAGGTGAAAATGGTTGTTCCACAGACGGCCTGCGGATTCGACAAGTAACAGTAAGCCAAGACTTTTCACAAAGGCAAGGCGTCATGGAAAGAATTCATCGATAACACCACTCATCACGTTTAGGACAATCGGCCTCGATCCATTGGACGAGTTCGTCCGCTCGCCAGAAGAGCGAAGTGCCGACAGTAACCGGTGGTGGTATCAGGCCGCGAAGATGCCAATTACGCCATGTTTTCGGATCGATGCCGCAGGAGTATGCGGCGTCTCGGCAATTGAGCAGAAGACGTTTTCTCTCTTGATTTTTTGTTGTCATACGCTTGCTTTATAACGCTGTTGAGGTAGGGTAAACGGAAACTCAAACTCACAACAAGGAGCTTGCCATGAAAGAAGAGATTCAGCTCGGCCAATGTTGGATGGCAAAACTGTCGAAATGTAATCTATGTGTTCGACTGGAGTCATGTACCCCAGGCGGCGGCTGGATTGCCCGTACGATGTCACATGGCCGGATGGTCAAGATCAGAAGCGAGGCACAGTTATTGTACCGTTGCGATAAAAACGAGATTTACGCCGTTGCGGAAAAGACGAAACCGCATCGTCGCTCGCGGGCAGTTCCACCACCGAAAGCAGAACCAGTACCGAGAAAATCCTTACCGAAAAAAGAAAAAATGATTGTCGAAAAAGAGATTCCGCAAAAACCGCTTTCGGCCTTATCGCTTCTTGATGCCACTGCAATGGTGTTACGGGAATCGCAATCGGCTTTGTCGACCCGTGAGATCATTGCATTGGTGGTGGATCGTAAGCTCTGGGAACCGGCTGGTGCCACGCCTTGGGGGACGCTTAACGCCGCATTGAACCGGGAGATTCAAGAGAACGGAATAATGTCCCGATTCCAAAAGAAAGAGCGAGGTAAATATTCGTTACGGGAAAAGGTCGCTTAACGATGGCCCGCGATCTCCGGAAAATAACGAAAGAACAAGATGTTCATGTTACACAATCGCGTCTTGATCCAGACCCCGGATGGCCTCCCTAATTTGTGTCGTTCCCTGATTCAATTCGTTCAGAAAATTTTCCATGTAATCTGCTTCTTCGCTTGCCAATTTGAAACGCACCTCATCAAGAAGCATCACCGCCTTCCTGAGTTTTTCGTTCAAATCGTCGGATAAAGCAAAGTCGTAAAAGTGCAAGTCCGCTTCAGATTTTGTTTTCATGTTTTGCTCCTTGAACTGACGTTCAATCATTTATCGGTCAACAACAATGTGTGCCAGTCACCACCGCAAGCCGGGCGATACCCGGCTAAAAAATGTGGCGATGATATCAATCCTTCGCCGGGCTTGCCTTGATGACGTAAGGTGGAATCATTTCATCGGGCATCCGGCACTGAAATAATGCGACCGCAAACTCGGTCAATTCGATCTTGACGTTGGCGTTGCGACAAACCTCGCCAAGGCTATTGATACCGTGAGAATGGGCTTCTT
>Ga0209628_10000533_pt1 | contig 23461 bp, 23 predicted proteins | sample TergutCu122P4_FD_187285 | JGI IMG/M metagenome (GOLD analysis project Ga0209628, IMG submission 187285) | Cubitermes ugandensis P4 segment gut microbial communities from Kakamega Forest, Kenya - Cu122 P4 (SPAdes) (version 2) | ecosystem: Host-associated > Arthropoda: Insects > Digestive system...
GCACAACTTTAAGAGTGCGCGAGCAGGGTTTCCCGAAGCTCGGTACAAAGAGCCGCGGCGACTTGCTTGTTAAAGTTGACGTCAATATTCCTAAATCCATGAACGACGCTCAGAAGAAAGCTTTGTTCGAATATGCTAAAACTATGGGTGAGATACCAAAAGACGAACAGTATCACAGCGATAATTTCTTTAAAAAGATTTTTGGATAATCTCTTGTCATTGCGAGGAATGTAATGACGAAGCAATCCAGAGACTTAACAACCCCGGATTGCCGCGCTTTGCTCGCAATGACGACTTAGAGGCAAATGCAAATGAACAATCTAATCTACGCAGTTGACGATGAAGAAAATATACTTGAGCTTGTGGAGATTAACCTAAAAAAGAATTTTTTTAAGGTAAAAACTTTTACAAGCTCCTCGTCTTTTTTAAAAGCGTTAAAAAAGCAAAAACCGGATTTGGCGGTTTTGGATATTATGATGCCAAGCCCCGACGGTTTTGAGGTTGCTAAAATAATGAAGTCAGATCCGGCGCTGGCTTCTATCCCCATAATTTTTTTAAGCGCAAAATCTGATGAGAGCGATAAAGTTGTAGGACTTGAGCTCGGTGCGGATGATTATATGGCAAAACCATTTTCCTTAAAAGAGCTTGTTTCAAGAGTAAAAGCCGTTTTGCGTAGAGTTCAGACAAAAAGTATGCCGAAAGAAGTTGGTAAAGCTGCGCAAAATTTAGACATTAAAATAGACAAAGAAAAATTTACGGTTTTTGCAAACGGCAAGAAAAGAGACCTGACAACCGCCGAATTTAAAATATTGGAGCTTCTGCTTTCAAATCCCGGAGCGGTGTTTTCAAGAGAAAAAATCCTTGATTATCTTTGGGGGGACAACAAGCTTGTAATAGACAGAACCGTGGATGTTCATATAAAAAACCTGAGAGAAAAATTGGGGAGCTCCGGCAAGGCTGTTAAAAATATCAGGGGCGTGGGGTATAAAATTGAAGAATAAAACGACAGTATTTAAAAAACTATTTTTCTTCATGCTGGTTCAATATTTGGTTTTAGGCGCGATTTTAGCCATAGGCACGCAGAGATATATACAGTCTTCTAATGTTGATTTTTTTGCAGACGAGTTGACGAGCATATCTAAAATTATAATCCCCGAGATGAAAGAAGATATAGCTTTAAAGCATATGCTGTCTTTGAACGAAAACGTCAAAAGGATTTCTTCAAATTCGCAAAAAAGAGTGACGATAATTGATGTGCAAGGCGTTGTCCTTGCAGATTCCGACAGCGACGCTTCAAAAATGCCTAACCATCTCAACAGGGACGAAATTAAAAAAGTTGTCTTAGGAGCGGATTCCGCAAGAAGTATCCGCCACAGTTCAACTTTAGGTAAAGATATGCTGTATGTGGCTTTCCCGGTTAAATCAGGCGGGAACTTAGTTGGTGTTTTAAGATTGAGTATGCCGCTTGACAACATAAGCCTTTGGACGCACCAAATATTTAAAAGCATGGCCTTGCTTTTTGTGATAGCAGCTCTTTTGGCGCTGGCCGCCGCTTATTATGTATCGAAAAGAATGTCCAGAGGCATTTCCGATTTAAACGAGACAGCGTTAAAAATAGCCGCCGGAGATTTTAGCGCGAAAGCTTACGTCGACAGCAATGATGAAATCGGCGCTTTAGCCGAAACCTTTAACGGAATGATTGTGCGTCTTGAGCAGCTTGATACCTTGAAAAAAGATTTTGTGGCAAACGCTTCGCACGAACTTAAAACGCCGGTAACTTCAATAATAGGTTTTGCCGAAACGCTTGAAAACGAAAAACTTTCGCAGGAAAACACCAGGTATATCGAAATAATTAAAAAACAGGCGCAGCGTTTGTACAACATAGTAAATGATTTGCTTTCATTGTCAGCGCTTGAAAACAACGCCGCTATTGAAAAGAAGGCGTTAAATGTTTCAGATACTATTAATAATGTAGTAAGCCTGTACCGCAAAAAAGCTTCCGAAAAAAAAATAACCGTGGATGTTTCAATTGAGAAAAATTTAAGCGACATATACGCCAACGAATTTAACATGGAACAGCTTTTAGTAAATTTAATAGACAATGCCATAAGATACACGGAAGAACAAGGTAAGATTTCAGTTAAAGCCTCTAATGCCGGAAATTTTGTGGAAATTAAAATATCCGATACGGGTATCGGAATACCGCAGGATTTACAGGAAAGAATTTTCGACAGATTTTTTGTCGTAGACAAATCAAGAAGCAGAAAGTCCGGCGGCACAGGCCTCGGGCTTTCCATAGCAAAACATATAGTAAACACTCATCAGGGATCTATATCCCTTGAAAGCAAAGAGTATGAGGGCTCGACCTTTACCATTAAGCTCCCCATCTTCAAGATTTAATGCGGCTTAAAATTTTGGGCTGCAACATTCCCCGATTACAACATTCGGGGACAGGCTCGTTTTAGGAAAAACGGCTTTATAATTCGCAAGCTCATGTACCGCGCTTCGCTCCAAAAGGTACACATCGCTTACGGCTTCCTCGTTTCGCCACAAACTTTTAAGCCTTAACGACAACGACATAATTGCAAAGCCTCGCGGAATTTTCTGCGAGGCTTTTTGCTTTTCCTGCTCCACCTCCCCGCGATTGTTAGGTTTGTAAGATTCAGTCCTAAGTAAACAGGCGTTGGGATATTTTCCCAAGAAACGATTTACGGGGAAGTTTCTGGAAAGTATCACAACGCCTGTTTACAATAGAAGTTAACACAAAACTAACAATCTTTTAATTCCTTCTTAACCTTTGTTTTGTATTATTTTGCCAACGGACGCATTAAGGCGTCTGAAATAATATGCAAAGAGGTGTCACATGAAAGCAGTAAGAATAGTAGCAGCGCTTGCAGCAGCAGTTGTTTTTAGCAGTACAGCGTTTGCCGGACCTGTAGATAAACTTGCAAATGCCTTGGCTGAAAAAGGCGTAATATCTTATGGTGAAGCCCGCCAGATTATTATCGAAACAGAAGAAGACATGAAACAGCAGGCAGCGGAAGCGTTAGTTTCTGCAACACCTTCCTGGTTTCAAAAAATCAAAATGACCGGTGATATCCGTTTGAGAACGCAAGTTGACGCGGCAGAAAACGCACAAAGCAGAGTTCGCATACGCGAAAGAGTGAGATTGGGTTTTGAAACAAATCCGATTGAAAACGTAAAAGTAGCTTTCGGTTTGGCCTCAGGCTCAATAGGCGGTAGCGGAGATAAAAATCCGTCTTCCGTTAACCACACCTATGAAGCGTTTAACAAGATACCTATATTTATAGATTATGCGTATTTGTCATATTCCCCTGTAAACTGGTTTACGGCTTCAGCCGGTAAAGTCAAAAACGGTTTGAATCTTTGGGCTCCGCAGCAGTTAGTTTGGAAGAGCGATGTTAATCCTGATGGCGTGGCTTTGAACTTCAATAAAGGTTTAGGCAACGGCTTTGATTCTTCGGCAATACCGGCTGGTATGTTTTAGGCGAAAAAAGCGCGACAACAAATATGGCTTCCATCGCGATAGTTCAACCCGGAGTAAGCTACGGCAAAGATAATTTCTCTGCTAAACTCGGTCTTTCTTTGCAAAAATTCTTTTTGAAAGGTGCGATAGTAAACTCCAATGAACTTGGAGCGTTTGGCAGCGGTAAATGGTTTGTAGCCGGCCGCCAGCCGTATGACTATTTGCTTGTAAACCCAAGCCTTGAAGCAAATATGAAAGAAGTTGTAGGTAAATACGGTGTAACGGCAAATATTGATTTTACCGCCAATGTTGATGAAACCGTTAAAAATATAGATGCAAAATACAAAAATGGATATCTCGTTTCTTTGGGTATTGGCGACGACAAAATCGGCAAGCTCGGCACATGGCAGCTAAAAGCCGGATATCACCGTTTGGAAGCTTACGCAATACCTACGGGCTTTGGCAACGTAGACGCTTACGGTGGAAAACCCGGCAAAGGTTTTGAGTATTCGCTTACGTTAGGTTTAGCGACAAACTTGTCATTCGCGTTTAATGTTTATGATATGACAAATCTTAGCGGAAAAGCTTCGGCTCAGACTGGACAATTTGATTTCGTTTACAAATTCTAGGCCTGTCTTTTGAATTTATACTTTGTTGCGAGCCGGCTCACGTATACCCGCGCGGCTCCCACGATACGCTTCGCTGTCATGCGCCGCATCTAAATGCAAAATACTGTGCCTGTAAGTAATAATGTCATCTAAGCAAATTAAATTCAAGGAGAAGCAAATGAAAAAAGTATTGATAGCGGCGTTAGTCGGATTGTTGTTTGCAGGAAATGCTTTAGCGGCAAAAGTGGTGCTTGAAGGTTCTACAACTGTTCTGCCGATAGCGCAGAGAGCAGCTGAAGATTATATGGACGCAAAATCATCCGCAGATATTACGGTAAGAGGCGGTGGTTCCGGAGTAGGAATCAATTCTTTAATTTCAAAAACTTGCGATATAGCCGATTCTTCTAGAGCCATGAAAGAGACTGAATTTCAGACAGCTGCCGGTAAAGGCGTAAAACCGAAAGCTTTTGTAATAGCTATGGATGGAATAGTAGTTATAGTAAACGATGCAAATCCGATTTCAAAACTTTCTAAGCAGCAGGTTTTAGATATTTATACCGGCAAAATAACCAACTGGTCACAGGTAGGCGGCAAGGATGAAAAGATAGTAGTTGTTTCAAGAGATTCCGCAAGCGGAACTTTTGAAGCGTTCGGCGAGCTCGCGCTTAAAGGCGCCAAAGTAGTAAACACAGCTCTTATGCAGGCTTCAAATCAGGGTGTAGCCACTACGGTAGCAAAAACTTCCGGCGCAATAGGATATGTCGGAATAGGTTATATTTCTCCTTCCGTTAAAGGGATTCCAATTGACGGCGTAACGGCAAGCGTTAAAACCGTATTAAACGGCAAATATCCTTATTCAAGACCTCTGTTTATGTACACAAACGGCGAGCCTCAAGGCGAAGTTAAAGAGTTTATAGATTTTATTTTAAGCAAAGACGGACAGAAAATAGTTGCTGAAGAAGGTTTTGTAGCGCTTAAGTAAATAGGCGCATAGCAGAAACGTAAGCGGCGCGTACCCCCGTGCCGCTTGCAAAGTTTTCGGGGGAGGGGAAAAATGTATAGCTTTAAAGAAAGGGCCGTAAAAATAATATTTGCGATTTTGGCTTTTGCCTCTTTGCTTTTTTTGCTCGGTATAATTTTTGTTTTATTTAAAGAAAGTCTGCCGATGCTGAAAGAAATAAATATTTTAAAATTTTTATTCGGCAAAAACTGGTACCCTACGCATGATCCCGCTGAGTTCGGAATTTTGCCTTTAATGCTTGGCTCTTTGTGGATTACTGTCGGGGCGCTTGTTGTAGCTATACCTTTGGGCTTGGGCTCGGCGCTGTATATAAACGAGCTTGCGTCTCCAAAACAAAAAAGTATTTTAAAACCTATAGTGGAAATACTTGCAGGAGTTCCATCGATAGTTTTCGGATTTTTCGGCATGCTTGTAGTTGCTCCTTTACTGCAAAAAGTTTTTAATCTTCCGACAGGCCTTTGCGCTTTAACCGCAAGCGCGGTACTTGGGATAATGGCTATCCCTACGGTTGCCAGTATTTCGGAAGATGCATTGAGCTTTGTGCCTAAAAGTTTTAAAGAAGCCTCGTTTGCTTTGGGAGCAAATAGATGGCAGACGCTTATCAATGTTACAATCCCGGCCGCAGCCAGCGGAATTTCAACTTCAATAATACTCGGAGCCGGCCGCATAGTCGGCGAAACCATGACCGTACTTATGGTTGCAGGCGGCGCCGCAGTTATACCCACTTCATTTTTTAATCCGGTCAGACCAATGACCGCGACAATAGCCGCTGAAATGGGCGAAGCCGCGGTTGGCAGCATTCATTATCATTCGCTTTTTGCGATTGGTTTAATTCTGTTTTTAATTACGCTTGCGTTTAACGGCGCGGCTGAAGCGATAAGCAAGAAATACAGAGTTAAACTCGGGATGGACCGATGAAAAATAAAATAATTCAAAAACTGGGTTTTACTTTAATAACTTTGAGCATAATACTTACCCTGTTTTTTTTAGCGTCGATAATTTATTTTGTAGTAGTAAACGGCGCAGGGGCGATTTCGTGGGAATTTTTAACTTCGGTTCCGCGCAACGGCATGACCGCCGGCGGCGTGGCGCCGGCAATAATCGGAACATTTTATCTGACTGTCGGCGCGATACTTTTTGCGCTTCCGCTGGGGCTTGCTTGCGCAGTATATCTTAACGAATACAGTCCAAAAAGTTTTGTGGTCAATATAATAAGAATGAGCATAAATAACTTGGCCGGAGTGCCGTCGGTTGTGTTCGGGCTGTTCGGACTGGCTGTTTTTGTAAAGTTTTTTGGATTTGGCGTTTCGATACTTTCCGGAAGTTTAACGCTTGGCATATTAATTTTGCCTGGTATAATTTCAGCATCGCAGGAAGCATTGATGGCCGTGCCGTATTCGGTAAGAGAGGCGTCGCTTGCTTTAGGCGCGACGCAGTGGCAGACAATAAGGAAAACTGTTGTGCCTGCCGCGATACCCGGAATTATGACCGGCGTTATTTTAAGCGTCGGCAGGGCCGCAGGGGAAACTGCGCCAATACTTTTTACCGCTGCCACTTTTTATAAAAGAGGTTTTCCGACTTCGGTTTTTTCGGAAGTTATGGCGCTTCCGTATCATATATACGCGCTTATGACCGAAGGCACAAAACCGGATCAACAAACCGCTATAGCTTACGGCTGTGCTTTAATACTTTTGGTCATAGTGTTGCTGGTTTCCGCAGCGGCAATTATTTTAAGAAATAAGTACAGGAGCTCGTATGTCAATTGAAAATAACGATATAAGGATTTCGGCTAAAAACATAAATTTTTACTATGGTCCTAAAAAGGCTTTAAATAATTTAAATATCGATTTTTACGCAAATAAAGTGACGTCTTTTATCGGGCCGTCAGGCTGCGGCAAATCGACATTTATAAGGCTTATTAACAGGATGAACGATTTGGTGCCTAACACCAAAGCTGAAGGCGAAATTTTGCTTGACGGTGAAAATATACTTGACCCTAAAACCGATGTTGTTAAGATAAGGCGCAAAATCGGGATGGTTTTCCAAAAACCGAATCCTTTCCCGAAAACTATTTTCCAAAATATCGCTTACGGCTTGGAAATTAACGGCGAAAAAAATAAAAAAGTTATAGCCCAAACCGTAGAAGAGTCGCTTAAAAAAGCCGCGCTTTGGAATGAAGTTAAAGACAGGCTTCACGACAACGCGTTAAAACTTTCCGGCGGACAGCAGCAGAGGCTGTGCATAGCAAGATGTTTGGCTGTCGAGCCTGAAGTGATTTTGTTTGACGAACCCTGCGCGAGTTTGGACCCGATTTCGACTAACAAAATTGAAGAGCTGATTTTAGATTTAAAGAAAAATTATACAATCGCCATAGTAACGCACAACATGCAGCAAGCGGCAAGGGTTTCCGATTATACCGCGTTCATGTATTTAGGCGAGCTCATAGAGTTTGGCGCCACTGAAAAAATGTTTGTCGCGCCGTCAAACCCTAAAACCGAAGAGTATCTGTCCGGCAAATTCGGTTGAGGCAGCGGCCTGTCTTTTGAATTTATACTTTGTTGCGAGCCGGCTCACGTATACCCGCGCGGCTCCCACGATACGCATCGCCGTCTCGCGCCTCGTCTAAATTCAAAATCCTTCGCCTTGAACGGCATTTTTAGTTTTTGTTGTTGAAATGCGACTTTTGCGCAAGACACAAACGAATGATTTTTGAAAAATCTATTGAATACTGTCTGAGGCACAACCTTAAAAGCAGTTATGTGCCGAGTTTATGAAATTGTTTTCAAAAATTGTTCGTAATCTTATAACAATTCTTGCGCAACTGAGCAGGCGTTTTTGCTTACTTTTGTCGCAGAACAAAAGTGAGGCGGGTTTGGGGATGCAATCCCCATTAAACTGCCATAATTGGCAGAAGGAGAAACAAATGTTTCAAGATAAAATAGTATCGCTTAAAGCCGGTATAATAAATTATGCCGAGCTTGTAGAAAAAATGATCGTTCACAGTATTGAAGGCACGGTAAACAGAAGCGAATCAATTTTGCAGGAAGTTATAGGAAAAGATGAAGCTCTTGCCAACCGCTACGAGCTTGAGTTTGACGAAATCTGCACAAATTATATCGCGCAGTATCAGCCCGTAACAAAAAACTTGAGAATGCTTATAAGCGCAATAAAGATGAGCAACGATTTGGAGAGAATGGCGGACCATGCCGTAAATATATCGCAGAGCGGACTTTTTTTAATCGGTCAGCCTTTTATAAAACCGTTTGTGGATATACCGAAAATGAGCGAAATTACGCTCAATATGTTAAGGGATTCCATAAAATCTTTTGTCAGCGAAGATATAGAATTGGCCAGAAAAGTTCTAAAAGCTGACAGCGACGTGGATAATCTGAAGATTCGCGTTATGGAAGATGTTACTGTTTTTATGGAAAGAGACAAAGAAACTATCGGACGCGCTTTAAAGCTTATAAACATTGCTTCTAATTTGGAAAGAATAGCCGACCTGTCGACAAATATCTGCGAAGACATAATATATATTGCCGAGGGTATGGTTGTTAAACATCACAATGCGGAAAATGTATAATGAAAAAAATACTTGTTTTGTGTACGGGTAATTCTTGCAGAAGTCAGATGGCCGAAGGTCTGATAAATCATTATTTTAAAGATAAATATCAGGCTTTTAGCGCAGGAATAAAGCCTTCAACCGTAAATCCTTACGCGGTAAAAACAATGGCGGAAATGGGCGTTGATATTTCAAAAAATATTTCAAAAAGCATAGAAGTTTTTAAAAACGAAACTTTTGACATCGTAATAACTGTTTGTGACAATGCAAAAGAATCTTGTCCGGCCTATTTTGGGAAAGCTGTTAAATATCATTGGCCTTTTGAAGATCCGGCTGAGGCTGCAGGAAGCGAAGAAGAAATTTTAAAAGCTTTTCGCAATGTGCGAGATGCCATTTTTATAAAACTTAAACAAGAATTATAATAACAGAGCTTATTTCAGGGTTTACAGCCGCTATACATTTTTCAATTTTACTTGCTATAATATTAGGCACCATGGAAAACCAAAGAAAAGTTCTGATACTTACATCCTACATTACCGGTCACGGCCATGCCAGTATTACCTCGGCGATTGAAGACGCTTTGCGCGCAAAAGGAATTGATTTTAAAAGCGTAGAAGCTTATGAAATGTGCTCCAAAACGTGGTATAAGCGCGGAAAAAACTACGGCAAAACTACCCGCAAACATCCAAAACTTTGGGAATTTTATTTTGGTTTAGGCACATATTTTACAGGAATTGCCAGAAGAAGCATAGAGCGCAGCGCGAGAAAAAAGTTTTTAAAAATATATAAAGAATACCAGCCAGACACAATCGTCAGCGATCATCCTTTATTTGTCGGCAGCATAATGAACATTTTAGATAAGGCAAAATTGCCTTATCGGTTTATACCTGTTATTGCTGACCTTGTCAGCATTACGCCGCTTTGGATAGACAAGCGTTCAGCTTTAACGATTTGCCCGTCAAGAGAAGCTTTAGGTTATTGCTTGCGCAAAGGGTTGGATCCTGAAAAATTAAAAGTTATAAACCTTCCGTCAAGAAAACATATCACAGACCGCGCAAAAACCATCACTGAAACTGAACGCAAAAGCGACGGGAAAGTCCGGCTGCTGATAATGAGCGGGGCAGAAGGCTCGGGCGATATGGCGGCAAGAATAAAAGAATTGTTGAAAGTTAAAAATTCTTTTGTTACGGCGATAGCTGGCAGGAATATTAAATTAGAAGAAAGTTTAAAAGAAGAGTTTGCGAATAACCCAAACGTTGAAATTCACGGTTTTGTAAATAATATAGACGAAGTTATTGCGCGCAACGATATTGCCATAGTGCGCGGCAGCCCGAATGTGCTTATGGAATGCGTCAATCTTATGGTTCCGGTAATTATCACAGATTATCTTGGCGGGCAGGAGCCCGGCAATGTGGATTATATAATCACCCGCAATATGGGAACATTTTGCCATGATAAATCTAAACTTGTAGATTTTGTAGAAGAATATTTGAAAAATGACCATGCGATTTTAAAAGAAATGCGTAAAAATCAGTTTAAGCACAGAGATCCGGATGCAGCTTACAAGATAGCCGAACTAATATAACGGCTTAAAATTTTGGGCTACAACTTTGTAAAGCCCTCGCTCATGTACCCAGCGCTCCGCTCTACTTCGGTACACATCGCTCGGTTTTACTTCGTTTCGCCACAAACTTTTAAGCCTCAACTACACTTCTACACTCAAAATACTTCGGAACGACATAAACACAAAAAAACTGCAGCGATTAATTAATCGCTGCAGTTTTTTCATTTTAATTGTAAATTCAAGTATTTTTGTTATAAAAAATGGAGGTAGTCGGGATTGAACCGGCGACCTCTTGCATGCCATGCAAGCGCTCTCCCAGCTGAGCTATACCCCCATCAAATATTAATATCGTTATGGAAAGTTTAAAAAGAACTCTTTTTGTGCGCTTGCATGGCTATTCATTGACCTCTTGCATGCCATGTCAGGCTGTTAAAGCCGATATAGAACGCTTTTGTTAGGAACAAAAATAGTCAAGAGCAAGGCGCGACGAGCGAGAATAGTTAATCTATGCGAGTAAGGAGCAACACAGCTATTGGGTATTTTTGTCCTAACCCAAAGGGCTGCGATTCTTTTTTGAGAATTTTGTAAATTTTACTCGGATAATATTTACATATAATCTTTCATAAAATTTACAAAATTCTCTAAAAAATTCTCAGCAGCAAAAGCATTTTATATCGGCTTTAACAGCCTCACGCTCTCCCAGCTGAGCTATACCCCCATTTATTGCTATTATTTAGTTTTCGAGCTATCTGCCAAAACAACGGACAAAAGTATATCTTTTTTTTCGCGCAATTGTCAAATGGTCGAAAAACGGCTGTTTCTGCTTCACTTTCAATTAAATTTTATGTATAATTTTCAAGCAAAAGTTAAATTTTATTTTTTGGGGGCAAAAATGATTTACAGCGAATACATTAACAAAGAAACTAAAGGCTGGACAGATATTTTGGATATTACTGAAGATGTTAAAAGAATTGTGTCGCGTTCGGGTATTCAAAACGGGCTTGTCACAATAGCTGTTTCAAGCTCAACTTCTGCTATTGCTACTCTTGAATTTGAGTCCGGGCTCGTGGCCGATTTTAAAAAAGCGCTCGAACAAGTTGCTCCCGTAAAAGGAAAATACGCCCACGAAGCCAAGTGGCACGACGGCAACGGTTTTGCGCATATACGTTCAGCTCTCGTCGGCACTTCTAAAACTATACCTTTGCATGCCGCCAATCTTTTATCCGGCGCGTGGCAACAAATAATTCTTGTTGATTTTGACAACAGGCCCAGAAGCAGAAAAGTTTTTGTTCAGGTTTTCGGAGAAAAGTGATAACGGCAAAGTGGAATGTGGAAAGTGAAAAGTGGAATTTACGGTAAAAATCAAAGGCAATTATGTTAAAGGTTTTAGGCGGCACGGCGCGCGGCAGACAATTAAAAACTCTTCCTCAAGACGATTTATCCATCCGCCCGATGCTTGGCAGAATGAAAAAATCGATTTTTGACATAATACAGTTTCGTATTCCCGGCTGCTCTTTTTTGGACGTTTTCGCGGGCGTAGGTTCCGTCGGTATAGAGGCTTTATCAAGGGGCGCGCAGTCTTGCGTTTTTGCCGAGCTTGCTAAAACTTCTCTGGATCTTATAAAACATAATGTCCGTATGCTCGGGTTTGACGATAAATCAAAAGTTATCCGTTGCGATGTTCTTAAAGATTTTGCGTTAATTCAGAACAAATACGACATAGTTTTTATGGGGCCTCCGTATAAAGACGGGCAGAAAAAAGCTTTGGCGTTGTCGCAGCCGGCGCTTATGAATGTTGTGCGCTACGACATTTTAAAAGACGACTCGATTTTAATTTTGCAAAAGCATATAAAAGAGCCGCTCGGAGCTGTAGCAGGACTAGAAAATTTCCGCACGGAAAAATACGGCGATACTGTTGTTGTTTTCTATCGAAAACAACAAAGATAAAAGTGTAATGTGAAAAGTGGAATTGTTGTGTTTCGGCGAAGCCGAAACTAAGAATAAGTTGAAAATACATAAATTCCACTTTCAACTTTTCACTTTCCACTTTGGAGTTTGTATGTCTTTTAAAGATTTTAAAATAAGCTATTCCCGTATAAATGCGTTTTTGTTCTGCCCGTACAAGTACAAACTCGTTTACGTGGACGGCTGGTATATTCCGCTGAATGCCGATATAACTTTCGGACATATTATTCACAATACGCTTGAAAATTATCACAGCCAAGGCAAAAAAACTTTTGAAGAGCTTTTAGAAAGCTACGATGAATGCTGGAAAAACGAAGGTTTCGACACGCCGCAGGAAAATTTTGAGTATTACTTGCGCGGTAAACAAATGTTAGAGACTTATTTTAAATCTTTCTTGGAAAGCAAGTCGGAAATCGTGTGGACGGAAAAAGCTTTCGACGCGAATATAGGCAAATACCAGTTTGTCGGCATAATAGACCGTATAGATAAAACGCCTGACGGCAAGTACGAAATTATAGATTATAAAACGCACGCCAAAAGCTGGACGCAGGAAAGAGTAGATAAAGATTTGCAGCTAAGCTTTTACGCTTATGCCTGCAAAAATGTTTTAGGGTTTAATCCGGACATAATATCGGTTTATTTTTTGTCGGAAAACAAAAAACTCTACACAAAAAGAACGCAAGAGCAGATAGAAGAAGCCATAAACACGGCTATCGACGCATCTGAAAAAATCGCGGCTGAAAGTTTTGAGCCGGATACCTCAAAATGCGAATTTTGCGATTTTAAATTAAAGTGCAAATTTTCAACGGCAGTTAAGGAATAATATGAAAAAATTAACGGTGGTAAAATTTGGCGGCAGCCTAACTAAAAACCCTGCGGCTCAAAGTAAGTTTTTAAAAGAGCTTGCCGGGATTTTCCGAAGACAAAATATAATTTTAGTGCATGGCGGCGGGCCGGAAATCAACGCAATGCTTGATAAATTCGGCGTTAAAAGCAGATTCGTCAACGGCTTAAGATATACTGATGAGGCGGCGCTCGGCGTTGTTGAAATGGCTCTCAGCGGGAAAGTTAACAGAGTTTTGACCACGGGGCTTATTAAAAACAAAGCTAATGCCGTGGGCATTTCCGGAAAAGACGGCGCAAGCGTTATCTGCAGGCAAAGAAAAGAGCTCGGTTTTGTAGGCGAGCCTGAAAAGGTAAACAAAAAACTTATAGAAGTTTTGGTGAAAGCCGGACTTCTTCCCGTAATAGCTTCGCTTGCGGCAGATAAAAGCGGAAATGTTTTAAACGTTAACGCAGACAGCCTTGCTACTGCAATAGCGGTTGCTTTTAAAGCCGACAGCTTGATTTTCTTAACCGATACAGCCGGCGTTTTTGATAAAAATAAAAAAACGATAAAAGAAATAAAAACTTCGAATGTTGCCGGACTCATAAAAGATGAAACCATAACCGGCGGAATGATACCTAAAATACAGGGTTGCGCCAAAGCGGTATCTAAGGGTGTAAAGGAAGTCTGGATAGCCGACGGCGCCGCGGGTATTTTAAACATTAAAGGAACGGTTATAAAAAAATAAAAAGAAATGCGGCTTGTCTTTTGAGTTTATGCTGTATCGCGCGCAGGCAAAACATATTCCAAAACCCCGCTGCGCAACAAGAGACCATAAGTTGCTCCGCTCCATTCGCGCGGGTCTTGAAAAAGTTACAAACGATAAGACAATAAAGACTTTTATAGGTGTTTAGTAATTTTTCAAGCCTACAACTCCGCGCTAATGATGGTTTTTAAATATATTTTGCCTGCGCATCTTTGTTGTATCGTTGCCGTTAGAGCGACCTTGCGCAAGACCGCTAACGCAGGATTTTTGAAAAAACCTATTGAGTCACTGTTTGAGCCGCAATCCTTAAAAGTCGTTATCTGCGGCGAGTTTGCGAAATTGTTTTTCAAAAATCCGAGTAAGATATATAAACTTGCGCACCGGAGCAGGAGCTTTTGCATACTTTTGCCTCCGGGGAAAAGTATGGCGGGGTTAAGGGGCGCAGCGCCCTTATGAACTGTCACAATTGATATAAAAGGAAAACATATGAATATAAAACAGGCGGAAAAAACATACTTCATGCCCACCACAAAAAGGGTGGACTTGGTAATAAAAAAAGCAAAAAACCAGTTTATCTGGGATGAGAAAGGCAAGAAATATCTTGATTTCTTTTCCGGAGTAAGCGTCTGCAATTTAGGACATTTAAACGACGCGGTCGTTAAAGCTATGAAAAAACAGCTTGACGAATACGCGCACGTTTCAATCCACTATTATGCGCCGGTGTATATTAAGCTCGGAGAAGTGCTTGCTAAAAAATTCGGCGGCCGCGTATTTTTATCAAATACCGGAGCCGAAGCCAATGAATGCGCCATAAAAATAGCCAGGAAATTCGGGCATAACACAGGCGGACGTTATGAAGTTATAGCGTTTAAAAATTCTTTTCACGGCCGTACCGTTATGACAAGCGCGGCAACAGGACAAGAAAAGTTTCATGAATATTTAAAGCCGCTTCCTCCGAAATTTGTTTTTGCGGATTTTAACGATTTAAATTCGGTTAAAAAACTTATAAATAAAAAAACCGCCGCGATAATTGTTGAACCGGTGCAGGGCGAAGGCGGGATTTATGCCGCAAAGAAAGAATTTTTAAAAGGTTTGCGCGCTTTGGCCGATAAGCATAATCTCGTTTTAATTTTTGACGAAATACAAACGGGTATGGGAAGGACCGGCAAGCTTTTCGCATACGAGCACTTCGGCGTTAAACCCGACGTTATAACGCTTGCAAAATCCATAGCTAACGGTTTGCCGCTTGCCGCAACAATCGCTAATAAAAAATTCGGCGAAGTGTTCACTTACGGCGATCACGGTACAACTTTCGGCGGAAATCCGGTAGCGTGCGCTGCGGCGTTAAAAGTCGTCGAACTTTTAAATAAAAAGTTTTTGGACAATTCTTTAAAGACGGCAAAATATTTAAACGATAAGCTCAACGCCTTAAAAGCCAAGCATAAAATAATAAAAGAAATCCGCGGCCTTGGGCTTATGATAGGCATAGATTTAACTGTGCCGTCAGCCGCTATTGTAGCCGAATGTATTAAAAGCGGGCTTATAGTAAACGCTACACATAATACTGTTGTCAGGCTGCTTCCTCCGCTTATGATAACGAAAAAAGACGTTGATGCGGCGGTTAAAATTTTAGATACAGTTCTTAAAAAAGCTAATTAATTGTTACGCATGGAGTCGGAGCTTGAAAGGAAACTTCTGAAAAGGAGAAATAAATGAAAAAAATATTTACAATTTTAATGTCGCTATTTTTATTTACTGGAGTATTCGCAATAGATGGTTTTGCAAAAAGTAGTTCAAGGTCAAAATCATATAAATCATCATATTCAAAAAGTGTAAAAGTAAAAAGTTATACAAAGAAAGATGGCACTTATGTAGCTTCTCATACTCGAAAAGCTCCTAAGTCTAAAAAATCTAACTAAACAGAAACAGGTAATAAACAGGATAGACGTCATAAAGGAGATATTTAAAATGTCAGTTAAAAAAGTTGTTGTCGCTTATTCCGGCGGGCTTGATACTTCTATAATTTTATCGTGGATTAAAGAAAATTATAAAGCTGAAGTTATAGCCGTCTGCGTTGATGTTGGCCAAGGTAAAGAGCTTACCGGTCTTAAAGAAAAGGCGCGTAAAACCGGAGCGTCAAAATGCTACATAATCGACGCAAAAAAAGAGTTTGTCACCGATTACATATATCCTGCCATTAAAGCGGAAGCTTTGTACGAAAACAGATATTATCTCGGCACGGCGCTTGCAAGGCCTGTGATAGCTGAAAAAATCGCCGAAATAGTTAAAAAGGAAAAAGCCGACGCGGTTTGCCACGGCGCGACAGGAAAAGGCAATGACCAGGTTCGTTTCGAACTCGCGTTTAAAGCTTTGATACCAGGTATTAAAATAATTGCCCCGTGGAGAGAATGGACTCTGCGCTCGCGTGAAGACGCCATAAATTACGCTAAAAAAAGAGGCATCCCGGTACCTGTAACAAAAGCAAAACCGTATTCTTCCGACGCAAACCTTTGGCATATTTCTTACGAAGGCGGCGTAATGGAAGATATGAAAAAAGAATATGACAAGTCTATGTTTAAAATGACCGTCGCTCCGGAAGACGCGCCGAATAAACCGACATATGTGACAATAGGTTTTGAAAAAGGCGTGCCGGTTTCAATCAACGGAAAAAAACTTGAGCCTGTCGCCTTAATAGAAACGGCAAATAAAATAGCCGGGGCTAACGCCGTCGGCAGAGTTGATATGGTTGAAAACCGTCTTGTCGGCATGAAATCCCGCGGCGTATACGAAACTCCCGGCGGAACGCTTTTATACGAAGCTCATCACAAACTTGAAGAGCTCGCTTTAGACAGGGAAACTTTTCATTTTAAGCAGGAACTCGCGCATAAATTTGCCGAGCTTGCCTATTACGGGCAATGGTTTACGCCGCTTATGGACGCGTTGCAGGCGTTTATTGATAACACGCAAAAATATGTTACCGGCGAAATAAAAATGAAGCTTTACAAAGGCAACATGACTCCTGTTTCAAGAAACGCAAAGCATTCGCTCTATTGGGAAGAGCTCGCTACTTTTGAAAAGGACGAAGTTTATAATCAGAAAGACGCTGAAGGGTTTATCAATCTTTGGGGACTTCCGACCAAAGTTATAGCCCTCAAAAGAAAGAAAAAGTAACGCGGCTTAAAATTTTGGACTGCAGCTTTGCAAAACCTGAGCTCATGTACCCAGCGCTCCGCTCTACTTCGGTACACATCGCTCGGTTTTGCTTCGCTTCGCCGCAAACTTTTAAGCCTTAACGACAAAGACGTTAGTTGTTGCAGTGCGACCTTTGCGCAAGACAAAGACGAATGATTTTTGAAAAACCTATTGAGTCACTGTCTGAGCCGAATTCCTTATAAGTCTTTATACGGCGCACTGCCTAAGGCAGGTGAGACTTTCTGAACGGTTTGCGAAATTGTTTTCAAAAATTATGAGTAAACATATAACAAACTTGCGCAACCGAGCATACATTTTTGCTTACTTTTGTTGTTTGACAAAAGTAAAGAGGGGTTAAGGGGCGCAGCGCCCTTATGAACTGCCACAAGTGGCAGAAAGGATTTTAAATGAAAAATCTTGATTTTGAGCAGTTCATCGGTTCATTCAGTTTTGACCAGAGACTTGTGACTGTCGATATTTTGGGATCTATAGCGCATGTTCAAATGCTTGTAAAAAGTAAAATTTTAAAGCAGGCTGACGGCGCTAAAATTATTGCCGGCTTAAATTCAATTTTAAAAAGTATTCACAAAGGCTGGAAACTGCCGAAAGAAGAAGATATTCATTACGCAGTGGAAAAAGAGCTTATGCGCAGAATAGGCGCAGTCGGCGGAAAAATGCATACCGCAAGAAGCCGCAACGATCAGGTCGCGACTGATTTAAGGCTTTATATACGCAAAGAAATAGACGAAGTAACCGAACTTGTTAAAAAGTTTCAAAATATATTGCTTCAAAAAGCGCAAGAAAATAAAGACGTCATTATGCCGGGCTTTACGCACTTGCAGCCCGCTCAGCCGGTTTTGGCGGCGCATCATTTGCTTGCTTACGCGCAGATGTTGCAAAGAGATAAAGAAAGACTTGCCGACTGCAGAAAAAGGGTGAATGTTTTACCTCTCGGCAGCGCGGCTCTGGCGGGGACATCGTTTAAAATAGACAGACATTTTACGGCAAAACTTTTAGGCTTTGACGGGATATGCGAAAATTCTTTGGATGCCGTAAGCGACAGGGATTTTGCAATAGAGTTCGCATTTTGCCTTTCGACAATAGCGCTGCATCTTACGCGTTTTGCGGAAGAAATAGTTTTGTGGATGAATCCGGAATTTGCCTACATAAAAATTGCAGATAAGTTTACTTCCGGATCTTCTATAATGCCGCAGAAAAGAAATCCGGACTGCGCGGAAGTTATAAGAGGAAAGTCCGGCAGAATTTTCGGGAGTTTATTTGCGCTGCTTACAATCGTTAAATCGCTTCCGCTTGCTTATAACAGGGATTTGCAGGAAGACAAACCGCCCGTTTTTGACGCCGCAGACAATTTAAAACTTTCGCTTGAGGTCGCCGGAGAAATGCTTGCAAGTTTAAAATTTGTAAAAACGAACACTGAAAAAAGCGCGCAAAAAGGTTTTATGGCGGCTACTGAAATAGCAGATTATCTCGTAAGGCAGGATATTCCTTTCCGCGAAGCGCACGGCGTTGTGCAGCAGATTATCGCGTATTGCGCGGCCAACTGTAAAGATTTCAGCACTTTGTCGCTGCAGGAATATAACAAGTTTTATCCGAAAAAATATCCGATTTTTAAAAACGACATATTTAAACTGATATCTCTTGAGAAAATAATTGAAAAGAAAATTTCCGAAGGCGGAACCTCAAAAAAATCTGTCGAAAAACAGATTTCGTCTTTGAAAAATTTAATTAAACGGAAATAATGATGAAAACAAGACTTTTAATTTTATCTTTGGCTGTTATTGCCGGGTTTGCGGGCTTTGCCGCTGCGCAAAACGAAAAGTTTGAAAGGGTTTTGACCGAAGCCGACAGTATCAGGTCTGCGCTTGCCATAAATCCGGACATACTTATACAGTCGCAAAATATAGATATGGCGCAGCAGAGAATAAACGAAGCTCACTCGCTTTATCTTCCTCGTATAGATGTAAACTTTAATCTGTCTAAGTTTGAAAGCCATCAAGATATGGTGCTTTATGGGCAGTCGGTTCCTGCGCCGGTGTTTTTGCCGTCGGGCATTCAAAAATATTATTTTGCCACAAGAGTCGCCGTTTGGCAGGATCTTTATTCCGGCGGAAGGGTGCGCACCACCAACAAACTTGCCGAAATTAATATGCAGAAAGTCCGCAACGACGAAGTTATGGTGAAAAACCGCGTAATTTTTGAAGTTAAAACGGCATTTAACAGTTCTTTGTACTTTAAAGAGCTGATAAAATTTTATAAGACAAAACCGCAAACCCAGGAAGTTAAAAATAAAATAGAGATGGCAGAGCTTAATTTTTCTAAAGAGCTGCTGGGCTTGCTCAGCGCCGTCGGACTCGAGCTTGATACAATAGCGGATGTAACCGGCGATTTTACAGCGCGTATAGTAAATATTGATTTAAACAAAAGTCTTCTTTTGGCTTACAGATATAAACCTGAAATTCAGATGGCGCAGTATCGTGAAACGGTGGACAGTTTAAGCGCAAATCTTCTTAGCCAGCGCAAATATCCGGTTGTGTCGCTCGGCGCGGCGCAGGAATGGACGGGCGAGCAGATTTTAAGCGACGCATCGAACTGGTATTTAATGGTTAATGTCAACATTCCTGTTTTTGACGGCGGCGGAATGCTTGCAAGAGCAAGGCAAGGAAGCATTCAGGCAAGAAATACGGCGCTTGAAAGATCTAAAACCGAGGACGCCGTGCGCCTTGAAGTCAGCAGAGCTTTTTTAGAATACAGCTTTTGGAAAAGAAAAGCGTTAGAAAGAAATCTTATGAATAAAAAAACAGGATTCAACGAAGAAGAACTTGAAATAATATATAACCTCAACAGAAGTTATTTTAGTCTTGAACTTGCCGTGGGAGTTCAGCTTGATTCGTATTAAATTTGTAACACTTCTTATTTTATCGGTTTTTGCCTCGCAGATATGCGCGCAATCTGTTTTTGAATTCAGCGAAGAAGATTTGGCGGTCGATATTTTATGGGGCAGAGTCCAAGTTTTGCCTAAAGAGAAGCGCCCTAAAGTCGCGCTTGTTTTAGGCGGCGGCGGCGCCAGAGGTTTTGCGCATATCGGCGTTTTAAGGGTTTTTCAGGAAAAGCAGATTCCGATTGATTTAGTTGTCGGAACTAGTATAGGTTCTGTAGCCGGCGCGTTTTTTTGCGCGGGAGTCCCCATGTCAAAAGTGGAAGAGATCGCCAAAAATATATCGTGGAATGAAATATCAAATTTCAGCGCTCCGTCTCTTGCGTGGATGTTTTTAAGCGAGAATCTTTTATCCAACGAAAAGCTTGTCAAATTTATAAACGATAATATCGGAGACATAACATTCGCCGATTTGAAAATTCCTCTTATAGCAGTGGCGACTGATTTAAACACCGGCGAAAGGGTTTTGCTTAAAGAAGGCAGCGTGGCTTTTGCCGCAAGAGCAAGTTCTAATATACCCGGTATTTTTAAACCGGTTGAATACAGACAGCGGTTTCTTGTAGACGGCGGACTTTCGGAAAATATTCCGGTAAATGTGGCTGAAATTTATAATCCGGACATAATTATAGCCGTGGCGGTTCCCGCAGACATTACAAAAAACTCAACCGGAAACGTTTATACGACGCTTATGCAGGCCATATATATACAGGGCAGCGTTATGGATATCGAAAATCTCAAGCGCGCCGATGTTGTCATCCGCCCCGATGTCGGAAATATCAGCGCTATAGATATGGATCGCGCTTATGAAACGATAGGTCTTGGCTTTTTTGCCGCTGAAAAAGCGCTAAAAGAAATTAAAATGAAAATTATAAATAAAACTTCGGAGAAATATCTGCTTGAATAAACTAAGCCCTCTAATCATTTTATTTTTTTTAATAGCGTTCGGGCAAAATCTTTTTGCGCAAAGAAATGTTGTCAAAATAAGCTTTGAAGATTATGAAAAAGAAGCTGAGGCGCTTGTCATTGATAAGAATTATGACGGAGCTATCGACATATATTCCAAGCTTTTAAGCCAAAATCCGTCAAAAGAGAAAAAATACGAATATTATCTTTTAACGGGCGATGCGTATTTATCCCAAAAAAAATATTCAAATGCTTTAAGCGGCTATAACAGCGCTGCCGCGCTTTATAACAGATACGAAGCGCGTTTAAAGATTGGAGACACGCTTCTAAAGAGCGATTTGTTTACTCTTGCCGAAAGAAGTTTTTTGGATGTGCTTGATAAAAACAAGCGTTCTGATTTTGCCAAAAGAAGGCTGGGAGATATTTATTTAAAGCAGGGCATTTATTTAAAATCGCTTCAGTATTATGAGTCTGTGGACCATTTTTATTTGGACAGGGCGACAATTATCAATATGTCAAAAGCTTATAGAATCGTTGGGCAAAGCGAAAAAGCCATTGAGCTTGTTCGGAAATATTTAAGATATTCTGATGATGCCGAGATTTTATTTATGCTTGGCGTGTTATATGGCGATATCGGGGATTATAATAAAGCTGAAGAAAACTTTTTGGCTTCAATAGCCATTGACGGCTCAAATTACGCGGCTTTTCTTTATGCGGCTGCTATTTATGAAGGCAATCAAGATTTGGCAAAAGCCAAAAGTTTTCTTTTAAAAGCGTCAAGCTTAAACCCTTCCATCGCTTTGACGGATTTAATGCTCTCAAGGATTTCGTATAAAATGAAAGATATGACCGGCGCTAAAAAATACGCGTTGAGCGCTCAGAAAAAAGCAGATACGCAATTTATGGCGCAGCAGGCTCAAAGAATGGTAGATTTTTATAACGGCAAATGACAAGTAATAACTTGTTTTAGTATAATAAATCGTTAAAAATGTGAAAAGTGAATAGTGGAAAGTGAAATGGACGACAAAACTACTAAAAACTCAGCCGTTAATTCCACTTTTAATTTTCCACTTTCCAAATTGAGGTAAAAAGATGTTAAAGTACAAAGGCAACGATTTATTCGTTGAAAATGTAAAACTATCGCAGATTGCTAAAAACTATGGCACGCAAATTTACGTTTATTCAAAAAAACAGATAACGGATAATTTTTTAGCTTATAAAAACGGGTTGAAAAGCGCCAACGCGCTTGTTTGTTTTTCCTGTAAAACAAATTCTAACGGCAGCATTTTAAAACTTCTTGCGCGTCTTGGAGCCGGAGCCGATACCGTAAGCGGCGGGGAAATTTATAGGTGCTTAAAAGCAGGGTTTTCTCCAGAAAAAATAGTTTTTGCCGGAGTTGGTAAAACTGCCAAAGAAATTGAGTTTGCTCTTAAAAATAAAGTTTTTATGTTTAACGTTGAGTCGTTTGAAGAGCTTGATGCCATAGACAAAATAGCCGGCAAACTTAAAACTAAAGCGCGTATAGCTTTTAGAATAAATCCGAATGTTGACCCTGACACGCATTCTCATATTGTTACAGGCAAAAAAGGTACGAAGTTCGGCATACCTTATGAAGACGCCGTTAGCGCTTACTTGGCGGCAAAGAAGAAAAAAAACATAATTATTTCCGGCATTCACAGCCATATAGGCTCGCAGATTTTAGAGACTGATTCTTATTTTGTTGCCGCTAAAAGAATGAAAAAGGTTATTGACGATGTTGCGAAAGCCGGCATAAATATCGAGTATGTAAATTTCGGCGGCGGGCTTGGAATAGAGTACGAAAAAGGCCAGCACGCTCCTTTGCCGAAAGAGCTGGCTGAAAAAGTATTTTCTGTTTTCGGTAAAGATAAAAAATTTATATTCGAACCCGGGCGCTCAATAATAGGAAATGCAGGTGCTTTGCTTGCGAAAGTTATTTACAGAAAAATTTCCGGCGGAAAGAGTTTCTTGATAACCGATGCCGGCATGAACGATTTAATAAGACCGTCACTTTACGACGCGTATCACGAAATTTTGCCGGTTAAAAAAAACTCGGCGAAAAAAGTTAAAACTGATGTTGTAGGACCTATATGCGAGTCCGGCGATTTTATGGGAAAAAACAGAATGCTGCCGGTTCTGGATCAGGGTGAATATCTTATCGTTAAAGATACCGGCGCTTACGGCGCGGTCATGTCTTCGCAGTATAATTCACAGCCTTTGGCGGCGGAAGTTTTGGTTGACGGCAGTAAAACAAAACTTATAAGAAAACGCGCCGAATATAAAGATTTACTATTAAACGAGATTTAAGGGTCAAGGGGACGGGGGTAGTGACCAGCATGGTCAATAGCCCCGTCCCAATGACACTACACTAGGGAAATATATGAAAATCAATTTTTCAAAACTAACGGCTGCCGGCAATGATTTTGTCTTGATAGATAACAGAGACAACAAAATCTCTCCGGCAACTTATTCGTCTCTGGCTAAAAAGCTTTGCGACAGAAAATATTCAATCGGCGCGGACGGTCTTATTTTGCTTGAAAAAAGCGTTATAAAAGACTTTAAGATGAAATATTTAAATTCCGACGGTTCGCAT
>Ga0209628_10000534_pt1 | contig 23460 bp, 38 predicted proteins | sample TergutCu122P4_FD_187285 | JGI IMG/M metagenome (GOLD analysis project Ga0209628, IMG submission 187285) | Cubitermes ugandensis P4 segment gut microbial communities from Kakamega Forest, Kenya - Cu122 P4 (SPAdes) (version 2) | ecosystem: Host-associated > Arthropoda: Insects > Digestive system...
TTGTCGAAGCGTTTCGCTGCAGAGATTTCAACCGCCCCTACCCTCCAGAAAAAAATTTATTCTGAAAGCGGAAAAAGTTTTTCCAAAAAAAATAAAAATATTTCAAAAAATACTTGACAACTATGAAGTATTATGCTATAATAAAAACATAGAAAGGAGGTGGTGAGTATGGGTGATAAAATAAGAATAGTCTTTCAAACGATAGCATACATCCTTGTCGCGGTCTACAACGCAATAAAGATATGGAAAGAGCTACATAAGAAAGACTAGTCCAAAGGGTGAGGGGAAATCTCCTCCCCTCACCCTCTTTATTATATCATCCATCAAGTCTATGCGCAACCTTAAAAAAATAATAGATATCCCTGTCCTGGCAGTTTTCGTACTAACCCTTGCCGATATGGATTATAACAACCTTAGGCTTTCCGATTTTGTTATACTTGGTTTAATTGCGTTAAATATCATATTAATGGCTGTTTACTATATCAGCCGCATCAAAAATAACCGTGTATAGTTTTGAGAATAAAAACGATATTGCTCAATTCATTAAGCTTAATTTAGTAACGTCAGTTCAAGCGGCAGAAATTTTAGGCTGCACAAGATCAAATATTTCTGACCTCATCAAACGAGGAAAATTAAAACCCGCCGTCGAGCTTAGTCAAACCATGTTATTCTGGCGTGAAGAAATTGAAACAAGACGGGCAATATCTCCGAAAGCAGGAAGGCCAAAGAATTCAAGAGGGTAAATAACCCTCTTGTTTTTTTATCCCCCAACATCCGCTTTCCTTCGCCGTTATCGTCGAATGGCAGGACGTACACAAACTCATAAGGTTATCGATCGCATGGGTACCGCCATCAGCCAGCGGCTTTTTATGGTGAACCTCTTGCGCCGGAGTCAGCCGCCCTGCCAATTTGCATTGTTCGCACAACGGATGTTTGGCGATATAGGTCGCGCGGATTTTACGCCAGCGATAGTCATAACGCCCCCAGGTATCCGGATCACGTTGTTTGTTGTACCGCGCATCCATCAATTTTTTATGTGTATCACAGTATCTGCCGCCCGTCAGTTCAGGGCAGCCCTGATACCTGCATGGTTTTTTTGGTTTCGTTGGCATCCGCGCCACCTTCTTTACAAGCAAAAAGCCGCTTTCAGCGGCTGAATATACTACGCCCCCCGCTGGTACGCGTGACTGTCAAGCCAGAGGCGTCGGGAGTCCTATTTTACAAACGCCCCGCGCGAAAAGGAGAAAAAACGCGCGGGGCTAATAAAGGGAGAAATACAATTATGAAAATCTCAGTTTACAGAATAACACAGATTATCAAAAATAAAGTCATCAAATTTTAACAGCCTTTTCTCGGATTCCTGGCGGATATATTCCGTATATAACCTTCGCTATAGTTCATTTCATCAGCAATCTCATACAACCGCTTCTTTTCAATATCGCGCATATAAATTACCTTCGCGTCAATGCCCTCCGCCTCACCAAGCCTTTTCTCCGCTTGGGTTATCGCCTTTTCAAAGCCGCCAATGATTTCATTGAGGGTATTCGCTGCCATGAGCATTTCCTTAAATTCTTCTACTTCGTCCGCAAAACTCACTTTATCGTATGAAAATTTGGACATTGCGTTCATGACCGCCTTGCAGACAGATTTCGCGTCTTTCAATGTTTGCAGGTAGCTCGCCATATCCTTAAAAAATGAAATCATTTCTCTATAAGTTTCCAATACCACGCTCCCGCCCCCTTGAAATTTTTGTCAGTATATTATATACTAAACCTGTATGGTTTCCAGGGCGGCGCGAGCTGCCTTTTTATTTTGTTATATGTTAAGCCCGTTTTCCGGTAATTCATAGTCAGTCGGAATTTCATCATCCGGATTCCACAACTCGCACGGTGGATCCATCGCATACATATTTGAAGTGTTTCCTCGCATGATGGATATGCACTCATACTTGCCAACCGGACAAGATTCGCAATCGGTTATTTCGCCAGCTTTCATTCCCGTTCCTCCCATTCGTCGCATGTGTCGTCATCGCACGTCCAGTCCGCGATAACCGACTGTAATTTTGGTGAAAATGTATCTATAAATCCACTGATTCCGTCGTACCATCGCATATTCCACGCGTCAATGGCCTCATTACGTGTCGCGCGCTCCGGCCCCGCTGAACGGCACTTCTTGCACATAACGGCACAACATCCGAACAGAGCTTTAGCCCCACCCTTACCCCCGCAAAACGGGCACGGTTTTAATTCTTCGCTCAAATCCCCCAACTCCTCAAATAGTCATCAACAAACATCGATATAAACAAGAATTACTTTTTGCCAAGCTAAATCTTTGACAATTTTCTCGGCCTCACTGTAAGCTGTTTCTATGTCCGCGTCTTCAAATTCATGTTCCGCTATGTAATCAACCAGTGTTTCTTCGTCAAGGCTTCGTATATAAATCGTTTCGTCATCTCCGTGACCATGATTTCCATCATAAATCTCATCGACCTCAGCGCTTGCGATATCAGCTAACCAATAAGTATGGTCATCACTGGCGCAAACCTCATAGTTTACCATGAACTTAACTGCTAAATCCGGGTTTTCATCTACGAGCTTTATTAAACCTGCGAATTTTTTATTCAAATCACCCAACTCCCCTCAAATAGTCCAAATTTAATACATTATGTAGCAGCCCAAAAACGGATTTCTTTCTGCCCGATGAGGCCAATTCTTAAAATCATTCTCATTGTCATTGTTTATTAATTTGTTATCCAACCATTTTTATCACGCTGGTACTACTACTTTTTCGCTGGTACTACTACTACTTTTACACGCCGAAATTTTCAAAAAGTGTTAGTATTCCAAATTTTTTATAGTAGTAGTACCAGCAAAGTACGAGCAAAAAAGTACCGGCAAATTAACTCATCCGTAACTGCTTTTTGATTTCCTCGAACTGACTCTCTGTCAGTAAAAATTCATAAGGCTGATTACCTGCTTTCCTGTCCCCGATCATTTTAATACCGAAATCCTCCTGTAACTTTTCGACTTCACTAAATATTGCGGTTGATTTTATATTGTTGCATTTAAGCTTTGTCCTTATCCATGAGGGGCCGAACTTCCTCTCCTGTATGGCAAGTTCAATAATCCCCTCTGTCTTGTCATCCGAAAATAATTTTTTCGATTTTTGATTTTGCTCTTTAAAATTATTTACGGATGTGTTATAATCCGATTGGTTGATGTTCATGATAGGTTCGTCAACTGCTTGGGGAGTATGCCGCGCCGTTTGTGTGTTATCCGTGGACGGTGCGCCGCCCCCCGCCTCACTGCCGACAATATGCTCCGAACGGTTGTAGCGCTGCGCCGCGCTTCGAGGATACCGCTTAATCAAGCCTTTTATCAGCGCCTGCACTTCACTGTCGCCGATGTTAAACCCCTGCAGCCTCTCCGACTCAGCCGCGCCGCTCGACAAAAACTTCATGTCGCCCTTGCCCCGAAGTTTCTCGGCCCCAAGCTCATCCAGGATCATTCTGCTGCTTATCCCGCTGTCCACCTTTAAAGCTATGCGCGTAGGGAAATTCAATTTTACAGCGCCTTCTATGACCTTTCGGTCTGGTCTATGCATAGAGGCTACGAGATGGATCCCGCAGGCGCGGGCCATCGAGGCGAGCTGTTTCAGCGGCGTTTCCGCGTTGAACCCTTTATCGAGCATCAGATTCGCGAACTCGTCAATGATTACGACGATGTACGGCAGTTTAGCGCCCGATTTCTTTTTGTAAGCCTCAATATTGGTAAAACCGTTGAGCTCCAGCAGCCTGTACCGGCGGTTCATCTCGCTAACCAGAAAATTCAGGACGCCTGCCGCGTCATGGCCGTCCGTAACGACGTCCCCGATCAAATGCGGTATACCGTTGTACCGCGTCAGCTCCGCGCGTTTGGGGTCGATCATCACGAAACGCAAATCTTCCGGACGGTTTTTCCGCAGCAATGAGCAAATCAGCACGTTGAGGAATACGCTCTTCCCGCTGCCGGTCGTCCCGGCTATCAGGCAATGCGGGAACTCCGCGATATTGCCGTATCTCACCTGGTTACTGACGGTCAGCCCGATCGGGACCGACAGCTTGCCGCTTGACAAAAATTCGTCGTCATCGAAAACATGATCCAGGGTTATGGCTTCAACATACTTCTTCGGTACATCCACGAAAATCTTTCCGTTTTCCTTTGTTATCGTCACCAAACCCGACCTGAGTTTTAACTGCATCTCATCCGCGAGGCTCAATACGCTCTTGACCCTTGCCTGGCCCACTTTTATTCGATACCTGTCAAGCGTGACGCCTTCGATTCGCTTCTTGACGCGGGCATCGATTCCATACTTTTCAAATACCTTGTCTATGGCCTCGGCTTTGCTTTTTTCGGACTTATCCGCTAACTCGCCCACTTTCTCACTGATATATTTATACAATGCGAACAAAATAATCAAAACCGGAACCATAAACCTGAATGAACCTAAAAAGCCGCTGAAAAATCTATACGCCGCGTTCCCCAAAAGCCCGTTGCTTCCCTCGAAACAGTAGACGGTTACCAATACCGCCAGGGCAACGGAAGCCGTCAGGCTGATTGTTCTATATGTTTTTGCCATGCTTTTTAAATACCCCCCCACCCTGCCGGGATACTGCTTTATCCCTGTTCAATTTCGTAAATCATCTCCAAAATCGGGTAAACCTGATGAGGCACAACAGCGTTCCCTAAACAAGTAAGTCTGTCCACCCCCGCGGCACGTCCATCATCATTTCGTAGTATTCCGCGCACTGGCTCCAGGTCGCGCCATTGTAGAGCAGGAAGTATATAGTCCGCTGTGTCTTGTTGTATTTCGGCTGAAACAGCCTGTGCAAACAAGTTTGCAGGTCTTTTTTGTTGGAACGTTCCGCCGCCGTCCCGTCGCTTGCTTTGGGTGTGGGCAATAATAAAAACTCGCTCTCGTCTATGTATGGCTCCAACCCATGCGGCAGGAAAGCAACACCATCCGACATTATACCCCATTTTGGCCAAGTCTCGCAGAATTCGTCCAAAGAATCGGCCACCTTCGCTTGACAATAACCCCGGTACATTTTCTCCCACAATCCATCGCGGTTTAATTTCGCGAATGATTCTTGCGAATTCCCCCCATAAATCACGTTCATCATAAGACGCCAAACGCTTTCCCGCAAAGCTGTGAGGCTGGCAGGGGAACCCCCCTGATAATAACGTTGGCTTCTCAATTCCCGTTCGTTCTCGAAAAGATTTAACTGTAACATCCCTTACATCCCTCCATCTCGGTACGTCAGGCCAATGTTTTTCAAGTACTTTTGTCGGATAGTCGGCGAATTCGCACTGCCCGACAGTTTCAAAACCGGCCCGTTCGGCGGCCAGGTCAATGCCGCCGATGCCGGAGAATAACGAAAGATGCGTCAGTCTCCTGTTTGGTATAAAATCACTCCTCATTCGGTCAGTTCGCCACTGCCCCGCTGGATTCGATAAAATCAAACAAAGTCGGCATGTCACGCTCTTCCTCGGCGGCCTTTAAATATGCCAGCCCATCAGCGTAATAATCCGCGTTAAGTTCGGTACCGACACCGTAACGTCCCATCTTTACGGCAATCATCGGAACGGTAAACAGACCGGCGAACGGATCATACACGACGTCACCCGGATTTGAATAACGATCGATTATCCGTTCCACAATATCGAATTGCAGCGGGCAAACATGCATCTGCTTTTGTTTCTGGCTCTGTTTCGTGTTCAGCGTCCTCATGCGGTTTACGTCGTCCCAAACCATGGATGACCAGCTCGGCGGCGCGACAACCATGAAAGTTTTTGACATCATGCCTTTTTCCTCCAGAGTCCTGGCCAACTTGACATGTTCATCGTAGTTATACACATTGCCGCGCGACATCAGGCTAAAAGCCTTTTGAACCTTGTTAATCGGCATTTGAGCTATGTCTTCAGGCGTCAGAACTCTGTTCCCGGATGAGCGCCAAAAAGCGTGGGCGTCCAACTGCCAGCGCGATAATGAATAGCTGATTTTATCGCGCTTTACCGGCTCATCCGCGTAGGCCGCGCTGGTATCGGTCGGCAATTTACGGAAAAGCAATATATATTCGGGACATCCGACGCCCATTTTTGAACCGTCCTTGCATTGCTCCGAATATCCAAGCCTGTATGTCTGGTTGTTTTCGCGGACAACATCCGTCAAAACCGTTATTTGGCCGATAAACTGAAATCCGTGTTTGATGCAGTGCATCAGGGTCAGCGCGGTGAACGGCTCAATTGTCGGCATTCCCGTGCCGGTAGCGTTCCCGAATAACACCCGGTCTTTGACATGACACGCGAAGATCCGTCCGGGCTTCAAAACCCGCAGGAGCTCCGGCGTTAAAAAGTCCATCTGCTCAAAAAATCTCGCGGTGTCCTCGTTATGGCCCAGATCGTTGTAGCTCGGCGTATATTCGTAATGATTCGAGAACGGTATCGACGTGTGTATCAGCCCGACGCTGTTTTCCGGCATTGAGGCGGTTTCCGGAATGCAGTCATTTAAAACCGCCTTATAATGGTTCCCCTCATTAACAATTCGCTCCACGCCTATACTCCTTTTCATATTTTCTTTAATTGCGGCGCCGCTTAAGCCGTACCGCTTGATAATCGCCGTCATCTTTTCGGCCATTTCGTCATGCCGCCGCCATTTGTCCAGTAAAACGCGCAGAATTTCCGCTTCGGATTCGGTATAAATAATGTCAATACGGACGATCTCGGGCTGCAAAAATCTGTAAATACGGTGTATAGCTTGCAGAAAGTCGTTAAATTCGTAATCAATCCCAATGAATACAGCCCGATGACAATATCGCTGGAAATTACAGCCCGAACCTGAAAGTGACTTCTTTGTCGTGAAAATCTTAATTTTACCGTCGGAAAAATCAATAACGCGCTGTTCCCGCAAATCGTATTCCATGGAGCCGTGTATATCAACAGCCTGCGGAATCGCCTTTTTTATCGCCGCTCGTTCAGATTCCAGGTCATGCCACAAAATAAAATGGTCATCCGGTGAGCTTTCAACGATCTCTTGGGCTTTCGCGACGCGCCTGTCGATTGATCCGCTTTTTTCTTTAGCCGCCGCTGAAAGCGATATTGCCGCGCTTCTTTTGAGTGAAAACTGGCCGTCCCGGTCAATCTCAAACTTTGTGGGATCGTCATCAATCTTATGGTAACGGACATCCAGCGGCGGCAAATCGTATCCGCTGTCATCATAGCCCAAATCCGAGGGCTTTGTTATCAGCAGCGCCCAACTTGACACCCACAGCCAAAACTCGTCCTCTTTATGCGGATATAGCGTCAGGTTGTTCGCCTTCGTGGAGTCACGCTGGAAAAACCGCGTCAGCGCCTGTCCCGTGTCCATTATTTCCAGATACCCGGCGTAATGTATCAGCTCTTTGTATTTGTTCGGGGACGGCGTGGCCGTGCAGACAAGCTTATACGGCACGCCCTGAAATTTCTCCATAAACGTCTGATACGTCTTAGAGCCGTAACTCCGCAGAACGGACGCCTCGTCAAGCGACATGGCCGTGAACTCTTTCGGGTCGATGTCCCCATCGCGGACACGCTCATAATTCGTCAGTACAATTTTTGTGCCGGAAGCCCGCGCCTCGGCCATCGTCCGCACATATTCCGGCGGCTCCATGCCGAGGATTTTAGACGCGTCGCGCTGAAACTCCTGACGCACCCCAAGCGGCAGCACTATAAGGGCTTTCCCGCCGAACCGCTCCGTTATGATCCGGCAGTACTCAAGTTCCTGTACCGTCTTGCCCAACCCGAAACTTTCAAACAAGGCCCGCCGCCCGCCCTGAACCGCCCACATAACAGCGTCGCGCTGATGCGGCTTAAGTGCGGCGTTTATTTCGTCCGGATATATCTTGAAACCGCTTTTCGGCACGGTTAATATCTTGTTCTGTAAAAATTCAGCGTAGGTCATATTCTATCTCCTCATCCTGTATACGCCGCATCTCAGCAAGCCACAGCTTCCGCTGAATCGGCCATAGCCGCCTGAACTCCTCAAGCGACTTAATCCTGTCCGGATCGCGCTCGCTATCGGGGTTTTTAGATTTCTTCGGCATTATTCGCTTCACCCCACGGAAATTCCTGTATCAGCGGCTCGCCCCAAACGTCAGCGAGGCTGTTCTTCATAAATACGGGTATCCCGCTACCGCTCGCGGTTTCGAGTATATTTTCGATCCAGGCCCGCTCCGGCCTTACTTTGCCCTTTCGGTTGCCGGTTTCCGCGTCGATGATTACCCAGTCCACCGTCTTAATGGGATTGTTAATTTTATCAAAGGGCCTCATTATCGGCTCTATACTGACGAATGTGTTATTACGGTCGCTCCACCAGAGCCGCTCTTCCTGCGTCGTCACCGTCGAGCCGTACCAGAGGTTATCTGCCTCCGGAAGGATTTTCTTCTCCGCCAACTCAGTATACCGCGCTGGATTCTTCGTCAGAAACAAATATCTGTGCCACGGAGCGGCCTCACAAGCCACAAAAACGGCATCGATCCACTCATCCGGCACCCAGTCCCCAAACAAGTCAGCCATTGAGCAAACAAAAATGTTTTTCGGTTCTTTCACGCTTTGCGGCTCGTTGAGGCGGTATCTGTGGAATGTCGGGTCAAAGCCGTATGGGTACGGAGCAGCGACAACCTTGCCGTCTCTGGTTATTTTGCTCAATGGTTTCTCAAGTTCTACCGGGCCGTCATACGGATTAAAACATGTTGTTTCTCCCTCAAGCTCATAGCCGTGGAAGCGCCGCGCTTGTTTCCTGGCATAGCAGTACGGGCAGTCATGGAGACATCCCGTCACTGGGTTCCACGTATAATCAAAACACTCTATCTTCGTCTTGTTCATGCCGAACCTCCTCAACCATAACCCTTATCAAGTCCCCGTCGTAGAACTCCTGAAAGAACTCCTTAAAATACGCCTTGGCGTCATCTTCGATTACCCAGCCTTTCATCCCGTCAATAACGGCTTTCGCGAAGAAACCGTGGTTGTCGAGGTCAAGGCCGTCCTTCGGATAGGCGATACTGATGCGGACGGGGTTTTCAAAAGGCTTCCTGGGTATCCTATGCCGTTTAAGGGTATTAATCGTCTTTAAGCGTATCGCGTCAGCGTATTTGTTGCGATCTCCCCAGTGTTTACGGGAACAGATCCAATTCAGGCTGTCGAACGACGTCGGCTTGTAATTTATGTAAAACTCAACCAATTTTAACACATCCCGATCAAATCCCTTTCAACCTCAGTTTGCGGAGTCTGGAGCCGCATAGCCTCTTTCCAGAGGTCGCTGCTTACCGCCTGCGGGTCGTATTTATGCCATGGTGAAATGGCGGCGTCAATAGTCGGCATCCTGATGTGCTTGTACTTATCACCGGCAGCGCATGTGCAGCGGGCGGCGAACTCGTAAAACAAGTCGCCTATTTTCCGCAGGTATAAAGCATACCCGTGATCCCCGCATTTCCCGCATAACATAGCCGTCACCATTCCGCCAGAGCCGCCAATGCAGCCCTTTTCGCGGCAATCTCGTCTGACCGTTTTCTCTCGCGTTTAGTGCGTTCGGCCTGCTTGCGCGCCTCGGAATCGGAAAGCGAGTCAATAATCGCCGCCCTTGCTTTCTCAAACGCGATTATAACCTCGCTTTTATCCTCGGTCTGTTTAGGCTGCGGTATTGGACTGTCCGCAAGCAAACGTCGTGTCGGCCGATTATCCGTTAGTTTGGCCATATTTTCGGATTTTACCGACTCGATGCGCGCGTACAGCGACGGCGGCAGGATCGCGTTATCCGCGCGGGTTTTGGCAAAGCTGTTATAAATCCTGATGAACTGTGCCCGCATGGTGCCGATATTGTCAGACTCGGCACGGCGAATATCGTAGAATCCGCCGACCGCCCTGAACGCCCTTTCCCAGGCTTCGTCGGACATCAGATTTCTGAGCTCAATTCCAGCCTGCGGGTTGTCAGAATACTCCCCGTATTTGCGAATATACAAAAGAACCGATGACCAAGCCTTTTCGCCGTCAATATCCGGATTAGCGTCCGGTCTCCGCATAGCGACGATCTCCGCGTTCACGTCACCGATTGACGGCGGGAATTTAGGGTTTTTAATTATCGCGGATTTAAGCGCGTCATATACGATTCCGGCAGGGTAGTCCCGTAAACAGTCGAACCAAAGCCCAATCGCTATATTGGCCTGTTTAGCCGTCTGACCTCTGTAGAAAGAAGGGTAGGCCGCCTGTATTACCTCCATCAGGCTCTCGGTCTCCTCTCTCGTCATAAATAATTTCAACCTCCTTTATTTCGTGTCTTTGTCCCATCTCACGTTCGCGGCGAAGCCTTTCCATGCCGGTCAAATGGCTGTCGTCTTTGTTTGTGAATTGCGCCGTTTTGGGCCTGGTCATGTGCGCGAACAACTTATCATACTTATCCCGTAGGCTTTTTGTACTCAGTATATTGGCGCTCCAAAACGGATCCGTAACCGCGAATCTAAGCACCTGACGCAGTTCATCCAGTGGCTTCTTATCGAGCCTCAGCAAATAGTCTATATGAACGCACCACTTGAAAAGCTCGTTATCATCCCTCGGGACTCTTGCGTGGGGATTCTTCTCAAGAATCTTGTCAGCAAGGTATTTTGAGCTTTTATACTCAATGCCGTCGAGGTCAAAAGATTTTTTCGCCATCGACGTCGGCGCGCCAGCGTCCGACGAAGAAGTATTTATGGTTTTCTGTTTTGTGTTTTCTGTTTTATGTTTTATAATGTGTTCGCCTACCTGTTCGCCTACCTGTTCGCCTACCTGTTCGCCTACCTGTTCATAATGAACAGGTGCATTTTTTACATGTTCATTATGGGCGGGTAGACTCTTTACCTGTTCGGGTACCTGTTCAATATGGGCAGGTGTATTTTTTACTTGGGCGGGCACCTGTTCATACAGAATAGGTAAACAATATTTAGCAAGGACATGTTTGCCTGAGCCTTTTTCATAGATCAGCAGCTTTTTTTGGATTAACTCATTCCGCGCCCTTTGCAGAGAACTAATCTCCAATCCGGATTTCAACTCAAGGGTTTTATTGGCAACCGTGAAATATTCTAACCATCTGGTCTTGTTCGCGATATGCATTAGTGCGTACCACAGAGATATCGCATTAGCCGACACCGGGTTGTATTCCATCCGTGAATAAAACGTGTCGAGTTGTTTAAATAAATCCATTCACCCACGCCCTTTATTTGATAAACCATTGTAGTGAAAAGGCGGCCACTCGCGGAATAGCCGCCCGATTTAATCTTCCCGGACCATTTTCGCGGCCTCACGAAATTGGTCTATGTAACAATATTTACGCGCCGACGTCGGGCAGAACATCATCCCACGGCAGCGGCGTGTCGTCCTCCGGCGTTACGCTGCCGGTTTTCGTTTTATCCTCCATCTGTTCCGCATTGCTCTGAGTTACTTCGGTATATTCAGACGTGGTTATTACATCCTCGTCGTCGAACTGCCCCCTTGAGATTGCCTCCGCCGCCGCCAGCACATGGGAATCGGCCCTCTGGTAGTCGATTGACATGAGCCCCCATTTACCAAGCAACCGGCGCATAACCGTTTTGGAGCACATAGCCTGAAAATTATCTTTCCAACCCTTACCCATGTATTTGCCTTTCCTGTGCTTGCGTTCATGGGCCTCTATTTGCTTGACACTCATATAAATTGTTTTCTTGGTACCGTTAATAAGTTTAAAATATCCGACATAACCTATAATATCAAGTTTGTCCCGCTCGTCATCATCCTCAACGAAGTCAATGTCTATTTCCTCCGTGAGTCTGTTATAGCTTTTAAGTTCGCCCGCGCGGATATCGACAACATTTATAGTTTCATAGGCTCCTGTCCGCAGGGCTAACTGCTGCATCCCCTTATAGCCCATAATAAAAGTGGCTTCGGGTACTCTTGTTGTGCTATTATTAAACGGGACAATGTATGCGTATCCAAGGCTCGGATCAATCGGCAGGTCGAAGGTCGCCGCTTTGAGGGCAGCCTGTACTACCGACATTGGGTTTTTGTAAAACGCTTCCTGCAATTGCGGCGTCGCGTTCAAAAGTGAGACGAGCGACGACACGAACTGTGGAGCCCTTTTATCTAAAAGCTCATCAAAACGCCGTCTTAAGCCTTCCTTATCGAGGAATGAATTGATCAGACCGTTAAGTGTCTGACCCGCTTTCTTTTGAGCAACATTTGACTGTCCCGCCGCTTTTTGAATAATACCGGCCATACTATTTAGCCTCCTTTATTTCCTTGATTTCAAATTTTCTGAAATTACTGATTTTGAGAATAGGTTTCAAATCAATTTCAGGGTGTTCTCTCAAGAGCAGCTTTTTGTCTACCGACTCGCGGCTTTGCTCGCCCCATTTCACAGTATAAACACCACAATATCCTATGCTGCTGCTGCCCATCTCCAATTTGATTTTCTGCTCCGAAAGCTCTTTTGTTTTTTCCAGAACCTTGATCTGACCTTTCAAAGCCTGTATATGCTCAATTTCCGAATGCAAATGTGATATATCGGTCTCGCTGTCAAGGGCGTCCGGATAAATCCTGTTGATAACCTCTGTCGTTGATTTCAGACCGTCCGGATCGGGCGGGATGTCTTTTACGACATACTCATCCCAAAACTCTTTTTCGGCGTTCATCAAAGCGACTATTTCCTCTTCGTCACGTTTTATCTCGAAAACCATAAAATCATTGTTCAGTACAAGCACCGCCAGATACCATTTCGAATATCCTGTAACCGCCATGTAATGCACGCACTGGACATAATATTCGTCCGGATATTCACCGTTTTTAAAGCGTTTCAAATTTAGGACGCTTGTGGTCTTGCACTCAAGCCCTGCCTTTTCGCCTACTATCAGGCGGTCAACATTCGCCAGCGCGAACGGATAATCAGGGTTTTTTAAAATCATGTTACACCGTCGCGTTTTGAGGTTTGTCTTTTCACAAAACCGCTTTGCGACGTAATCCTCCAGGTCACGGCCCTGCCTCATTGCCTCCGTGTCCTCCCTTTCGGGAAGCCTGCCGGTTTTGTCGGCCCAAAGCGCATACGGGGTGACATATTTGTTAAGCCCGATAATAGCGGCGGCGTCCGAACCGCCGATGCCCTTGCGCCGCTCCTCAAGCCATTTCTGTCTGTCGATAATCATGTGACTTCTTCCGCTCCTTCCGTCTATGCCGCCACAGCGGTTTTCTTTTCACAGCCGACGAATTCCATCAGTTCGCGTATGCTCATGTTGTCGACGCAAACTTCACAAAGGACATCGCCGTCCGGCGTATCGTAGTATTCGTCGCCTTCGTAGATTACTTCTTCGCACAGCCCGCATGTACAGATGACTTCGGGATACCTGCCAAAGAATCCGAATCTCTCGATATGTAAAATTTCTGGGTGCGTCATCTTGACATTCCTTTCTTTCTATGATAAAATTACTGTAGTTGATTTTCTATGCCCCCGACGCTTGCCGGCTTCGAGGGCTGTTTTTTTATCTCCCCGCCATACCAAGGCACGATGAAACGTAGCCGAGGAAATCGAATGACATATTCTTGTCATTGGCTGTCAGGCTATTACGCTCATTTTCCTTTTCCTTTTCGTCAATAGCCTCTAAGCCGTTGATAATTGCTTTGAACCAGACTCCCTTAAAGTTCCAGTCAACTTGTATGTACTCATCCAGCGCCTCAAGGATGATTTCGGCTTTATCTTTGTTACTCATGATATTTGCTCCCTTCTGTATTTAACAGCCACGCCGAAGAAATCATCGAACATCCCTTCGACCCACTCGATATCGTTTTCCTTATATGATGCCGCCACCGGATAGCCTGATACAATAGCCCCAATGTGCCCGATGTGATCTACTAGTTTGGCCGCCCTGCCCATTTTGGGAAATAACTGTTGTACTTTAACACAAAATTTTGCTTTAGCTTTGCGCCAAACGCTGTCGGACTTCTTCCTCGTTGCCAATTCGCTGATTACCTTGGCCCTTTCCTCGGCTTTCGCCTGGGCGATCAGCTCCTCAATGTTGATTGTTTCTTGTGTCATAAATCAAACGCTCCTTATAATATTAATCTAAAAGCATTTCGCAGCTTATCGAATACTGCTCCTTGAGCTTGTCAAAAGCCCTGTCCGTCACCCAGTATGAAAACCATCCGTCCATATACCAACCGCTTTTTAGCAGTTTATCCTTTGTCAACACTTCGCGCAACGTTATGCCGCGTCCTTTAAGCATGAGCGGCGTGCGCAGACTCCAATGATTGCCACGCCCCATTATTGCTTCTATCTGCGCGATCGGTTTACGCTCGCCCATTTCCGGCGTGTAGAGTTGTAAGCCCAAATTTGCGATTTGTGACATTGGGTTGCCTCCTTAAATTTTTGTTCAATTTTCTAGTATCCACAGTTTGTATTTTGCTAATTTGCGACCGTCATTTCGCGACACTGATTATGCTCATTGCATTCCATGATATACGCCCTATATTTTGCATTGCTCAAGCTGAAGCAGATGTCGTGAAGTACGCACCCAGCAGGCGGTTGAACAATCTCATAAACTTCCCATCGCGAATTACTATTACGAATGAACCATTTGTTTTGTCCGTTCACGATCATAATGTGTCCGGATGTCGTTTCCTGCCACGTATAGAACTTTGTCATAGCCAGATTCCTCCCCTTTAAATTTTTGTTCATTTTTCCGTCTTGTAAAATCAATAGTTAGGTAGTAGAATTAAGTTATGTATTTTAAATTTTGCTTATTAAATAGCTGTCTGAGGTTCCGAGTATAACTCTTTGACAGTTGTACCTAACGCATCAGCCAAACGTACTGCCGTGTAAGCATTGGGAATATGCTTGTAAGATTCGTAAAATTGATATCCCCTCTCGCTTATTTTTGCTCTATTTGCGGCCTCTACCTGCGTTAAGCCGAGTGCGTGTCTAGCATTTTTTATTTTTGTATCTATTTCTATCCTCCCCTTTTATATTAACACGAAGATATCGACGTGTTAATATTATAATAACACGAAGACATCGACGTGTCAAGAATAATGTTTAACAAATATAATTTATTTTTGGAGTTGATATTGTGCAAGATTTCAATATAAGGCTAAAAGAATTAAGAAACTCCAAAGGCGTTACACAGAAAAAAGTTGCTACAGATATAGAAGTCAGCGAGCGCAATTACCAGCATTATGAAGCTGGAACTCAGAAACCATCTTTCGACGGTATTATTAAACTCGCTTCCTATTTCCAGGTCAGCACGGATTATTTATTAGGATTAACCGATATAAAAACCCCGCTTATACCAGCGGACAACCCCCTCCCGCCACTATCGCCGGAGGATACCCCCGAACCCACCCCCATCGACGACCCTAGAAAGGAGGAGCCGCCACATGAATGAAGATAAAATAATTTCGATGCTCAGTACGCTTATCGAGAAACACGACCAGGACTTCGCCGAACTTAAGCGGGAAATCACCGCAATTAAGCAAGATGTCGCTGAGATTAAATCCGTCCAAGCTGAACACGGCAAGGAACTTGCCAGTCTTAAAACCCTGGCCAACAGACTCGACAAAGAGGTCGGAGTAATAACGCAATGCGTAAACGAATCATATCGAGACCAAAAGAGACTCGAACAAAAAGTAGACAAACTCGATCAAGGCGTTAATACCAAGCTCGACGAGCTCAAAGAAATAACTGAGCTAAAATCTGAAGTTTCTGTTTTGAGAACGATTACCGCTGATAACATGTATGATATTAAAGCCTTAAAACTATCCAAAGCCTCCAGCGAATAAGCCCCCACGGGCTTATTTTTTTTGTCCGCCGCTGCCGTGCCCCGCTTCGTACTGCGTCACTACGCCATTGCCGCGCCCTGCCCCGACCTGCCCTGCTTCGCTATGCCTTTGCTGCACCCTGCCACGCCAGTCCTTGCCTTTGCTGTGCTATACTGCGCTTCACGATGCACAGTTACGCCATTGCAATGCTATGTACTACTCCGCCTTTGCCATGCCATACATCTCTTTGCCATACATCTCTTTGCCGTTGCTTTACTGTGCCCTGCAAAATAGGAACCCCGGTGCGACTTCCACACGATTAGCGTATCATGCTGGGATGACACCCTCGCACTCTTCGGCGAGTTCCTTGTTTGTTGTTGTGCCGCGTCTTTGCAGCGCTGCGCCACGCTCTGCCCCGCAATGCCCTGCTTCGCTGTGCCTTTGCCATGCCGGACAAAGCCCGACTATGCCTTTGCCGCGCCCATCTCTGCTGTGCTGCGCCTTTGCTGTGCGTCGCGTTGCCCTGTCCTGCTCCGCAGTGCCTTTGCTGTGCTATGCACCCCGATGCGAGGCACCGCTATGCCTTTGCCCCGCGCTGAAGGGCGCTGCGACACTTCGCCATTGCGCTTAAACCTCAGCCCACGTAAACCGGCCTTTCCCTGAATTCCTCCACTGCCCCAGCCCGCGCAAAGCCCCGTAATCAAGCCATTCGCGAACGGCGGCCACATGGTCGTCCGACAAGCATTTGACCGTGAACTCGATCTCCGACCCAGCCGGAATGGATTCACTGTTCGCCAGGGCTACACGCTCGCCTTGCGCCGTCTGCGCCCGCAACGGACGCTGGCAGTCGCCGATATTCCCGGCGAACTTAAACGGTATCTGACGCGGCTCGACGAATATCAGGCCGTCGATGACCTTTTTGTAAGCTGTCAGCTTGCCGCTTTCGTTCGGTGATTTCTTCTTTTTGCCGTTCGCGTCCTTCTCGACCAGTCTGGAGAGCATTCCGCAGGCGTCTTTGAAGAAGCCCTTTAGCATATAGTCGTAAATAAATGGGACGCCGTCTTTGGTTCGCGGGAAGACTGTCTTCCCGTTTTGGGTCGCCGCGTCAACGCCGAGGGCGGCGACTTCGTCCTCAATGGTCGCCGCATCGGGCGACTTTGATGCGATGTAATCCCGAAAGATTTCTTCGGTGTTTGGTGATGTCCCCAAAATCTCATCCTTGAAAATTAGCTTTACTTTAAGATTTGTCATAATTTATCTCCCTTGATTAAAAATACTTTGCCTTTGCTTCGCAGCGCCTATCCCCGCAGCTACTAGCCACGCCTTTGCTATGCGCTTCTTTGCCAAACTCTGCCTTTGACCTGCCAATATCCGCTGTTCTATGCCGCGCCTTTGCACCGCGCCGCCTCGCCCAGCAACGCCCGGCAACGCTGCGCCATTGCGCTTAAATCATCTATTGGCTTCCGGCTTACTGTCCGCCAGTTTATAAATCGCGAGAAACGATATCCCGCCGCTGATTGCCATCTGGATCACAGCCCTCCAGAAACCAAACTGGGAGGTCTCCAGCCCGCCGACGGAGCCGACCATCAAGACGAGCCCCATAAGACCGGCGGTTTTCAATATGTATCTCAAAATCTCACCTTCTTATGTGATTACTACATGGCTATCTCCACCAGAGTGATTTGGCCTTTCATAGCGCCGTCTGTCAGCGGCAGTTTCCAATCAGTTTCCCATTCAACGCCAATCCAGTCGAATACCTTTCCCCATCCCATTTCGTACATCCAAAAATTCCATTCCTTGGGGTTGTCCTCCCGCAGCATATCGAAATGGTGTGGGCGTTTGTCAAGATGGACGCCGAAACCGCACATTGTACAGCCTGTTCTTTGTGCGCGGGTAGTGCATAAAGTTCCATCGCTTTTTGTCAAAATCTCGCCGTAAATTTCAGGTACAGGCACTTCCAGGTCTAAGGCCAGACGCAATAAATCCTGACGGCTGAATATAGCAAACGGACAACTCCGCTTCGTCTTTTCGCTGATGTAATTGCAGCCGTTCACAGGGAGCGCAAGCGCCCGGCGGCCTCCCTCAGAAGCCATCAGCCCGAGATATGGATACGAATTATTCTGTTTCGCCCAATCGTCGCAAGGCTTCTCTTTGAGGTAATAGCAGCATTTGGGGCTTACCCTGAACGGGGCTTCCTTCTCAACAAACAGCTTCTGCCATTTATCAGCCAGCTTCATCCTCGAATTGTCGCGGTAACCTCCCTGGCGGCCTGTTTCGCCTGTCAGGATTGCATGACGGATCGTTTCGTTCTTCTCGGTCGGATTCTGGAGCTTTTCGATCTTGACCGCGACATCCTTTGATATTACCGGATAACCGTATTCCCTGATTATCTCAACTTTCGATTTTAACGGTTTTAAAATTATTATTCCTAACTCTTTATGTATTCGCTGGATGCTTTTGTCTTCCAGCGACGACACCGACACGCCTTTTATATTTGGGTCGATGTGTTTCCTTAAAAACAGATAAAGCGTCAGGCTGTCGAGCCCTCCCACGCTTACATGGACATTGGCGTTATAATCTTTGGTAATAATGCTGTAAAACTCCAAAGCGCGTGTATACGCAATATTAATCTTTCTACCATAAGGTAATTTTTGCAGTTCTCTGAACGCCGCTCTTTTTTTCCGGTTTTCAGCCAACTCCATTTCTTTTTGCTCTCTGATCAATGATTTTTCTTTTTCGGATACTAACGTGTGTGTCATTATTATTCACTCCACAAGTCCTTTAGTGACAATTTCCAATAACCCGTCGTCGCGGCGTCTCCCCGGGGCTGGCCCTTGACGCGCTCGAGATCCGTTTCCGTCATTTTTGTTAAATATTACGGTATTCCCATAAAGAAAAAACTGTGTTAATATGGATTTGTGTGTTTTATTTTTCGCCTGAGACCGCTGGTAACGGTGTCGGGCTACCGTTGACGGGCTGTCCTACCAGCCTGTCAATGGTTGTACCATAGCATTCCGCTAATCTGATATAGTATGCTACTGCTTTTGGTATGTATCTTTCTAAGTTTTGATATTGCCTTGTGCATATACCGAGGAATTGAGCGGCTTCATCCTGTTTGAAGTTTGCTTTTTCCCGATATTTTTTTAAATTATTTTTTAGTTGTGTACCTATTCACACCCTCCCCTTTTATATTAACGCGAATTTAATTTTCGTGTTAATAATAGTATACACGAAAACCATTTTCGTTGTCAATAGATTTTTGAAAATTTTTTATTTTTTTTTATAAAAATTTTGGCGGTGATTTTTGTGTCTTCTTTTTCTGAACGTTTAAAGCATTTAAGGCTGGGTAAAAGCCTTACTCAAAAACAAATGGCAGAAAAATTCAATATAACCGAAAGAGGTTATCAAAATTACGAGATTGGAAAATCTTATCCTAATTTTGAATCCCTTATAAAATTGGCGGATTTCTTTGTTTGCTCCGTCGACTTCTTGATCGGCAGAACTGACAACCCCGAAATCAGCCCGCCGCTGTCGCCGGAGGATACCCCCGAGACCAGCACCATCGACGACCCAACACTACCCAGAAAGGAGGAGCCGAACAATGAATGAAGAAAAAATAATAGCAATGTTCGAAACATTAGTTTCCGGACAAGCCAGACTCGAAGCCAAGGTTGACAATCTCGAAGCTGGCCAAGCCAAGCTCGAACAAGAAGTTGCCGGAATTAAGGCAGTCCAAGTCGAACATGGCAAGGAACTTGCCGAAATCAAGTCCGTCCAAGCCGAACACGGCGAGGAACTTGCTGAGATTAAGTCCGTCCAAGCCAAACATACAGATCATCTTGAAGCTATCAAAGGTCAAATTAGCCTTCTCATTAGTAGCGTGTTAAGCGAAGATGAAAAAGTCGATCAACTCGAACGCAAGATTTATGAATTTCAACGATAAGCATCCAACTTATAAGCCCACACGGGCTTATTTTTTTGTCCCTGCCGCCGTCGTACCTGCGGCTTTTTTATTTACCCTCCAAAATTTACCGCGCTACACCGCCCGCCGCCGGGCGAGCTTCCTGTCCTCGGCGGCGACGTCTGCCTCGAACCGCCGTATTATATCCTCTATGGCCTGATTTACCTCCAGCATATCCGCCCTTGATGGGGCTGCCGGAGGCGGATCGGCAGGCGGAGGGGCTGCCTGGGGGACATACATCTCAACGTCCCGGGCGCGCTGCCGCTTGCTTTTGTTCTTGGTGGTACGTTCACGCAATGCCTTGGTTTCCGGTGACATTGCCTCACATCCTTTCGTCAGAGTAAATCTCCTTTCTTCCACCGTGCGTCCAGTTCCTGCTGGTAACAGTCGCGGATTATCGCCGCCGCCTTTTTTATTTCCGCTGCGGCTTCGTCCGAGAATCCGAACTCCGGCAGGTACATCTCCAGAAGCTCGTCGACGCGGATAAGCTGAATTGCTTTGCCGTATCCGCTGACACTTTCAGCTACGAACCCGTAGCCGTATGACCTCAGATCAGAGCCGTTTTCGTACCCGTTTTGCAGGTTCATGTAATGAATGCGCTTCTCATCATCGACATACAGCCAATCGTGACTGTCCGTGCCGACAATATGCTCCTTCATGTCAAACCTGTCGTAAACTTTAATCAGGGGGACTCTTGGTATTCGCAAGTTATCACCTCCTCAGCCGCCTATCAGAATAGACGGTTACTTTTTTCGTCATGCATTGTCCCCCTTTAGATATTATATAGATTCTATTTAGTGTTATATAATAACTATATACTAACATAATATTTTAAGAATGTCAACACTAAATAATAACTGAATAATTACTGTATAGTGACTATTATGTTTAGTAAAAATATGATATTATATAACCACTAAATAAAAAGGGGTGATTAATATGCCAAAAGCTATTCCCAATAGAGTCATTACGCAACTCCGGCTTGATGAAACCGCTCATAATAAAGCTAGAATTATCGCCAGAAAAGAAGATAGAACGCTCAATAGCCAGTTTGAATATTTTATAAAAAAAGGCATTGAGTACTACGAACGGGACTATGGCGTTCTTTCTTTTGACGCAGATGATGATGATTATTAAGATTATTTATTAATATTTCTTAACCATAAATCAACGGCGATACAAATAGTAGAATTCATTGAAGAACCTGTTTCATCAGCATAGTTACGCAATCTGTCCGCGAGTTCATTCGAACATCTTAATTGTGTTATAAATCCATTTTTAGAGATGTCGTTCATTGCTGTACTTTCCTTGCACATCTTGTCCGCTCCCCCCTGGCCGCCGACATCCGGCGGCTTTTTTGTCTATTTTCAAAATTTCTTCAGCACCTTTTTAATACTTCTCGCCATATCATCGGTGCCGTCCTTGTATCCCTGCTCGTATCCCTGCTCAAATCCCAAATCATAACCCGTCGCCAACAGTACGGCGTCCCGGGTGGTCTCATTTGTCTCCTCGCCGTTTTTCCTTGCGTGGTCTAGAATCTGCCGGACATACGCCGAGATTTGTTCCCGCATCTTTCATTGCCCCTTTTACGCGGACTTCTCGCCATCTAATATACTTTGAATTTTGGCAATGCCATCTGCCAAATCCGAAAAAATCGGTTCGGTAAATATCATCCTGCTTTTGGCAATGGCTATCATATCGTCAATCAGCGCGTCCTGTGCTTCTATCAGCCTTTCTCTTCTGTCCATTGTCTCACCTCGATTCCGATCATGGACATTTTTATGTATTATCATGCGTCTAGGCGTTGACTATTTTAGCAAGCTTAGCAAGCTCGTAAATTGTCTTCCTCGAAACCTTTTTCCCCTTATAATCTATCAAATCCTGAGTTGATCCTGTGAAGACGTCATAATCCTCAATTTTCTTGAGGGTAATCCTGTCCCCGCACACGTCAACGCTGATTTTGTCGCCTTCGTATAGGTTCAGTGATTTCCTTATTTCCATGGGCAAACAGACCCGTCCGAGTCCATCAAGTATTCTATAAATCCCCGTTGCTATCATTGTCTCACCTCCCCGCCCTCGCGGGCCTCGCGTCGCCGTTATGCGACGGATTACAGCAGATATTTGACCATATCCCAGACATGCTTTCCGGCTCCAATGCTGTCGGCATAATAGCCGTCGGTCGAGTGGCGTATTTTGTAAAAATGGACTGCCAACATGATAATAGCCGCTTCCGTAACTTGCGGGATTACCTCCGTCGCGTATGTTCCCGCCGGTATATGTTGATAGGCTTCGGCGTAGTTGATCGCCGCCGAGATAAATCCTTGCAGTAGTTCATCGTCTTCGCCATGTTCGATATGTAGGCTTGTTTTGATTGTCTCCAACAAACTCATGGTTTGACGCTCCTTATATGTAATTTCTGTTGGGCTTGAGCTTGCCCGCCGCCGCCGTCAGTTGACAGCTTGCTGAAATTCCCTGAATCTATCCTTTAGTTTCATTATGTGTCTTGCTACGCTTGACTGTGAACGACCTACCTTCACGGCGATTTCTTTTTGTGTTCCGCCGGCGGCACACAACGCGACAATTTGTCTTTGTATTGGTTTCAAAGATCGAAGAAATTTTTTAACGCCATCTTGGAAAAACGGCTCCATAAAGCAAGATTCGTTCGTCAGTTTATCCTCCAACGTCATTCCATCGCTTCCGGGCAGTTCGCTCTGAAGTGAAACTACCGGAATGCTTTTTTTCGCCCTCCTCATTACTTCCCGCACATCGTTCAGCATGACACTATAGGCAAATGAGGAGAGCGCTCCCCGCTCAGGTTCAAACCGCGTCACAGCCCTGCAGAATCCAATTGCGGCCACGCCGTACCACTCTTCGTACGGTAAATGATATTTACGCAGGAAACTGTAAATTAACCGGTGGTTTTCCTCGGCAAACACCCGTTGTTCATCTGTGAGCGCCGAAATCCCCACGGCTTACAGCCCCCTTTCGTTGTCGTATGTGTTGATGCTTGTCCGGGGCCGCCGTCAGACGACGGGCAGCCTTATGATCCGGGCCGGTACAGCGGCTCAAGGTCATATCCGTATTCAACGTAGCGTCTCCTGAACGCTTCCCGCAGCGCGAAAAATTCTATTCGATTACCCGCGACGCCGACTTCGTTTAATATCTTATCCAGATACAACTGTAGCTGCTTTTTATTCAGGGGGTTGCCCTTAATATTCAAAAACAAAAAATCAACTTCCGGCATTATTGTGCTGAGGAATTTTTTACATTGCTCCCGCCTCTCGGCATACGGCTTGCGGATATCCTCAACATAACGCCTCATTGTCTCCGCCAAATGATCGGGCAACGGTATTACGCGCTGGACTTTGGCCTCGTTCATTACAACTCTGTGGTCGTCTTCATCCGCAAAATATATGCGCCTTAACTTATTCCCTACGTACAATTCTTTCCTGTCTAAATCAATGTCGCTCACAGCCAGCGCCGCGAGCTCCCCAAGGCGCAGGCCTGTGTATAAATCAAAGTATATCGCGTATGCTTCAGGCTCGCGCCTCGATAACAAAACCTCTTCGAGCCTTTTTTGTTCTTCCTTTGACAACGTGTCTGACATGTTCTCATCTCCTTTTTGGTGCTTGTCCGGGGCCGCTGTTAGACGGATTTAAGCTTTCACGGGGATAC
>Ga0209628_10000535_pt1 | contig 23434 bp, 23 predicted proteins | sample TergutCu122P4_FD_187285 | JGI IMG/M metagenome (GOLD analysis project Ga0209628, IMG submission 187285) | Cubitermes ugandensis P4 segment gut microbial communities from Kakamega Forest, Kenya - Cu122 P4 (SPAdes) (version 2) | ecosystem: Host-associated > Arthropoda: Insects > Digestive system...
ACTTGTGTTTCTTTACGCTCAATACCAGTCAATTCTGTGATTTTTGCTGCTGCTTCCGAAATAGAGGAGGGAGGATTTTCAGTGAAATATTTTTCCAAACTGTCTTTATGGGCAACCAATTGACTTTTGGGGCGATTGAAATTTATTTTCCTCAATTCCTCAACTCCGCCTGCATTGTACATTTTGAAATATCCTAAAAGTGTATTTTCACAAATATCTAATAGATCGCATATCTGTTTATTTGGAACACCTTTTGACTTCATGTGTAGAGCATCCATTCGCTTACACACGCGCGGGTGAATATGCTCGTATCGCTCACGGGCAAATACCGCTTTATCTTCTTCTTTTATGATTACTTGCAACATAATATTTTTTGCTGCAAAGATACGTATTGTATTTTATTTAACCAAAAATAATCTCATTTTATAACCGCGCATGGTATACAACCGAATTTAGGGGTGGGCTATGTGCCGATGCTTCCAATACCGTTTGAAGATATTGCGAATATACAGCGCCATATACGCTGCCATTTTCGTTTATACCGTATGTTACACCTATATTGCTGATTCCCTTTACATGCCTTAATTGTCCCATTACAGGCAAGAAAAGAATGAACAAAAAAATTGAATTAAAAAGTATCTTTTTCATGATTGTTTATAATTTAAAAACTTTAATTTTTTGTAAGTCTTTGGCTGATAATTCGATTTGATAATTCCTCGTTCCCTTGTTTTCGACAAACTGAATGACGAACTTACCATCTTTTCCCGTACTGAAAAGAGGTAACACATACCCCAATTCCTTTTTAGTGTATGCTTCTACCATGTTTACCGACTTTTCAAATATCGGCATCAATCTTTCCTCATTTTGTACCTGATTTTTTTTGACGCCTCTGGTTTTTCCTTCCACATGCTTGAAAACAACACTGTTGATTTCAAAAGCATTACCCGATTGATTGTGTATCACAACTTTGATGTACATGTTTTCGGCGTCATTCATAATGTTTGGAACCATGAAAGACAGTTTGTTCGAAATCAATCCAAATTTATTGTATTCAAGTGGTAGATTCATAACATTTTCCAGTTTCTTTTTGTACTCGTCCTTTCTTCCTGCGGTTGCCACGGGATTATTGGTTCTTTCGGTTTTGTCTGTGCCTGGATCAGTAACAGATAATGGTTGATCAATCAAAAGAACTTTTTTGGTGAAATCGTAAAAGAGGTTTGTATTTTCCTTATTTTCAATGAATCCGTACCATAGTATTCCATCCATCGTCTTTATGTTAATGGATGTTGTGGGTATGTTTTCCTTGTTCGCCTTCAATATTAATGTTTTACCACTCTGGAAAATAGCATAATTTTCATATTCAGGTATGTTGTCAATGACGTCAATCATCGGATTGTTTCCAAAGATGACAAATTCAATATCAGTTGCAAACATCAGTGTAACCGTATATTGACTGCAAATCTCAATTTTTCCTATGTCTACTTGGGCGCTAACTGCCAAAGATAAAAATGACATATATATAATGTACCATTTTTTCATTTTTCTATCGGTTTAGGTTGAAGATATACTTTGTATCCCTTTCTTAACGGGATGGTTATTGGTCTGCTCCGTGATGTTCTGGATACAGTTCTCGATAAACTTTTGGTTGCTATATCCAACGTCTTTATGGAGGAAAAACCCTGTGTTGCATCATCAATTGTTTTGGACGCTGCGTCTACGCCTTCATCCTTGCTAACTTCATTAAGAAATCCCTCTGAACGTATGCCTCGATTGTAATTTTCGTCATATACAATCAAATCGGCATGGTAGATATTTCCGTCATTGGCTGATTTTAACTGGTATATGTTGATCTCAAAAAACTCTCTTCCCTGAGTTGCCCGCCCATACAATATGCTGCCACGTTTATGGTTTGTACCGTTTATATTCCCTTCTTCAGACAAAACAAATATTACGTTGCTGCCGTTTTGAATTACTTTATCTTCTTCAAGTACCGCTCGTAGATATTTTTGAGACTGATCCATTTTTTTGTCAGTTGAAGATTCTGCTGAAGCCCGATTTGCAGTATAAATTCCCATCGACGATCTACGTTGTGGTCTTTCATCAGGAACAGCGATTACGGTTCTTGTATCTTCTGGTTGGTTGAGATATTGGTTATTTGAAGAATTGGTTTGGTTTATCAGCGATGCATTGGTTTGAGATTTACTGTTTGTCGACCTTTGTTGAGATATTCGGGTGTCTTTATTTTGTTCTGCTTCACGATATTGTTCCAGCACCTGCCGGGTTTCCATGTCTAATTGTTGTTCTTGCTTTTTTTCGTCTTTTCCGAAATCAGAATCTATGGCGAAAAAATCCTTGTCAGACGCCACATTTCTGGCATCAGTGTTCTTTTTTATGATCATTTCAGTCTGTTCATCCCTGTATATCTTTGCTTTACCATCGTCAGCGCTTTCAATATCGTCAACGTCCGGAATGATTAAAGATTCTTGACTTACAAGAATTGCCTCATCCTTAATATTTTTTGAAATGATAAACATAATACCCAACACGACAGGCAGCGCCATCAACACCACCATTGTGAACTTGTTGTTATTGTTATTGTTCTTTTCTATACTCATGGCTCGATAACTGTATTATTGATCACATCCCATTTTTCAATCTTTACTCCATGAGGATTATTTCTTGATCTGGAAACGTCCCATAGTTCGAAGGTGCAATTCATGTTCCTTGAAACGCTTCCCTTTAACCTTTTTATAGTTTGTATTCCAGTAATATATCCAGTGCGCGGCATCGTGTTCATGTCAACATATACCTCTTTTATCTCCACAGTCACAGCCATGTTCATCTGTTTCAATGTTCTCAAAACATTGTCTTCCACATATTTTTGATACATTCTTTTTCCAATCTCTCCAACCATGTATAGAGCGGATTCAATATTCGGCTCAAAACTGCTTTCATCAAAAGCATACCATTTTCGAAAAAAACTTTTTACATGGTCCTCGTATTCATACAAACGTCCCGAAACATCCAATTCGCTTCTGTCCGCAGTAGTGATCGCACCTGTTTTGTCCATTACATAAATCATCACATTTTGTTTTTCTAATTCCCTGTGCATGTAGACGGCCATCAAAATGACTGCGACTATACAAAAGCAAACAACCAAAGCGAAAAATGCCATGCTTGTTTTATATGCTGATTTATAGTCGAATAGTGATTTCATGTTTTATTCAGATTTGAAAGCATCGCCTGCAGAACTTGAGGTATTTGGAATAGCGCCTGTTCCAGCAGCCCCTGCAGCGCCCGCGCCGGCTCCTCCGGTAATTATCGCCATGGTTGCCATAGTTGCCAGCGCTACGGCTTTGGTGATCACACGACCAGCGTCAGATTTTCCTACGAATTTTGAAGTCAACCAAAATGCCATCAAATACAATATAATAATGGTGATTTCCATTGCCATCACATTTTGAGAATTACGGAACACTTCAAGCGGATTTTTCGTTATATCGGAAAAATTCCACATCATACTGTAAACAACTGCCTCCAATACATTCAAAGTGAAAAAAACAAAAACGGCATTAAGCAGTGTTGAAAACCAGTCAGTGATCTTGTCCCGGAATGCAGGAATAATGGAAAAAGCAAAAGCCATTGGCCCGATGCACACAAGTACCTTCACCAAATTGATTGCGAAAAAGTTGATGACCATGCGGACTAAAAACAAAAGCAAAGATACAATAGCAGACGTAACCACACGAGTCCATGTAACAGGATTTAGAATATTCATAATTGCATACAAAACTTTCAATATCCCGTTCGGAGTGTTCGGCTTATACTGTTTGATCCTTTTTTCATGTGATGCCGTGGCGTCAATACCAAATTCATCCTTCAGTAATGCGCGGGCAACCTCCCTGTCTGTTTCGGATGTTTGAGGATCATCGTACAGCGCCAGAAGATTTTTCACTTCTTCAGGGATATTTTGATCGGAATCAGTTGCTTCATCAATTTGAAGCATTATTTGTTCGTTTAGCGATGCTATTTCTTCTGAGGGAACAATAGTACTGCATACAATTTCGCAAACACCAAGGACGCTCCAGGTAAGCGGCATGTAGATGATGATGCAAATCATCAAAAATATTGACCTGATCATTTCCTGTTTGTCGAAAAAACGTTCAGCATTGCTATCGTTCAATCGCTTAACCGATGAAGTGGCTACATTCCAGGCAGCCGTTCCCAGAAAAAAGATAACCGATAAGGTAAGCGCTACGCAGCATACCTTAAAAGTAACACTTGCAACTACACTGTCTAAAAAGTCGCTTTTGAAAAAGAAATCAACTATGTCACCCTGAGCGAAAAGTAAAGTCATTGTCTATATCTATTTAAATTCCACGATGAATGATTATTTTTTGTTCTCAATTTTGAATAGGCATTATTGAGATAAACCGTATTTTGCTTGTTGATAAAGGTTTTCAATTCTTCAAGTAATTTACTGGTGTCCATGATGATTTTCGAAGCTTTATTCATCATCCCAATTCGTTCGTATGAAGAAAATTTATTTGAAAAGATGGATTTTGAAGAGCCGGCTATGTCGAGTACCTCTGTGACCAGGTCAAGTTTCATAAAAACTATTTCCATTTTCATTTGAAAAAGGCAATTTTGCTCGTCGAACATATAATTATTCAAAGCCAAATAAAGACCATCAATCTGGCACACCAATTCTTCGACCAATTCATACATAATCCGTAATGAATTAAGCATCTGTAAAAAATCCGTTGTCATTTTTAACTTGTCAAGCAATTCCATTTCTTCCAATTTGGTTTGCATCATGTTTTCTGAAGCTTTTGCGCTAACCTTCTGTTCAAGGAGTGACTGCAAATACAAATTTCTTTGCATATCAAAAACCAGTTCCTGTGCACATAAATTGACAGAAAAACGGAAAAGTATGATGATAATGATAATCTTTCTCATTTTCTGTACCTGTTAGCGGTTTGAACGGCATAGTTTCTTTTCTGTTTAGCGCCTTTTTGAGAAAAATAACTGATATTTTCCTGCAAAAGCAGAAACCTCAATTCGTCAATCAATTGACTTGCTTTATCAATATTATCGCACACTTCGATAAGCATGTTTACCTTATCGCTTGCCTTAAAATCTGTTTTGAACGAAGCGGTAGCCAGAACAGCTAATTTCATTAAATCGCTTGACAAGGTTACGTTCAACGACGCTATTTCGCTTTGCATATTGAAAAAACAGTCTTTTGCACGAATACTCCTGTCCGCTTCTATCCTTAATCCTTCGATTTGACAGACAAGCGCCTCAGTGGACGAATAAATCCTCTTTACCGTTTTCAAGCCTTTGATAAAATCGGCATTCATTTTCAATTTTTCCGATTTTTCCATTGCTGTAAGTATGGCTGAAACGGAAAGCATTGTTGTATTGGTTTGAAGTTGTGCAGCATCCAGGGCAAGCAGCGTCTGGTTAGCTAATACGTCCTCTACAATGGCCGCCTGAGAAAACAGATCGATCGGGATTAAGAACACTACAACAATTAACAAAGTATTTTTCATGCGCTTTCTTTTTTAAGGTTTTCAATATATTGTATAACAGCCGCTTTGTAATTTTTTCTTTCACGGTACAGTTTGTTGATCTTTGCCACCACCTCCGGCGTGGTGGAATAAACGGCATTTGCCATTTCGGAGATCCCTATTCTGTACGCCTTGGCGATATTGTCCACTTTGATAAATTCTTCCCGGTAATTTTCCCCATCCTGCAGTGAATCCAAAATCTCGATATCATTGTCTGTAAAAGACAGTATACTCTGCATTTTTGGGTAAAGCGATTCAAATCCTTTGTGACTAAGAATAATGTATGTACTTGTATTAACGGTTATTGAAGATACAACAATAGGTGCGAGTTTTTCAATGAACTCCACATTTTGAGTTGCCAGCGATATTCCCGCTCCCATTTTTCTGGCAGTCCTGTACTGAAAACCCAAAAATGGACCCATTTTCGGATCGGTCAAAAAATCAAGCGCTTCATCGTTGATCAATTCCTTGGGTACATTGCGCGGCAGCGATGTTATTTTTTTGCTGAACAGGTCCATCACTATCAAGCAAAATAGAGGAAATATGACTGTATTCTTTAAGATGGCGCGGGCTTCAAAAACAACCAGGCGCTCATTGGTCAGGTTCAGATTGGTGTTTGCGTTCAGTAACTTTCCATCGATTTTTCCTTCAGTAAATCTTTCTAAATTGATCTTAAACGCTCTCAAATCAAAATACTTGTCATATTCGTCTTCAATATATTTTTTGGTGTTTTTGAAATCATGAATCATCCAGTTATAGTACAGCGTGAAGTCAGGAAACAGTTTATTTTCATTTACATAATCGTAAAACATGGTGATGCTGTTTTGCAAAATCGTAACCTCTGTTGTGGTTGTCTCTTCCGATCTTTTGATCAAATGCAGCAAACAGGTCAATACGAAATTCACTTGCCTGTCCTTGTCTTCTTCTTCCGATGCATCGATATAAATATAATTTCCGTATTTGTCCTGCTTGCAAAGAAAAATATTGAAACTCAAAAGATCACTATTGCCGCTATCGAAAAAAATACCATTGTTCAACTCACACAGTCTTTCATAAGACCGTCCCACATCAACAATTACAACATGTGTACCAACGAAAAGTAACTGGTTGATGTATTCGTTCAGGAAATAGGATTTTCCGGAACCGGTCGGGCCGAGGATAAGTTTGTGTGCTCCGCGCTGGTTTTTTCCTCTGAATGGCAAATTGATTGGAGTGCCGAACCGGTCGGCAACGAGCATGCCGCTATCGGCATTCAGATAGTGCGTTTCCTTGTGAAGATACATTACTGCGTTTGCCGTAACAGTTTTTAGTTGCCGGTAATTCCAGTTGGTATTTCCAGGACACGACAGAAAAAACAGCGCCTCGGATTCAAAATTTTCAATGATCGCCTTCGAGTTGTTCATATAATCGAAATGACTTAACGCAAGATCATTGTATTTATTCAGTATTTCTTTGCTTTCCGCTCTGATGATGACGTCAATGTGACACAGACAGGGCTGATACCCATGTTCATCTATTGTTTCGATGTAGTGTTTCATGTCGTTTCTTTTGCTGATCGCTCCGGAATGCCCGAAGGTGGCAAAAGTTCCTAATTTTCGCTGTTCCACCAGCAAGTTGAACTTCATCTTTGAATTTTCTACAATCTGAATCGTAGTATTCAAGATATGATCGGCTGCAAAACCTATACCTAACGGGTAAATCAGTGACGCCCGTTTTTGAATATCATGGCTGAACCGGAATGGTTTGTGGTAAACCGATGACTGGGTAATTTTTGCCCGTTTCATCGAAGAGAGTTCTTTTCCTTCGTTCACTAAACTGATTACTGAAACAAACTTATCCCCAACCATAAGCAAACCAGTTTTTTTATCAAAACTGATAGGGTTGACTATCCTGTTCATAATGGTTTCATCAGGAGTCGCCGGCTGGTGGTACGATTGATTCAAGTAGTCGTACAGCGAAGCCGCCAGAGCATAGTCATCCATACGGGTAGCTACACAGTATTTGATTGAATTTAACCCATGAAGCACACTTTTCGTCCGATCTTCAATCAACTCAAGGCGTTCTTCCGTAATATTTGAGAAAGGATTTTTGAACAGGCTTATTTTGCTGAATACCTGATTGAGAGACTTGGGTTTGTCAATAAAATACTGATCACAAAAGGTGATGAAAATTTTTGATCTATGAAACAGTACCGGTCGTTCCAGAAAAGAATCGACGGTAGACCGGTGAATAATGTTCTCAATAATTTCATCATTTTGATATACTTTTGAATAGATATAATCCTGTTTGTGCAGTATGCTTCCCGCAGGCAATGACCGAAGAATGGAAAGAAAGCCTTCTTCCATCTGTTCGGCGTCCGAATCGCTCAAAGTGAAGATTTCAGGCAATATCAAATCAAACCCTACCGAAATATCTTTCGTTCCGTTTATCATTTTGCCGTCCTCAATCTGTTTGATCGGGCATACATCAATCAATTCCCTGGTTACCATCCAATGAACTCCTTTTCGTAATCAAAAATCTGAAAAAGTTTTTGCTGTCTTCGACCGATTCAGGGCAACCAGATGAAATGAAATATGAATTGAGCAAATCCGGGTTACCTTTTTTTGATAATTTTCGCAAGAAGAAAGCAAGAATTACCATCGGAATCACGAGCAATAATGCCGTGATTTGCGAAACAAGCATTACCGCCATCAACGACAGAAGAAGAACTGATACTACCACCGGCGATAAGCCAAACAGCAGGATGTCCTTATTCATGTGATCCAGCGTCTTTCTTTTCATGTTACTTTAAAAGCAGATTGGCAGCGCCCCAAAGGATGATCGCTGTGACATAACCAATCAGAAACTCGCGTTTCTTGGGATGTTCCGTCACAAAAGCCAAAATCAATAATACAAGTCCTATCCCCATGACAATAGTGACGATCCAGTTGGCCAATGCCCAACCATCTTTCGACGTTGTTTCTGCAATTTTTACCACTTCATTCAAGGAAGGAACTTTTTGGGCTTTTACAAATAATTGACTGGCTAAAGTAGCCAACGATACAGAAAATAACTTTTTCATTTTTGGAATATTTAATATAATTAGATACCATCTTATACGAAAAAAAGCATAAATGGTTACAATATGATTGGAAAAGTTTCCATTATACATCCAAACATCACTTTTTCCGTAATAAATTAGTAATTTTGCAAAAAAATACTTGTTTAACGATTCATTTAACATTTTAATTTAATATGGTAGAATTAATTCAACCTTCCGAATCCATTACTCCGCAGTTTTTCGCCGGAGTGCCCGGTATTACCGGCGACGAATCCGATAATACCCTTCCTCTCGGTATCTACGACTTTTCAAACATGTGCATCGAAGCCGTATACGTCATCGACTTCCTAAAACGCGGCTTCCACTTCGTAGGACATCACGACCTTTTCCTCTGTGGCCACACCATCACCGAAGCCATGGCTTTAGGTTACGATTTCTTTCCCCTGATTGTTTGCCCCAAAGACCTGCCGCTACTGATAAACATGCACTCCGCCATCTTGCAGCGCCTGCAAAGTTTAGACCACCCCGAAGCAGTCAACTATTTCTCGTTCTTTATCCGCATACGCAACGGTACCAAATTTCTGATGGCCTACCAAAAAATAAAGCCTGTGTTCATCAACGACCAGTTGCGCTATGGTATATGCATCATGGCAAGTTCTGTAATGCAAAGGTCCGGACATCTCTGTGCGTATTACTTTGACAATTCAGCTTACGACGAGTACATGCCATGTAAGGGCAAATGGGTAAGGCACAAAATAAAACCGCTGTCCGACCGCGAAAAAGATGTACTGCAATTGGCAAAACAGGGTTTGTTGCTCAAGGAAATTGCCGATCAGTTATCCATATCCTCTCATAGCGTCCGCAACGTTCTTGCCTCCCTTTACCTCAAATTTTCCCTGAACGGTATGATGCAGGCCGTCATTTTCGCCTCCAACCACCGCCTGATGTTCACCGCAAAAAAATGTTCCTCTTTTCAGGAAATGGGGATGCCGCCGGCATACAAAAGAACCCGAACGCTGATATCCGAAGAGATGCTCCAGCGTATACAAAATCGCCGCGACGCCGGCGAAAGCATCAACTCAATAGCCAAACACGAACGCATTACAGAAGGCGCCATCAGATACGCCCTGAAAAAGGAAAAATTTTAGCGCTCTGACCTGTCAGGGTCTGCCCCAGACCTGACAGTGTCCTTCCTCCCCCCTTGGGGGCATAGCCATCAACCTAACAATCTAATCCATTGTCAATCAGTGACATATAATTCAATACCGTTTTCCCCATCTTTTTTCAGAACAGGGTCGGTTTTTTTACTACTTTTGCCTTTCATAAATCAATGAACTTTTTTAGGTTGGGCATAGCCACTATGGTTAGTGGCCTTTTTGATTTGCAAAGATAATCATATTATTTTGATTTGTAAATAAATAATTCAACTAAATTCGAATAATTTTCTCTGTTTTTTCGTTTGCACAAAATGTGCCCTCGAGCAAAAATATTGCTTATCTTGTTCAATATTTCACAAATTGTGTGTGCTTCCGTGTTGATTAATTGTCGAAGCAAATTGATTTGTCTGCACATCGTTTTCACACATTTTTCCCTGCTCAATATCTTTTTATCCATACTGTACCTTTGCGCAGCAATGACAGCATATATTCGTTCGCTTATAATAATCATTAACAATTTGGCATACATCACGCACATATAACGCTCGTATTTTACCTCTTTGATTTTTTCCAAGTTCCAACCTGCTGATTTCCATGTCATAAAAATCAGTTCGATCTGCCACCGGAATTTATAGAGCATATACACATTTTCAGCGGGTATATCTTCACTGTCGGTATTGGTAATCATCAAATTCATGCGCATCCGAAGTTTATGTTGGTCGCTGATTTGCCAACCCCGTTTTCCGGCATCTTTTCGGGCGTTTTTTAAACGTTTCTGATAGGTTTGCTCATCAACCAGATGAATAACCAATCGCGTGGGTAAAAGTTTTTGGCCCACTAAAACCTTCTTCTGGTAAACAGGTATACGATAAAGACGCATCCAGCGATATATTTTTTCCAAATCAAATTTCTGTCCGTCTAAATCATAAACATCTGACTGGGAATGCAGACGACATACATAATAACTTCCGCCTTCATCCAATCGGGAAAGAAAATCGACGCTCACATAACCTAAATCGAATATTTCCAAAGCGTTTTTCTCAACGGGAATCTCTTTGGCATAGCCGGAATCGGAGGAGGTAGCAGGGTAGACGTCTAACGAACTGGCCACTCCATTTTTCAAATCATAACGATATTGAATGCTAATTCCTGCATCGGAAGCGCCGCCTCCGAAACCCGGAAAATCAGCCGCCATATGTTCGGGAAGTTCTATTTTGGTGGAATCCCAAATACGAACCGCCGAGTAAGGACGCAGAAATGAATCATCAAACGGAGTACGGATTTGCGCACAAAAAAGAATATTTACCAATCGACGAAGAAATTGAACCGCATAATCATTAAAGCGTTTGTCAACCGCCGTTGTACTCGCGCAAACATCGTGAACAACAAGCAACTCATTGCTGTAATCCAATAAACTCATGCCGCGCTCGCTGGAGGCGTCCTTGAAAAGAAGGTCAAGAAATTTGACCGCACAAATCTTTGAGGTACGTTGAACAAACTTGGTAAATCGGGCTAAACCTGACAGGGTCTCTGCACTAAATACCAAAAAAAAACGTTCAACCAAAGGAGATAAATAACCCCCATTAATATACGTGAAAAAGTTGATAGTTCAAAAACCAGAACTAACATGCTGATGTTCTGCAAATTAAATTGTTAGGTTGATGGCTATGCCCTTGGGGGGGATTGAGGGGGGCTTCCCTTAAATTCCTTATAGTCTTTCCATTACCGCTATATACAATATATAGCGTATATACGCCCTGAAAAGTGGTTGCTGTTTTCCAAAAAAAATTCCCCTTCGGTGGATGGTCGGGGCTTTTTTGTGGTAATATTCAGCATAAAACCACATCAAAAAACCATCAAAATTCGTAAAATTTTTCAAAAACCCCGCAACACTCTAATATTAAGCCAAATACAAAAACCCCCAAATTAGTACTATTATACTATTGTTTGGGTTTTTTACGAACCGTATCTTTGCAAAATATAAATTTAAATTTTTTAACCTAATTTTTTTTAAAATGAATACAAATTTCAAATTTTCGTTAGTGAAGCCCTCAGAAAAAACAGGGGCTAAACTTAAAGGCACAGTTGCAACACTGTGTATGCTGTTTTCCATGACTTTTGCATCATTATTTTTTGGATGCAACGATAAAGGTCTTTTTGATCTGGATGAGTTTGATACGCCTGCAAGCGTTGAAGACGTTACATTTGTATCTTTGAAACAATCTGTTGATGTGGCTCAAGCCTTTTTAAACAAGATTGTTGATGAAGCTGAACTGCCTGCCAGTTCAGGTAACCTGAAAGCATCTGTTTCAGGTGGTTTAAATAAATCAGTCAGATCGACTGAAACTGTAAGAGATAATAAAAATACTCCCTTAATGTACATTTCGAATTTCAATGAAGGTGGTTTTGTGGTTGTAAGCGCTACAAGAAATTTTTATCCGATTATAGCTTATTCAGAAGAAAATTCTTTTGTGTTGACGCCTGAAATGAAAAACTTATGGTACTGGTTTGAAGAAACCAAAGAAATTATCAATGCAAGTGATTCTTACGATGAAGCAACGCGAGAAGATATTCGCATGAATTGGAATTATTTTGAAAAAACAAATGAAATTTCACATCAGAGTTCAATTCTCAAGAATTACACTGATCCTGTTCAAGCATTTAATGCTCGTATAGCACAATTAATAGCAGCTTATGGAAGTCAAGGTTGGAGTTTTTATGCTTTATCCGATGCAGAAGCAGCATTAGGTACTGCGAGATGGAATCAACTAAAAAATCTGGCATCTCAGGGGCCTGCATCAGTAGATTATTCCATTGTTGGAGTTAAGAATGATTATTACTCAATCATCAGCAGTGTTGCTCCTATGCTTTCAACGGCTTGGGATCAGTGGTCTCCGAATGGTTCCCCTTGTGTAGCCGGTTGCACTACTGTTGCAATAGGTCAAATTATGAATAAACATCAAAGACCAAAAAGTGTTGTATGGAATGATGTATATGTATCATATTTTGGTCAACCAAGCACAAAATTGTTGGATTTATATTCAAGTATTGGAACTTCATTGGGTTTGAATTATATTACTTGTAAAGTAAGCGCTTCTATCTCAAATGTAATAAGTGCTTTTACTTCTTTTGGTTACGATCCACCACCAAGCGCTAATCATGCACACTCTAAAGTAAAGTCAGAACTCAATGCTGGAAGGCCAGTTGCAATGAGTGGTTCAAGTAATACAGATGGCCACATGTGGGTCTGTGATGGCTATAGAGAATATGGTGACGTTATAAAGCATTTTGTTGAATTTCAAACTTGTTGGGGTCCTTACTCCTTTGTTTACGATCAGTGGCAAATGGGATCTCCTGCTGATCCAATAATTGAATATCCTATCTTTACATCAAATTATCATTCCATGAACTGGGGATGGGGTGGTACATCAAATGGTTGGTATTTTGATAGCAATCCAAGCACTGTGAATGGAAATTTCCAATATAATAGGGTAAATGTTTATGTAACACCTCCCAAATAATAAAAATATCAATGTGTAAAAATGAATAATAATAATAAAGAAAAATAAATAATCATGAAAACAATAAAATTAATAGGCTTGTTATCCATATTTTTGATAAGTAGCTGTAGTATCAAATCGCAAAAAGAAACAGATCCTGAATATTCTGATTATGGCTTTTATATGTATGAATTACTCTTGTGCATTTCTGATGCATCAGGGGTTAATATCATCAAAAATATTGAATGTGAATGGTATACTGATTGCAAAGAAGGGGATATTGGATATACTGATAATATAGGTTTTCTTAAAAAAGACTTATATTCTTTGAAAATAATCTTTCCTGAACCATGTCAGGATATTTATGCGCTACATCATAAACCGAGAACCGGATATATCCCCGATCCTGATTTTGCTCCTTATTTAGGTTTAGGTGCAAAGGAAGATCGTTATTATCTTGGATTTTCAACAAAGACATGTAAAAATCCTACTGACTACGGTAATTGTCCCGCTGCCGAAATGCTTACCTTTAAATTGAGTTTCCCGTATATTTTCGGTGATGACGTCGAACTTGAGATTATTACCTTGTGGCAATCTACCTCGCCTGAAATTTATCATAAACATAAACCGAGGTGTACCCACATTGAAATTGTAGGTTATAAAACATCTTCTATTATAAAGTACGATGAACATGGAACATCTGTGGCTTCTGTAACTTTAGAAGAAAAGAGCAAAGATTGATGTAGAGGGAGTTACATTCAATAAAAGAAAAAGCGGTAAATCAATACTTTACCGCTTTTTTCATTTACAACCGCTCCGCTACGGTTCCGGCATCTTCCTCCAGTAGTTCTCCGTTCCATGAACGGCGTTCCCCCGTCTTTCTTTTTTCGTTAATTTCCCTAATTGGGTAACGATTTTTTTCGTTTCAGGCAATTTACGGTCATGCTCCTAGGTTCATAGTTTTTTTATGGTAAATATATTGATATATTCGCTTAAGTCCATATTTTCCAATTTTTCAGGTTCCTTTTTCTCCGTAAGTATCTGAAATTCATTTTCATCTACTTTAGGAAGTACATAATTCCCTGAAATCAAATCGGAATATTTGACTGTCAAATCGGCTAAAGACTTCATATCCAAATTGGCTGGATTGTTTTGATCAAAGATTAGTCTAATCTTCGGTTCATTAGGTGTGGCAATGATATCAATTTTGGGTTGTGGTTTTTCCTCGTTTTTCGGAACAATTTTTTTCCGATTGAACAACAAGTAGATACCTATTATCCAAACAATCACGAAAATAACATACAGTATGTAATAGATCATCACTTGAAGATTAAAAGTATGGCATTGAGTACTATCAAAAGAGCCAACAGTGCAAGAAGCCCCTTTTTTGCATTACCATTCGTTACCAATTGATAAATGACAATGCCCACATCAACCAAAAACGCAAAACTGGTGATGATGATAAAAAGTGTTCTAACGCTTTGATATGCTTCATAAAGCCCATCACTTCCTTTTGATTGGTAAAATGACATGGGCGCTCCTTTTGAACCTGTCGAATAAAAAGGGGTACTCTGGCATCCCATTGACATACAGACAATCAATATGATAACGAATTTCTTCATTTTTTTTGAAAAATTTTCACAAAATAAACATTTTTTGGTTACTTTTGCAACTAAAAATCTTAAATTTGTAAAAAAATTTTGAATTTATGGAAGTACGCAAAAAGCCTCAATTTCAAATTTCTGAAATTCCCTCTACAATTAATGGAGTGAAACTGACAGATAGAGACATTGAAAAATTGTTATACGGGGAACCTTCGGGTTTGCTCAAGGGTCTGATGTTCGAAGAAGGTGAAGTTCGTGATGGGAAGATTTGGTTGAGTCGCGATGAAACCGGACAACTTGAAATCAATTACCTGTTCGCTAAGCACGAAGTTCCAATATCCAAGCAGATAGAAGACTATGTTTTACCCGATGACATCAGGTTGAAACTTTTGAATAATGAAACAGTTGGTCCATTCCTATTTGGCGGTCAACATGTTTTCCTTCAAGTGGATCAAGAGATCAACAGGGTTTTGATCAAATCCGGGTATGAAATCAACGTGCCGAAAAAGATTGCGAGTTATTCATTGACTGCTGAAGACATGAATACCTTGGCAAATGGTGGAAAATTGGAAAATCGCCTATTTTGTATCAATGGGAAGTATTATACGGCAAAAATAGGAATGACGAAAGATAAGAGAGGGATCTTGTTTGAAAATTTACTGGATCAAAGTTTTCTTTCAAATGACGAACTGATACTACTTGAAAAAACTTTGAACAAGCCATCGGATCCTGTTCCACCCCTTGAATTGTCACCTGGTTTGGAGGAAACAAGAACAACGAAAAAGAAAGAATTTGCCCAATATTTATCAAATCCAGTTGAATTTAAACGTCTTGAAAAAATCAACCAACAGCCGGAAATATTCAGAGACGCCGTGGATGATTACAATGTGACCATGCTTGTAAAATTAAAAGAAGCCGGTTTTGTCCCTGGCAAGGCAGATATTGATTACATCAAATACAATGTCAACATAGACAATGAAGAAAAGCGAGCAATAGGCACAGTGTTTGATATCAAAATATCGCAGCCCGATCAAGCCAAAAAAGCACCGGATGTTTCTGCAGATAATGAACCAGACAAGGATAATCCTCAAAAGTCAGGCGAATCTGCAGTGGCCCAAAAATTTGGGAATTTGCTAACCGAGGCATTCAGCAATATGTAATTACCTTTTTGCACTCAACTAGTTCATTATATTTCACTTATTTGAGTATCAGTACATCAGGCAGGGTTTGGATCGAATTAGGTTATAAATTCATTTCATTCCACTGTTTTATACAGTCTGCATTTGCATCAACCTGTTTTATGCTACGACCACAATAACACTCTATCAGATATGGTTTTTTGCCACAAACCAAATGAATTTTGGGGTATTTGCCGCAGTTTTTACATTTGCTAACGCTCATCGCCTCTTCTGTTTTTTGGACATATATTTTCATACTGTTTTTTGCAAGAAAATCCTGCTATAATTTGACAATTTCCGTTTCGTATTTCTCCGATCGAATATAAAATAATATTTTACGTAACATCTTTTCCGTCATGTTGTTAAATAAAATCTTTCTTCCTTTTCTTTACCTCCTTTTGAATTTGAACTTTGTGAGTCTCCCACCAGTAATTACATATATTGTATGTAATATCCTTCATCGGGACTTGAAAAACGATTGATAGATATTTTATCCGGTCAAGAAATTCGGCGCTCATCAAACTTGGTCTATATTCAATTTTTTTGCCCGTGATTTCCTTGAAAAAATAATCCATATCATATACTGGCGCTTCTTCAGCAGCCGTGACCGATGGTTTGTCTATTGTGACCTCTTCGGTTTGCGGTTGATTTTTTACAATCACTTCGGTATTTTCCACTTGAGGTGCACCCGTAATTTCTTTTTCAACTGCTTCTGCCGCTGCAATAATGGACTCTGGGGAATTTGCTATCAACGTGCCTAAAACACTCTTTTTTTGCTTTGCCATTTTTTTGGTTTTTAAATTTTACTCAAAATCTCTTCACAAAGAGCCTTATACTCCTGTTTATCGTCATATACATTAATAGTAGATGCGTTTCGTTGGAATGCCACACGGTTATATGGCATGATATTGTCCAACATGGGAAAACCAAATTTTTTTTCAATTTGTTCCCTGTAGCCATTCTGATACTCTTTATACTCTATGCTGTTTGTCTCAACTTTAGCCAGCACGCCATACATTTTTTGTTCAGGCAAGCCTGCTTTCAAACGGAAATTTTCAATTTTATCCCGACACTCGTTAATGAATATCTGGGTGCTTGCAATGTCTTTTCCCGTAAGATTAAATGGAACGATAATCGTATCACAGAGAGAATGGGAGGTGATGACGCCTTCCTGCTTGATGTTTCCGGGAAAATCCACAATCACAATGTCAAATTCATGTTTTAGATTATCAAAGAAGTACTTGGGAAACTCCTTGGAGGTAATCTTAACAATTTTATAGATTGAATTGAAATCGAATTTTGGATTTTCCTTGGTAATCACTGCCAATTCGCGCATGCGTTCTTCGTTTAGACTTCTTTGCATATCATCACAGTCAATGACAATCACTTCACTTGACTTTTCCTTCAACAGGTAATTGGCAAGCATACTGGCAAGCGTAGATTTCCCTACCCCACCCTTTTGATTTCCAAATTCAACTAACTTCGCATTTTTTTTACTTTCAGCCATATTAATATATTTTTATTGGGCGCAAAGATAATTGTTATTATTTGAAAAAAAAAATAATTTATCAAAATATTTTTGGAACAAAATTTCATAAGATAGATATTTAAAAATAAAATATGATTGAGTGAACAAAATATAGATATATAGATAGAATGTAATAATAAAAAATAGATATTGCACAATATATTAAAATATCAACATTATATGATATGAATATAATATAATAACAATATATAAAGATATTGATATATTAATATTATAAAATATTAATATTTTTGTAAAATATTTAAAAAATTTGTTTTGGTTTGATATATTTTATATTTTTGTGGATGAATTTGGTGTGAAAGCAAGATATTGTTTTGTGGGTACAAAACTTGCGACGTCCGAGCCGTCGGTACTTTGCGATCCCGCAATATTTAGTAATCTAAAAATAAAAAAGATATGAACAAACAGGACAAGAAGAAAGATGATTCAGGAAAGATCAAAAAGATCGGTTTGAGGGTAACCGAAAGTGAATTTACAGCTATCAATGCCATTTGTGAAAAGGCAAAGATAAGCAGATCCTCTTATATCATTCAAGCCGTATTGAATGAAAAAGTATTAACAGAAATTGATGCGCAAGCGATATTTCAACTACGAAAAATAGGGGTCAATCTCAATCAGATGACCAAACAAATACATATAATATCAAAATTTATAGATGATAAAGTGAATTGTTTGCCGGAGATTTTGAAAGAGTTGAAATCAATAAATGAGATGGTGAAAAGTATAAATGATTACATATTACATACTGATCATGCTGGTAAAAATTGACAAATACATCACAAAAAATTGGGTTGACACCCGGCATAAAATTGATTATCAATTCACGAAAATTGATGCTGAAAAAGGGACAATTATTTTCAGCAACTGTGAAGATTTGGGTGCTTCGGAGCTGCATGATTTTTTTGCTGAACGTGCCCAACTTTATAACACTGTTTCAAAAAAACGGACGGTAACCAACATCGCGAAGTGTTTCATTATCTCAATGCCATCGGGTGAGTACCCAACTGAAGAGACATTTATAAAAGTAGGGGAGAGGCTTCTCGGAAAATTGGGTTATTCAGACTGTCCCAGAGTGATATTTCAGCATAATGATACTGACAAATCACATATACACATCATCGTATCGACGATCACAGACGATATGACCCATGTGGACAATGCAGATGACTACGCAAAATGTTATGGGGTAGCCAGAGAGCTTGAGAAGGAGTTTGGATTTTCAGAACTCAAAAAATCATCATTCAGTAAACAGGCATTTCAGGAAATCGCCTGCCGGAAGTATTATTTTCAAAATGCCTTGCAAAAGGCACTTCGACAAGATAAAACAAGTGAATTTACCAACCTGTTTGATCCTGAAATCCGTCAGAGAATCATGCGACAGTCATTAACTAATGATCATGTGATTGAGTTGATAGGTGAAGAAACATACAATAGGGTGGGGGAGATGCTCAAAGAAAAGAACATGTTTTACAAATCTTTTAAAAAGGAACTGATTGATCGGTTAGACAACTTGTACCAACAATCACAAGGTAAAGATTTTCTTCAAGTTACTAGAAAAAATGGTATTTATATTCGTCACACCAAGGATACATTAATATATGGTATTCCGGATCTATCTTTTTACGTAAATGAAAATAGCCTGCCCCGAAAGTATCATTACAAAGTCCTGAAAGAAGGCAGGACTACCTTCAAATTGGACAGCGAACAGCAGCAGTACATCTTTGAATCCTTCTGTAATTCATGCTACGGAACCCCCGATGCTTTTCTGAACCGATTAAATATACACAAAATATTGGTCAAAGACCCAGATGGCAACTTGTTATTCATCTCAAAAGATATGAACGGAAATTTTGGCGATTACAGCTTTATTGATGCGACGGCTCCAGATGGGCAATGGGTCAAAGGCAGAGATTTATCAAAAAAACTTTCCGGGATGAAGTTGAAAGATATTTTAGACAACAAATACGCACATGAATACAAGATAAGTGAATCGTTTCATCAGCCTGACTGGGCAGAAGACGACAAGTTTTCAAAAGCGCTAAAAAAAGCCATCAAAAGCCAAGCGGTACAAGAGAGGCTTCATCAGCTTATTCCGGATGATGTGAACAATTACATGAATCAATATCCGATGGAGAAGAACCAGTACCAAATACTCATGAACAGTTCGTCTTTTGAAGCGGTGAGTGATATTTTATACAAAGGAGGATTTTTCCATTCCTTCTACCTTGAATCATTGAAAAAAGACCTTGATACCATCTTCGACAGGGCGAATGGTGATCGTTCGATATTCCTATTATTGGCTGAAGAAAAGGGCATCAAGATACGTCTGTTAAAAAATCGTACCTTTATGTATGAAGTGAAAGGAGATGAAGGCGCTTTCAGGTTCAAGGAAAACCGTTTGCCTCTAAAGTTCCGTAACGATATGTTGACGGTAAAGCAAATCGCCAAGATGTATAAACTGCAGGAAGAACAATACAGTTATGTATTTGAGTCGATACGCGAAAGTTTGAAAGGCGCAAGTACGCTCAAAGATGTTTTTACCCGATTGGGCGATCAGGATATTCAGGTTTTTGATGAAAACAGGCAACCCATCAATGAGGGAAATGGCTCACAAGTCCTGTTCGGAGAATGTCTGTTTGTTGATCAGTCCTGCAGTAATGCCGTTTACATTCCGGGAGAATCGCTGTCAAAAAGTATGTCTGGCAAAACCATGAGTGAGATTGTGAGAAGGAAGACGTCCAAAAATTTCATTCAAACTCATTTTCATACAAGTAATTACCCGTCTGCATTCAATTTTGCGTCAGTTCATTCGCATTACACGCCTGACGACGATTTTGTAAAGCGGAAAAGAAGGAAAAAAGGGATTGGAGATATTGACATAAAGACGTAAACTTGATGAAAAATTCCATCAAACATCTTGTCCAGTTAAAAAGCGTTTCCCCTTTTCGGTAATCACATATTTTTGGTTAGGGTCTGTTGGTTTTTCAGGATTGGTTTTCGTAATCATCCCCTTTGCTTCCAATGGCTTTAAATAGTTTTCACGAAAAAAAGTCTTATGCTTGAAAGACAATATTTCAGTTAAATCGTCTATGGAAACAGAAGTACCTGACATCATTAAAATAGTTATCACATACCATAGTTTTTTTGATGGTAACATGGTGCTGCTTTCATACAGACTTGGCGTCAGCTTAGTCAGTTTTTCATTTGGATTTGGTTGATCATTATTATCATTGTTCTGAATGTATGAATGATATGATTTTCCAGGCTTAGTCACTTTTTTATCCAACTTAGTCACTTTGTCTATCCAATTTGGTACAAGGTATTCTATTTTTTCTTTCCAATTCAACTTTTGTAATCGCCCGTCAATCTCAATATTTTTAAGCGATTCACTCATTTTTGGCAACCATTTTTCGTTTAAACCAAACCAAGCAAACCATTCGTTAGTGAAATCTGCCATCGAGTATCTAACCAACGGAATGACAGTTCGGAATATCGGCTCGTCAATAAAAACAGGCTTTGCATGTTCTACATAAAATGGTAGATATTTCTTCGTGTTCCTGATACCTGATCCTATCTCGTCTGCCCATCCCATTGCCATGAAAAATCTGCGAAGATTGGGATTTTTGGGATGTGGACTGAAATTGTCCAAATCCATGATACCGTTAAACCTGGGAATGTTCGGGTTCAGTGTTCTAACTGCATCTTCTTCAATAAGAAGTTCAGTGGCAGTAGCATCAGTATATTCACGATGAATGATGATATTAGAAATTACTTCTCTGAAAATCCTATCACGAAGGTCAACACACTGGTCGCCTTCCATAAAGAACTTATCAGGCAAATGTCTATATATAAATTCATTAAGTTGCAAATAAGTATCTATCAGGTTGGTGCGTAATGTCAAACGATCATCATAACGGTCTTTATTTTTGATTCGTACCATTGCCTCCACTTTGTAGGCAGGGAGAAGATTTTGAATCGTCAGGTCTTTTCCAAAAAGTAGCGCGGCAGCCAAAGTAAAACCTTCCTTATTTTGCTCATAATCCCTCCAATACAATACCGCTTCACGAAGCATTTGCATATTGTCAACTTCTAACCACGGATGGTCGTGTTTTTTTATTCGAATCCAATTTCGCGCTTTTTGGAACAATGATTCGTCTAAATCAGACATTTGCAAGCCGGGATAAATATGGCTCTCAGTATAGATATCCCCTTTTTTCAGGAAAAGGCCACGCATTTTATACTGATTCCCGGTTACATCCAGATCTACCTCGTATTCCCTAATATATACCCGTCCGGCATGGTCGTGCACCTGCGAACTCGCAGGAACTTGAACTGCGATAATCATTTTTCCCTCATAATCTATAACTGTCGGATTCAAATAGAGTACAGGATTAATCTTATCATTTGAATTGAGCGCAGTAGTAATGTTTTTGAGATAGTTAACCTTGTTTTCTCGATTAATACCTTTTACATTTCCATCATCATCAACGCCTAAAAGAATAATGCCTCCATTTGTATTAGCGAAACTAACGACGGTATCGTAAAACGTTGCCGGCACTTTTTCTTTCGCCTCTTTGAACTCAACAGAAATACCTTCGCCTTGCCCTATCAACTTATCTATCTCGAATGTTGTCATCTATAAATTTTGGGGCAAAGTTACAAATAAATCGAATTTTAATTGCCTCGCTGTTACTGTATTTTTCAGCATTTTCTTTTTGTCCCGGTAAACTTCCGTATTGGAAATATCAAATCATTTCACTCAAACCAACAACAATTTCATATCAGATGATTTTACATACACCTGTATATGAAACACATAAAAAAACCTGCATATTTTGTGGGCGGCTTTCACCTCCCGTATTTGTTCCTGTTGCTTGAAATTTGCCAACTTATGCGGTTCAAAGAAAAAGACATGGCAAACATACTATTTTTTTTAAAACAAAACTCTCTGAAACAAAAACAATTATATTGAAGAGAAAAAATATTTCAAAATTTGGTAGTAAAAGTAACTATTTTTTCGTATATTTGCAATTTGTTTGAAACACCAAATTTTTGCATTATGGAATATGAATCGTTGATTTATAAAGGAAGAGAGATAAAAATTGTTCAAAAGGAGAATGAGGAATACTTTCCGGGTTGTTACGTCAATACCATTTGGTTCCCCGATCTTGAAAGAGCGAGGAACTTCATAGACAGAATGACGGCTCATCAAGAGATGAATTCCCTGTAGTTTGTTGATTTAAAATCTTTAAGATGGACCAGGACAAAAAATCACTGTTGTATTCGGTCATGCTTATTTCGGCATTGTCGTTTGTTGTCCTGTTGCTTGACTGGTTGTTTGTTGGCGAAATAGTTCAAGCAGCGCCATCGAGTTATCTGTCCATCATCATAGACAAAATCCTGTCAACAAAACTTCACGATAACCTGTGGATGGTAAAACTCGTTTACATCCTTTGCCTTTGTCTGATTTGCATATTGACGTCGAGTTATTCAAAGAATGACAATAGAATAATGTATGTCGCAAGCGCAGTGATGCTGAATGCGTTGTTTCTTTCTGGTTATGCGTTTTCCTTTTACAATGTGTTTGTCTATCCGGTTGTCTTTTTGGCGGCATCCATTGTTACGGCACAAACCATTTTCAAGTTCAAAAAATCCATCAGTGAAGAAAAATTTTTCAGGGGTGTCAACAAGAAAAAATCTGACTTCATGTTTTGGATTGAAACGACGGAATTTGGGAAACTGTACATCCCTAAACCACAACAGCACATTTGGATAGATGGTGGTCCGGGAAGCGGAAAATCGCAATCTTTGATCAAGCCCATGATCAAACAGG
>Ga0209628_10000536_pt1 | contig 23372 bp, 17 predicted proteins | sample TergutCu122P4_FD_187285 | JGI IMG/M metagenome (GOLD analysis project Ga0209628, IMG submission 187285) | Cubitermes ugandensis P4 segment gut microbial communities from Kakamega Forest, Kenya - Cu122 P4 (SPAdes) (version 2) | ecosystem: Host-associated > Arthropoda: Insects > Digestive system...
GCGATTGGTACATCCGTAAGAAATTAACCGTTTATCCAAAATAAATGAGTAATTTCGTGTGATTTATTAACATGAAGAGCCGGATGACGGGAGACTGTCACGTCCGGTTCCGTGAGAACGCAGGGGTGAAATTCCCTTGCGTGACTCGATTATTATCCCAAAAACTTTTCTTATCCGTTTCATTTTCCAAATTGTTTTTTCTCGTTTAACATAAATATTTCCTGTTCATCCCATGGCGGGACGGTAATAGTGTCGATTTCTACGACAGGACGCTGAATATGCTCAATCCAAACATCCTCCCAAATCGTGGTGCAACTGCTCGTGAAAACACAAACAGCAATAAAGAAAACCGGCAGTATTTTAAGAACCTTTTTCATACGTTTTTCTAATTTATTAGTAGGGGTTTGTTGTTATTTTCTTCACTGTTATGCCATCTGAAGTTAATACTTTCACGACAAATATGCCGTTGTGTGGCAATTCGCAGGTATAGACCGGATTTCCAATATTTGCCGCCTTGTGTATCAATCGTCCCTGTATGTCGAATACCTGAGCTTCTTCTATATCCACATTGCCTGAAACAACCTGTAACCTGTTACCTTTGGCAAAGATGGAAATTGCTCCCTGCATTGCAAACGGGTCACTGGGAGTCGATTTACTGACTGACAGGTAAAATCTTCCATCCATAAACAACTCCGAAGTTGTTTTCTCAAAGCTGTATTCAGGCGTTTCTCTCAGGTTGATTTTTGTCCCGGTTTGAGTGTCAAGCAGGAATACTTCTGCTTCCGGCAGGAAGTTTTCAATACCTTCGAATTGCAGATTGATATGTCCTGTTTGGGAAGTGCGTATTCCAACCGGAATCATTTCTTTGCAATTGCCAAAGACGTTGATGTCGAGTGCAAAACCTTCCGATGAACGGGTATAAACTGCCACAGGCTCGGTTACGTCGGCAACAAACAATTTATAGCTATTTTCGTTAAACAGAGAATTGTTACTTGTCGGCGTCTCGAACAAAATATGTGAATGGTTTTGTTTACCGTCTTTAGAAGCAACGATTTTCAGTAAGTTGGGGTTGGTAGACGCGCTTTTTAAGATTACTCCCGCATTTTGTGCCATTGAAGTAACGCGAGTTTTCAAATCGGTTTTGCCGAAAGCCGTTAAAGATTTTACCAGTACTGATTGCATGGGCGCTATCATCTTGTCTTTAGAATCCCATAAGGGCAGTAAAGGAGAATAAGTTGTAAAGGCGCCATCGTTATCGCTTTCCAACACTTTGTATTCTTCTTTGATGAGCGTACTGTTTTGTGAATAAAAATCAGTAAAATCCCAATGTGCCATGAATGGGTTACCTACAATCACATGTATTTTCGCATCCGAAGCTCCGCTTGTGTTAAGAGTTATGTTTCCTGTCCAGCTACCGGTTCCCCAACCATCTCCACCTTCGTAGATAAAGCGATAATTATCAAAGCCTGTTCCTCTATTTAATGGCCGGGTATCGTATATATCACAAGAAGCTCTGAATGGTGGATTTCCTTTGCCGTCGCTACTGTAAATGATATAGATATTATATTGCGTATCATTTTTGGGTAACCAGATGGAGTGCCGTTGTCCTTTTGGAAGCGGAGTCCAGTGTGTTTCATTCTCTAAAACTCTGCCATCAAGCAACTTTCCCTCATCAAGCAATTGGATGGCATATCCGAAACCTGCCGGCATGGCCACTTCTGGATTGTTGAAAGCTCCAGTCCATCCACCTTGCGGATTGGTATCTTCCTGTCCGGTTTGAGGATTTTGCATGGCAAAAAGTTGTTGGTATATGCGTAATTCATCTGCATGCGGACATGGGTCTGTTTTGTAATAATCGCCCGGGAAAACGTAACGAAGTGGTGCTGAAAGCATATTCCAACGGTTGGCTTCAAGGGTTAATTCTACATGCGCTTTGTTGTAATGCAGCAAATCCGTGCGGACTACTTCGCCGCCATGTTCGAAATGGATTTCATCGCATACAGGTTCATTATCAGGATGTCCATTATATGCTTTGCCGGTTGCTATGTCTAATGAAGGATAAAGATTAGCTCCGGCGGGAATATGAACAACAGTACATCCCCAAGGTACAAATTGCATATCAGGGGCGAATGCCTGTCCGTCCTCGCGTTCCCAATTGTTCGGATTGTTCCAGTCTTTGTCCTGAACACTCTTTTTCCAGTACATCAAAAGAGGTACAAAACGGGTGCGAGCCGAGATACGGTTGGGGAACAGGTCGCTTGATTCCGCTATGTTTATAGCAAGCCAACGGTCAACAAAATAATCCCCTTGCTGCTCCTCATCATTCCTGTTTACAGTTAAAATATCATTGCCGGTTGGTACAATTGTACTGCCGCTTTGAGTGGTATACCATGTACAGGTTACACTGGTCGGTATGTCCAATTGAATCGTTCTTGAATTATCACAGGTAATGGCATCCATATCCAGCACCAGCACATAAACTTTGGCTTTGTTGCTACGCATCCCACTACCGGGATAATAGATTTGATATTCAAACATGTCAATACCTTCCCATGTATCATTATTTGGCGTATAGGTAATTTTTCCGTCCGGTTTTACAATCACAGTTCCTTGGCTGGGTGCTGTCAATTGGTCTCCTGAAAGTTCATCAGTGGAACCATGAATAACAACCGTATAAGCGCCTCCTCCTGTCAATAACTCATCGTTATCCAATACCGGAATGTCGACGGCAACTCCCGGTTTTGTTACCATGAAATCATCAACAGCTATTACTTTTTTGACCGTTCCTGAGTCCAAAGCCATTGGCTGTACAGGGAAATTCAGTCATCGCTAAAACCCATTGACGAAGGCGAGGATAAATCCGAAAAGACAAAGCAAATGAAAAGTGTTAAGTTATGACAAATCGTAAACATTATAGAAATGAGTACATCTATCAAATTCAAATTCGTTCCCTCGAAAATTAAAAGTAAAGCAGGGATTATATGTTTGCAACTGATTCACAATCGAAAAATCAAGTTGCTCAGAACGCGGTTCCGTCTTTTCCCAACTGAATGGGATAACCAAAAGGAAACGGTCTTGTTCGGAAATTCCGACACGGAACGTCAATGTTATTTGCAATCAATAAAAATGGGGTTGGATGCCGAATCGAAGCAACTTGCCGAATTGATTCGCATTCTCGAAATGAAAAGTGATTATACAGTAGAGGAATTGGCAGAGTTATACACAAATAATTCATTCAATGGTTATTTTTTCCCTTTTGTAGATTATGTGGTTAAAAATCTCAAAGCCGGCAACCGTAAAAAAACGGCAAGTATTTGTATTACAGCGCAAAAAAGTTTTGAACGCTTCCTCTCAGGACAAGATATTCTCATCGACAAGATAGACAACGACCTGATGCGAAAATATGAAAACTGGTTGAAAAGTACGGGCACAATGAAAAATACTGTTTCTTGTTATATGAGGTCTTTGCGTTCCGTTTATAATCAGGCGGTTAAACAGGGTTTGACCTCTCAAAAAAACCCTTTTGCCAATATTTTTACACGTATAGACAAGACTGTGAAACGCGCTGTGAGCGAGGATGTCATTGTACGGCTCAAAAATATGGATTTATCCCCTCACAAGGAATTGGCATTGGCTCGCGACTTGTTTATGTTCAGTTTTTATATGCGAGGTATCTCGTTTGTTGATATGGCAAATCTTCGCAAATGCAACCTAAAAAACGGCTATATCATTTATTCTCGCAGTAAGACACGGCAAATGCTGACTGTGAAGTTAGAAGCATGTATGCAAGAAATCATTTCCCGATACGAATCGCAAACAATAGATGATTATCTATTACCGGTTTATACTGCTCAAAATCGTGACAATGCAAGTCAACTGCGCAATCACAATAAACGCTTGAAACGTATTTCTGATTTATTAGGCTTGGAAAAACCGCTAAGTTCGTATGTTACCCGGCACACATGGGCTACATTGGCGCTCCGTAAAGGGATTTCGATTGAAGTCATAAGCGAAAGTATGGGGCACGAAAACGAGACCACTACTCGGATTTACTTGGCATCGTTGGGACAATCGGTTGTAGATAAGGCAAATGCAAAGATAATTAGGTTGGAAAAATAGTTCTGCTTATTCGTAATAGGTGGTACTGAAATATAAAATAAAGGTACAAATGTATTAAATTTCTCTTAATCCGATGAGTAAAAAAGAAACATTTTTTCACACTATTTATATAATACAAAAAGGGATACACATAAGTCATTGATTTTGTGTGTGTTTAATAAAATATTTAATTGTTTTCGACTTTTTCTTCCCTTGCTCTAAAGTTATCTAACTGAATAATAGCATAATAATTGATATTTCAAAAGCAGAGCAAAGTATTTGTTTAACGAATTGTTTAACACTTCGTTTAATAAAAAATCATCCATTAAATATAGTGCTTACAAACAACGAGTTATGTAGACGAACTTTCCCGATTCTACCTATTACGAATAGGTAGAATTGAGGTGAAATAAAGCGAGTTAACGACACGTATCAAATTAAAAATCAAGTTTGAATAAATTTTATTTAAAAACAACAATTAATAATTTAAAAGTTGCGCCCGACACGAATTAGGGATAAAAAAAATGGAATTTTTTGACAGAGCAAAAGCAATTCTCTTCAATCCAAAAGAAGAATGGGTAGTTATTGAGGCCGAAAATCCACCTCACGCAAAAGTATTCGCTGGATATCTGCTGATATTAGCATTGATTCCTGCGATTGTAATTTTTATCAGAATCTATTGGGCATTTAGTTTTGCCTCATATGGTTTTAATGCCAGTTTTTTTGAAAGTACAGCTCTAAAATGGGCAATCATAAGTGCTCTCACACAAACAGTCCTCATTATTGTTTCGGCTTATAGTGCTGCTGCTATTATTAACGCTTTTTCCGAGCAATATGGCAGAACTAAGGACTTCAATCAAGCATTTGCTTTAGTTGCTTATTCATTTACACCTTTGTGTGTTGCCGGTATACTCTATATTTATAGTCCGCTGGCATTTCTTGTTCCGCTTGTAGGGTGTTATGGATTTTATCTGCTGTATCTTGGTTACGAATCACAATTAAAACCTGCTGCTGATAAAAAAATCGCTTGCCTTATTATTTCACTCATAGCTGTTGTGGCAGTATGGGCTATTCTTTCTAAAGTTGTGCCAGCAATCACACAACAAATTATGATAGAATCGACAAAAAATAGCATTAATAGTATGATGCGCTAATAATTTTAAAGAATCCTTGTTTATGCAGACTTTAAATTTGCATAGACAGGGATATTTTTAGCTAATTAGTTAACTAAATAAAATGGTAGCAAACACAGATTTACAAATTTGGCAAGATACTGTCAAAGGCATTAATGAGGCAGGAAAAACAGACCTGAGCCAAGAAGAATGGTCAGCATTGACAGTATTGAACGGTAGTTTGAGCAATGGTATTTTTTCGTCTGAAGAAAGTCAGCAGAGTTATCAGTTGCTTAATGACAGCCTAAAAAGACACGGTAATAATCCGGTCTTACACACGCACCTATATAACTTTGTAGCTTTGTGTTATAAATACGCTACGTTGCAACCGACTTCTACAACACAGGCAACATCAACAAAAACGCCAACAACTTCGGAAAATCCGCTAACGCAGAGTAAAAACAAACAACCTGGAACAGTAAAAAACATTTTGTTTGGCGTTGATGGACAATTCAAAAAAACCTTGTCGAAAAATCTGAAATTTGCTGCCATTTATCTGTTTATCGCCGCAGTTCTTGCGGGGATAATTTACGCATTGAGCGTTATACCATATACAAATATACCTGCTTATACAACTGCTTTAGTTGTTGGTGCATTAGCAAGCATTGTGCTTTTACGAAAAAACCAAAATGGAAAGATACGGGAAAAATTTGCATTTCTCGGAGCCGCTGCTGCCGGTATTTTTATGTATTCCATACGTGGGGAACAAATTTCGGGCGGTTCTGCATTTGTATGGACATTTTTGGGTGTCGGTTTAGTCCTTTCGTTTATTGGCAAAAACAAGCCCAAACTGATGGTTTGGCTTGCCGAAGTCATTCCGGCTACACTCTGTTTCCTTGCTTTCGAGCGCTTGGGCGGAGCAATAAGCGGGTTTGGCGCAAAAGATATTGTTCTGGGACAATTGGCTTCTGTGCGCTATGTGGAGGCATTCAAAATTTTTCTTTTGTTTTGCTTGTTTCAAAGTTTTGCAAACAATGCAGTTGCCACACAATGTCGTGAACGTGTACGTTCCCTGTGGAAGAACTTATTGTTCTATGGAATGCAGACGGCAGTTGTCCTGCTTCTACTGTGTGTTACCTTGAATCCGCTCAAACTGTCGTTTTTCGACAGTGTAAAATCAGAGTTATTTGCATTCTCGCAACCGGTACGTGCGGGTGCCGATGTTTTCGATGCAAACGGAAAGAAATTAGGCAGTGCAACAAAAACGCCAATCAGCAATGCACTTTTGTGTGAGCATGTTCCCGGATATTTGGCAACCGCTTATGATTTTCATTATGACGGCGGTTTTGATACAGCAAGAATTACATTCCAGTATGATGTGGGGTTAGGAGTAATCAGCGAGAAGTTCCAACCACGCATTTACTATTTCAACGAGAGTGATGGAACACTGGAAGAATTACCAAATCAGAAAATACAAACCGATTCCATAGGAAAAACATGGTCAAGTGTAACTGCAATAACCACGCATTTTTCTATCTATATACTGCTCAACAAAGTGGAATATGATGCGACTATGAAAGAATATTATAACCAAGTTATTCGGAAACCACAAAAAAAAGTAACAATAAATCCCAACTTTGATGTAATTTTCGTGATAGATGAATCGAACAGTATGGAAAATATGCAAAACGCCGGTGGTTGGTTTAATTCTTATACTGCTGCCGATAACAACGACCCCAACAGAATAAGAGTTCAGGCAACAAAACAGTTTATTGATAAAATGTCGTCAAAAGATAGAGTCGGATTAGTTGGATTTTGGGAAGATTCACGATTGATGTTGCCTTTAACTCAGTTAACAGATAAAAATTCCATAAAAGCATTGGTTGATAATATCAACGGACACAGTCCCGGAACGGCTTTATATAAAGGGTTGGAAACGGCAATTAACGCATTCCAATCCAATTCCTCTGATGCACGAAAGATTATCATTGCACTTACAGACGGTGATGACCAACCGGCAGTTTCATCTGCCGTGTATAACAGTATTACCAAATCAGCCAATGATAATGATATAACAATTTTTACCATTGGATTGGGAAAAACAATAAATAGCACCAATCTTGCCAATATTGCTCGCAAAACAGGCGGCAAATATTATTCTTCAATAGATGCCAATATGCTTACAAATAACTTTGAAGATATAAAACAAGACGATGATGGTTACTTCAAAGATTCTAATGGTGACAGAATTTCTGATTATTACGCAAAACTATTGACAGAAGGTAAATTAACATTATCTACCGGCTCTAAATACCTCAATGAAAAAGGCATTGATTGGGTAAACTGTCCTGCCGATTATGATGGTGATGGTTTACTAAATGGGGAAGAGATAATTATAACGGAAAAGCAAATTAATGATACACTTATTTGGGTGTATGTGCGGATGATTTCTGACCCGACAGAAAAAATAAAAAATGATAAAAGCATTAGAGTGTTGGTTAATGGAAAACAAATTACTTTCGACCAACAACCTCCCATAATGGAAAATGATAATATTTTTATCCCTTTGAATGAAGTTGTTGCTGAATTAGGTAGCTGGACAATTGATTTTTACGATAATAATAAAGCAGTATTTATCAAAATGTATAATTTGCACCACTATCGCAAGTTAGTATTAGAAAATGGCAATAAAAATATGGTGTTATATGAAAATGGCATTGCTAAAGGTATTTCTATGTCTGCACCTGCCAAAATATTAAATAGTAAAGTTTTACTTTCTGTAAAAGCCATTGGTTTTGCATTTGGATTGTCTGTAAAATGGGATGAAAAAAGCAATACGGTTATTATATCAGATAGCAATACGAACACAATCGTAGCCCCAAAATCATTAGACAATATTACATCTATAAAGTATAACGGGAAAACATATCCAATAATCGCACCTAACCATAATCCTGTTAAAAATGGAAAACTTGAAACATTTGAAAATGCAGATTTATCAGTTGGAGGTTGGAAAACTATAAAGGAAATAAGCGGTGCAAAATTTCAAGGATTTAATTGGGGAAATTTATTAGGAATTAAATTAGAAGGAAATGACGAGGATACTGATATCCCTGAAATAGGATATTATGGTGGTACAGCGACTTCATACACAAATAAATTTTTTCTTGTAATGGGTATTGCGAAACAATTGGCTGCAAGTATGGATTATTTGTACTTGAGAATTATATTGCAAGAAAATGGTGATATAAATAGAGCGATTGTCAGCACGGGAACAAATTTGTCAGCAAGGGCAGATATACCTTCTTTGGAAATGCAAATCAATAGTAGTGTAAATCTAATTGCAGCATTTAAAAATGCAGATGCGGTTTTGAGAAATTTTAATTTTTTGCCTTTAGAAAAGGATAAAAAATACGACTTATCACTACGCAATTCATATAAATGGAATAACAACACCAATAATCCATATGTTTTTTATGTTGATTTCTCAAATAATAATAAATTGCAATTAGTGCCAAAATGGTATAGTGATGATTATTACTATTTAGGTGTCATTAAATTTAATGTTGCTGTAACTGTCAGTGATAATGTTTTTGATTTGAAAGCATTGCATGATGTTGTTACTCCACAAAATGGGACTGAATTAATGGATTATCTGTACAATTTATGTCGTGATAATGGTATGGAAATTCCGGGATATACCCCTACAACGCAGACGACACCTTCTGTACAAAAGCCCGCAGACCCCTCATACGAAATGCCTGTATCGCCACAATAATTTCAGAACAATAAAACATCACAAACAATGGTATCAAATTCCGACATACAAATATGGCAAAATGCCGTCAACGGCATCAACGAATCAGGAAAAGCAGACCTGACCCAAGAGGAATGGTCGGCTTTGTCGGTATTAAATGGAAGTTTGAGCAGTGGCAATTTTCAGTTGGATGAAAGCCGTCGAAGTATTAACTTACTTCAAGATAACTTATTTCGACACAGAGATAATACTATTTTGTGTGAACATCTTCTTGATTTTATTGATTTGTGCTACAAATACGGTACTGCACTTCTGAGTGCAGAAGAAATTCAACCTTTACCAGAACCAACAACAATCGCCATATCTACAATCGGAGGTAGTACAACAACGAAAACGAGTACAGGAGGACAAATCAAAAAATCTAGCAATAATTATTCTTTGCTGATAATCATTATTGCTGCCATTGTATTGCTTGTTGGTTATAATATGTTCAAAGACGGTGAGAGGTTTAGTGTCTTGTTTGCTGTAACAATCATATCATCATATTTCTTAATTTTCATACATTCCTATCAAAAAGCAAAAGAACGAAAAAAAGAATATCAACCTGTACTTGTTGAAATTTTCAAAAAACGAGGTTTTTCTGCTACTGATATTACATGGACTAATTGCCAATATAAGCCAAAGAATTATGGTGCTGTAAACAATATTGTGTTTGGAGTTAGAAATGGCATATTGTCATTTTTCGGTGGTGGCACTGCAATGGTTAAATTTGAAACAAAAGATGGGAAAGGTGCTTTTAGTATTTCCAGAGTGCTTTCTTGGAGAAAACTATTAAAAGAAAATGATGATTTATTTCTATATGATGGCGAAACAGCAAAACGTCTTTTCCCTAAAAAAGAAGAATCCCAATTTAGACATTTATTTGATATTTCTATCAATGAAATTGAAGATTTTGAAGGAAAGCAAATAGGCAATAAAGTAGAACTCCTTATAGATTGTTCTGACAATTTAATAAAACTTTCTCCTGTTTGTAATAATATAGACCCTAAAATTGATACTGTAAATGTACTTATAGGTGCACTTAACAAAATAATGGAGAATAATACTCTGTCAAAAACAAAAATTTCTACAATAAATGACGAAATAAATGAGATAATCAATGAAGATGGCAGAATAACAGGTAAAAAACAATTGAGAACACTTGGTAAAGTTGCCGGTGGAGCTTTACTGATAGCCGGTGGAGCTGCAGCTTTAGGTGCTCGTACTTGGAGTAGGGATAGATAAAAAACATTCAAAATATGGTATCAAGTCAAGATTTACAAATATGGCAACAAGCCGTTAACGGGATTAACGACTCAGGAAAAGCAGACCTGACCCAAGAGGAATGGTCGGCATTGTCGGTATTGAATAATAGTTTGAGCAATGGCAATTTTCGGTCGGAAGAAAGCCGGTACAGCATCAACGCAATCAAGGAAAATCTAAGTATACACAGAAATAACCCTATTTTACAAACACATCTGCAAATTTTTATTGATTTGTGTGTAAAATATGGTGCAAAACTTCAAAGTTCGGAAGTAACTCCGCCCGCATCTGAGTCGACAACAACTCAAGTGCCTACGGAAGTGACAAACACACAAAAACTACAAGCTGAAACTACTGCTGCTCCGTCGCCAGTTACACCCGATGATTTACAAAATTGGCAGCAAATCCTATCACGTATTGAGGCTGCACAAAACGACTTATTGCCCAATGAATTATCAGCATTTAATGCGTTGGTGTCGCTTTTTAACAGCGGCAACTTTGGGGCAAACGAAAGCGGTGGTTACATACAGATAATCAAGAACAGTACAACAAAAAACAGATTATTGAAAAGAATTTATTTGCCAACCTTTGTAGCTTTGTGTGAGAAGTATTTCATGACACAAGCAACGACACCGACACCAGCTAACACACCTTCAACAAGCAGTAATATAATGCGGCAAACGAATACGAGCAGTACAACTAAAAAATCGGGTAGTAATTCGCTGTTGATAATCATTATTGTGGCCATTATACTGGGTGTTGGTTATTATATGGTCAAAGACAGCGATTGGTTTAATGAATTTTTGGGGCAGGAGGTAATTGTTAAGACAGACCAAGATACTAAACACGAGGAAATTATTGACACAAAGTACCCTGATATTGAAAGATTGGAGAAACAAGTGGCAGAGCAACAACAAAAGATTAACTCAATGGAAAATGAAATAGAGTCTTTACAGAAAACACAAACTACACAACAAGAGGTACAATCGCCTACACCTCCAAGTTATAGTACGAACTCAACAATTCCCGGAAGATTTCCACAAGCCTCTGAGCGACTTTTATCCGATTCCGACTTGCGATATTTAAGTAAAGAGGACTTAAAAATTATGAGAAATGAAATCTTTGCACGACATGGATTTATTTTTCAGACTGATGCAATGAAAACATACTTCCGAAATCAAAGTTGGTATTCACCACGATACAGTAATGTAAATTCATGGCTTACTAACATTGAACAGAAAAATATAGCATTGATTCAAAGTTATGAAAAACAATGAATTGATTAAACATTATGAATAAGATATTAAATTGAATAAAAATGACAAGTAAAATTTTAAAAAGGCTATTACTGTTTTTTTTCGCTATTGCGGTCGGTATATTAAGTTCGTTTGCTCAAGATGTCATCACCCTAAAAGACGGCAAAGAGATTATCGCATTGGTTTACGAAATTGGGGATATTGATGTCGAGTACAAAAAAATCGACAATCCCGGTGGTCCAAACTATACGCTTAAAAAGGCTGAAATCTCTATGATTAAGTATGCCAATGGGAGTAAAGATGTATTTAGTGAAATCAAACAGGGAATTGATAATGTTGGTGTAGTAATCAATGGCGTGCGATGGGCGACATGCAATGTGGACAAACCCGGCACCTTCGCAGCCAAGCCTGAAGATTTCGGCATGTTTTACCAATGGAATCGTAAAAAAGCGTGTCCGACTACCGGTAGCATATCAGGTTGGAATAATTCTGACGCATCGGGCACAATTTGGGAAAAAGCCAACGATCCCAGCCCTCCTGGTTGGCGTGTGCCTACTTCATTCGAAATCAAATCTCTACTTGATACTAACAAAGTGAGCTGTGTTTGGATAACTGTAAATGGTGTAACTGGTGGAAAATTTACAGATAAAACCTCTGGTAATTCGATTTTCTTACCCGCTACAGGCCGCCGCGACTATAGTTGGGATCAACCTTACTTAGTAGGTACGGAAAGCTCCTATTGGAGCAGTACGCAGACCTACGATAGATGGAACGGCTTGTGTGCAAACGGCTTGTGGATCAACGACTATAACACATTCGTGCAACTTGAAACCGTCTTAGACCTTCTCGACAGCGGGTATCCCGTGCGCAGTGTGGCAGAAAATTTATTGAACGACTTGTATAATGTGAATATAGCTGTTGATATCATTATCCTAAAAAACCAAGAAGGAATCCAAGCAATTGTGTCGAAAATTGGTACAAACGAGGTAGAATACAAAAAATTTGACAACCAGAGCGGTCCTGTTTACACTCTGAAAAAGTCAGAGATTTTCATGATTAAGTATGCCAACGGCAGCAAAGAAGTGTTTATTGTATCTAATAACAATGTTATTTCAAACAACGAAGGCGTAGTAATAAACGGTGTACGGTGGGCTACACGCAATGTGGATAAACCCGGCACTTTTGTTGCACGACCCGAAGATGTCGGTATGTTTTATCAATGGAATCGCAAAATAGCATGGCCTGCTACCGGCAATGTATCCGGCTGGAATAATTCTGACGCATCGGGCACAACTTGGGAAAAAGCCAACGACCCCAGCCCTGCCGGTTGGCGTGTGCCCACTTCAGATGAAATTAAATCTCTGCTGAACACAGACAAAGTGGACAAAGAATGGACAGAATTAAACGGCGTAATCGGTATAAAATTTATTGACAGATTCTCCGGTAATTCTCTTTTCTTGCCTGCTGCAGGTGCCCGCCGTTCCTATGATGGTATGAGTATGCTTAACAGCATGGGATTGTCTGGCAACTATTGGAGTAGTACGTCGTGCAATAATCTCAACGCACTCTATATGTCCTTAGTTGGGTCGTCCGACCCTGGCTGTGGTGGTCGCAGCTTTGGCTTTTCGGTGCGTAGCGTGTCAAATTAATTGATCATTTATGAAATATCATCGACAATTATTGTAAGAAAAAATGTTGCATTTATACAAAGATATGAATAAAACAGTATTGATTATTTTGCTTGCTTGTTGGCATTGCTTGATTTTTGCGCAACAAAAGGATTCCATTCCAAAGGAAATCAAGAAATTGATGTCGGCTTACCCTTCTCAAATAATTGGTTTCAGCAATCATTATGTGCTGTTTAGCGATAGTTCTAAATTACTTTTTGACGATAGAAAACAAAAAACGACTGAGCAATTATTAAATAATCCTGATATTCAGGATATGTTTGCTTTTTCCTATCCGAAAGGAAAAATAAAAATACCAATTAAGAAAAACAACGACCCCGGCAGAATCCGTAACGATGATTTTTTCAAAAAAATGTACGGAAAAACAGCAGCAGAAGTACAAAAAAATTTAGTAGAAATTGTGTGGTGTCCCAAGTTAGTCGGGCAAAAATTGCGAATCACGTCAATAAATGGTGTAGATAAACATTTGGCAGCTGTTTCTGCTGAATTAGATAAACATCCCGAATGGAAAGATTACTTGAAATCGGCTGGCACATTTAATTGGCGCATGGTAAGAGGAAACAACCGCTTAAGTCCACACAGCTTTGGAATTGCCATTGATTTGAATATAAAGCATTCCAATTTTTGGCAATGGGACTGCAAATGCACGTCAGAAGACGTCGATTTGACTTACAAGAATAAAATTCCGCAAGGAATCGTAGATATTTTTGAAAAACACGGCTTTATCTGGGGTGGTAAATGGTATCATTATGATACTATGCACTTTGAATATAGACCGGAATTACTTTATTAACACTAAAATAAAAATAAAAATGGTATCAAATTCAGATTTACAACAATGGCAGCAAGTAATACAAGATATTCAGACTGCACAGAACAAACTTTCTCCCGGAGAATTGTCGGCGTTTAACGCATTGGTAGAACTTTACAACAGTGGTAATTTTGGGGCAAGCGAAAGCAATAATTACATTCAGGTACTCAAACAGCACAATAAAAACCGATTGTTGCAAAAAGTTTATTTACCAAAATTCATAGCTCTATGCGAACAGTATTTCAAGGCACAAGCATCAACTGTTAGTACGCCTCTGCCTTCGGCATCATCTACATCCATTGTGCCACCGGTAATTCAACCGCCTGCAGGAGGAGTTACACCGATATTTCAGCCGCCAACATCCCAAATTTCGGCACCGTCAAACTCTAATTCTACCGTTACATCAATTGAAGTGCCGCAAGCAGTAAACGGTAATACAAAACAATGGAGTTCCGCAACTCCCGGTTATATAATCTTTTTAGTAGACCAATCCGGTTCTATGGATGAAGGATATCCAGAATGTAAAAATAAAGCCAATTTTACGGCTCTGGTTATCAATAGAACAATTAACGAGTTAATCAACATTAATATGGATGGCGATGCAGTAAAAGACCGTGTTTTCATTACGCTTATTGGTTATGGAGGCAAAGGTGCAAATTCTGTTGATGAAATAAAATCAGCTATACTCAGTGATTTTGCAAATAACCCTTTGCGAATAGAAAACAAAAAACAAAAAGTTTCTGATGGCAATGGCGGTTTGATAGAGATTGACGTTCAAAATCCAATTTTCATTGAGCCTCTTGCCAATGGCTATACGCCAATGGGAAAAGCATTAGGGTTAGCAAAAGAAAAAATTAATATTTGGATGAGTAAGCATCCTGCATATCCGGCGCCTGTTATTATCAATATTTCTGATGGATTACCTTATGATGGTAAAAGCACTGAAAAATCCGAATTAGAAGCCATAGAAGCTGCTAAAGAGATTATGATGTTATCCTATGAAGACGGTAATCCTATCATATTCAATGCACATATCGGAGATTCAAAAGAAACTTGTATTTGTAGTGCTTTTGAAAGCGAATTGCCCGATGAGCAAGCAAAATTTTTGTTTAAAATATCAAGTAAAATTCCAAATTCGTACAAGGATGCAGCTAATAAGCAGGAATTAAACATTAAACCCGACTCAAAAGGCTTTGTTTCTAATGCTGACCCCGAAACATTTATCAAATTCATCAATTTTGGTTCTTCAGGAGGTAAAGATAGAGTATCATGAGGATAACACTAAAAGGATATATAACTCACAAAGAAGCGGAAAAAAATTCTGACTGCGCCGATAATTACGCATATAACACAACAAATCATCGTTTTGCAATTTCAGATGGCGTAACAAAATCTTTTTTCCCAAAAATATGGTCGCGAATTTTAGTAGATAAGTTTGTTTCTCTACAAGGAGCGACAGACTTATCTATTGAAGACTGTCAGTCGGAATGGTTACAACATGTAACAAAAATAGCAACATTACCAGACGCAATGTGGTTTACGACAAATGCTTTTAATCAGCGAAAATCAGGATTAGCTACATTGGTTACACTTCGTTTCGACAAAAATAGATGGTATGCAAAGGCTTTGGGAGATAGTTTTTTATTTTTCATTCCCAAGGGAAAAACCAATTTTAAAGACTGGGTATATCTCTCGTCAAGATATATTTCGTCTAAACCGGAACCGATTATTTTTGACAGTTACCCTGATTATTATTCAAGCAGGGAAGAAAAAAATGGGATAGAAAAAGAAATTGAAGGGAAATTAGAAACCGGAAGATTTTATTTAATGACCGATGCACTTTCAGAATGGCTTATTAATGAAAAAGAAAAAGCTTTAAAAGAAATAGAAGCATGGATTAATCAAGATGTGTTTGAACAAAAAATTACAGATTTAAGACATAAAGGATTGCTGAATAATGACGATTCATCAATCTTAATTATTGATATAGAAAAAGATGGCAAACAGGAACTTACATATAAATCTGTGAGTGTGCAGAAAATAGATGACTTACTTGAAAGCAAAGAAAAAAATGAAGTAAAAAAAGAAACGATGGATACAAATAACGAACAAATATTACAAAAAATCGAAGAAAGTTCTAAAGCAATACATAAAAAAATCAATAGATTAATTTTAGTCAATATCGTTTTCATTGTTATTTGTGGATTGCTTGTTTTTTCTGTTAACATTAAAGATACCAATCAAAAATTTCCTGAAAAAGATGGTATGGAAAATTTGGAACAAGAAGATATTTTGACAAAAAAAACCAATTCGGAATCGAAAAATGAATTGTCTGACAGTATTGAAACAATAAACAATATTGTAGGTATAAGTAATAATGATTCTACCATGCAACAAAATGGAATATATTCAGGAGGAGCTGATTAAATAAAAATAGCAATATGCCAAATAAAGCAGACATAATACTCGCAGTACAATATTCAGATAAATTTTTGAAAGTTCCAGAATTGAACGGAGCTACCGTAAAGTTAAATCCTAACGGACAACCATATAGGTTTACAGGTGGTTTTACATTGGTTTTTCAACTTACAAAGGGACTTACAAAATGGGCTTTCAGAGTTTGGCATTGCGGATTTAAACAACAAAAAGGACGTTTCCGAAAAATCTCGCAATATCTTGTAAATAAAGAATTACCATATTTTGCCGATTTTATTTACGACGAAAATGGGCTTTTTGTTAGTGGAGAACCTGTTGACACTATCAGAATGAAGTGGTTAGAAGGCGATTTGCTGAAAAAATATATTGAAAAAAACATTGACAATCCTGACGAATTAAAGTTCTTGGCGGCTACATTTTTGGAAATGTTTAATTCGTTGCATGAGCATAACATATCACATGGCGACTTACAACATGGTAATATCTTAATTGATGAACACGGCAATATTCTATTGATTGATTATGATTCCGTTTGTGTACCCGATATTGAAGGATATGAAGAATTAGTAACAGGATTAAAAGGTTATCAACATCCGTCTCGCTTGAAAGATGAAAGTAAAGCATCATTAAAAGCCGATTATTTTTCGGAATTAATTATTTATTTGTCGCTTTGCGCTATTGCTGAAAATCCCGATTTATGGGATAAATACAGTGTTAACGATACAGAAGTCTTATTGTTTAATGAAAACGACTTTGAAAACATACAACAATCAAATATTTATAAGGAGTTATCCAATAGTAAATCGAATACAATAAAATCTCTGTTAAAGATTCTTGTTGAATATTTAAACGAGGAGTCTTACTTGAATTTGAAACCTTTTGCGAAACATAAAGATTTTATTGAATCATGGGACATCAAATCAAAACCGGTTTCAAAATGTAGTCGTTGTGGAAAGCAAATAAATTCTTCTATATCTGATACTATTTGCAAGAAATGTCAACTTGAAGAAATCAACTTGAAAAATTTATTGCAAAAAAGGGAAGAAGCTGACTACATTATTGCTCAAGCAGAGCTGAAATATAACGAAAAATTAACTTATTCCTCAGGGGAGGTGTTAATAGAAGCTTGTACTAAATTACACAACGCTCGTAATGGGAAAGATATTGCCGCCATAGATGCTGCAATTTCTGAGGTTAAGGATGCTATAGAAACTGCAATTCCGGAAAGCCTGTCAGACAACTCATCAGACAACCTTTTTAAACGTGTTTCTACTGTATTTCTTATTTTACTGGCAGGATTTCTTATCTATCTTATTGCTTCTAACTATAAGGTCATTTACGAGTTGTTTCAAGCATCGAAAGTTGAACAAAATGAAAAACAATTTGAGTATGAATCTGAGTATGTACAAAAGCTTATAGGTGTCAATTATGTTTATTGGAGAATGCCGAGTATAAAATATCACTTATATGATGATTGCCAGTACTTGAACACCGATAGAACGGCTGATAATTTTTATGGTGGAACGGTAGCAGATGCTTATGGAATAAATCCCAATATAAGTTCTCTTTGTAGTGTTTGCGAAAAACGTGCCGTTAAGGAAAAAGGTTGGACAGAGGAACAACTGCAACAGGCAAAAGACAAAGAATTAAATATAGTTCTAAGTTCAGAACAATCACAAACTACTATAAAGCAAGAAGAAGTTGCAAACATTCAAGCGAATAGTAATAATGCTCAAGAAACACCTTCTTCAAACTCTTCTCATGTACAAGCACAGCCCAATTTGCAACTTCTGTCGCTGACTGCGAACGGAACTTTGTATCAGAATCAAATAGGAAGTTTTACCGCGACTTTGAAAAACAATGGAAATGCAGCTTATAATTCTCAGTTAAAAATTTTACTCCAAGAACCAATAACCACTTCTTTATACGAATATATAGGCAATGCTGTTTTCTCTATTGCCCCTGGCGAAACAAAGACAATAACAATTAAAGGAATTATTACTTTATCACCGGGTACTTATGATTGTAAAATGGTATTTGATGCCAACAATAATCCTTCTAACACGAATAATCATTTTGTCAGAACTACTCTCAACATACAAGTATCAGTGCAAATGCCTTCTTCTGTATCATCTCCCATTCCAAAAAAAGAGTCTGAAGAAAGAATATCTGCAACTCCTTCCTATTCTCCAATGAGCTGGTATCAGGAAGGTTTAAAAAACAGCAATGCCGGCAACTATTCGGAAGCAATACGTTGCTACAATAAAGCTCTTGATATGAATCCTAACATGAGCGATGCTTGGTATAATTTAGGCATTGCTTACGAAAAGGAAAAGAAAAAGACTGAAGCAATGGAATGTTACCAAAAAGCAGCACAACTCGGTAATAAACATGCTCAAGAACTTTTAGCGTTGCGAAAAGGGAATAATAATGCAACTAATGTGAATGAACAGAAATCAGATGCCCCTGTATATTCTGCAATGAGTTGGTATCAGGATGGCGTGAAAAACAGTAATGCTGGAAACTATTCGGAAGCTATTCGTTGCTACCGCAATGCCCTTAATTTGAATCCTAAATTACACAATGCTTGGAACGGTTTGGCAAACATTTATCACCTCCAAGGTAATTATGACAAAGCCATTGAATGTTTTCAAGAAAGCAATAATATTACCAGTAATGGCTCTGCTTGGTACGGTATGGGACTATCTTATGCGAAGAAAAATAACCATTCTATATCTATTGAATGTTTAAAAAAATCGGCACAGTTGGGAAACAAAGAAGCACAAAAGCTTTTAACGGAAATGAACAGAAGTTGGTAAGTAATATTTACAAATAATAAATGAAATGACACGAAAAATTAAAATTCAAAAAAGGCTAATACTGTTTTTTGCCACAATTGTGGTCAGTATTGCATGTTCGTTTGCGCAGGATATAATTACACTGAAAGATGGTAGGGAAATTACAGCATTGGTCTACGAAATCGGGGATTTTGATGTCAAGTACAAAAAAGTCGACAATCCCTATGGCACAACCTATACGCTTAGAAAGTCAGAAATTTTAATGATTAAGTATGCTAATGGCAGTAAAGATATTTTTACTGATTATACCGTGCCCGCTGAAGTACCAATGCCCGCGCCTATTGCTGAACAGCCACGAGTTCAACATCAGGTAAAAACTTCTCTTGACCTTCTTTCTATTTCCGAAAAAGAAATATATGATAGTTATGGAGTAAAATTATCTAAAAATGAAGTTCGGAACAGAATGAGAAATGTGCCTGAAGCTCTTAATCTGTACAACAGTGGAAAAAGTCTAAAGGGGACTGGTACTTTTTTTAATGTAGTAGGAGTAGGATGCCTTGTTGGGAGTATTATACAATTCGGAAGAGCTGCAGACAAAAAGTCAGCTGAAGATGAAGCACGCGCCGATTATAGATGGGATGATGCTAAAGACTATGAGACTGAGAGATTAGATTTGGCATATTCAGGTTTGTACTTGTTGGGTGGTTCTTTGGTGTCGTTTACTATTGGTGCGAGTTGTCATTCATCTGGCAATAAAAAAATTAACAATTCCGTAGCCGTTTATAACAGAGGAATTAGACAAAAATACACATCGGATGTTACATTAAATTTCGGTATTACAAGGACAGGAGGAATAGGATTAACACTAAACTTTTAATAAATCAAATAAAAATGACAAAAATAATTAAACTTCAAAAAAAGCCATTCCTGCTTTTTATCGTTATTGTGGTCGGTATAGCAAATTCGTTTGCACAGGATATTATTATCCTGAAAGATGGAAAAGAGATTACCGCATTAGTTTACGAAATCAGTGATATTGATGTCAAGTACAAAAAAATAGATAACCCCAACGGGCCTAATTATGTGCTGAAAAAGTCAGATGTTCTAATGATTACATATGCTAACGGTAGCAAAGATGAGTTCACTGATAACACACCGGTTATTGTTCCGACCCCAAATCAACCAAAATTACCGACGGAAACACCACCTGAATTTCCGGGCGGAGAAGCGGCATTGCAACAGTGGTTAAAGGAAAATCTTAAATACCCTGAAAATGCTAAGAAAAGTGAGATTCAAGGAAATGTCATTGTCAGTTTTACAGTATTGAAAAACGGTAACATTTATGATGTCAGAGTTGTTCAGAAAGTTAATTCTGCTTTGGATAAAGAAGCTGTACGCCTTGTAAAATCAATGCCCAAATGGGAACCGGCCACAAAAAAAGGAAAGGCAACAGAAGCGAAACATAATCTCACAATATCGTTTAAATTGGATTAACTGAAATAAATTAGTCATTTTTGTACAGACTCCTTAATAATGTGATTTCTTCAGCATAACCTTCCAATTCATTGGGTGTTTCTAAATAAAATGGCAAATGCCTTAGTTTTGGATGATTAATGACTTTTGAAAAGGTCTCTAATCCTAAATAACCTTGACCGATTTTTTCGTGTCTGTCCTTATGGCTTTGGAAAGGATTTTTACTGTCGTTCAAATGAATGGCATACAGTTTTTCCAAACCGATTATCCGGTCGAATTCATTCAGTACGCCATCCAAGTCATTCACAATGTCATAACCGGCATCATAAACATGGCAAGTATCCATGCAAACACCTAATTTGTTGTTCAATTCTACTTTGTCTATGATATTGCGAAGTTCTTCAAAAGTGCCACCAACTTCACTTCCCTTTCCTGACATGGTTTCCAATAAGACGATAGTGTTTTGTTCCGGTTTTAAGACACGATTTAACACCTTTGCAATCAGAGAAATACCTTTTTCTACACCTTGTCCGACATGACTTCCGGGATGGAAATTATAAAGATTTCCGGGCAAGTACTCCATTCTTTTCAAATCATCTATCATAGTTTGCAAAGCAAACCGGCGGATATTTTCATCGGCTGAACATACATTCATCGTATAGGAAGCATGAGCCAAAATGACGGCAAAATCCTGTTGTTCGGCTAATTCACGAAAAGCGACTATGTCTTTTTCATCTATGTCTTTAGCGCTTCCTCCCCTTGGATTTCGTGTAAAAAACTGGAAGGTATTAGCATTAATAGCCATTGCATCCTTTCCCATCGCCAAAAAACCACCGGCTACTGATAAGTGACATCCTATTTTAAGCATACTCAATCATTTTGAGGTCAAAGTTAATGAATTGTTTTGTTCTTTTTATTGTTCTCAAAGGCAGCTTTGAATGAATTACCTTTCAATTCATACACCCGCCCATATTTATTATGTTTTACCTTGACAAACCTGTCTTGATATTTTTTTAAAAATTCAACATCATCAGGCGACAGTTTCCGTTCAAATACCTGCTTGTAATTGTCTGTCTGATGGAAAGTAAAGTCGCTTTCGACCAACTCTACATCACACTGGTTGATGATGACTATGTAATCCGTTGAACACACTTCCAATCCGTTATTGATGCAGCGACTTGAAAATGCACAGACCGCAAAACAAATATTCTTTTCAAATAATACATCGAGAATATTTTTGCCTTTTTTCTTTTTCGTATTCATATCATTTTTTCTTTTTAGTTTTTTGCCTTTTTTCAAAATGCTCTTTGATAAATTTTTCCACATCCGACAGCAAATAATAGATTTTTTGGTCAATCTGTTTGAACGGAAGCCAACCCAAAGTGCGGTAACGCTGCAATGAGCGTTTACTCACATTCAGCATAAGGCACAAATCCTGATTATCCAACAATAGTTCGCTGTTAAAAGTCTGCCGTTCTCTTTCAGGAGGTTTAGGAAAAAGGTTTTCCAAGTGGTCGAAGCGTTCCATAATCCGCTGCATCCACGATTCCAAATATTCTTTTTCGACAAACATAAACTGTGTATTTTAGATATGACCGATAATGAAATAACTCTGATTTGCAGGGTCTTTGAGAATAATGTCCTTATCGCGCATGAACTTGATGTAACTTTTAGCGGTACGTTCCTTTACGTCTAAAAGCGACTGAATCTGTTCGCATAAATCCACGTAAGTACAAAAGCGCTTGTTGGCGAAAACCGTTTTGGCAACGCCCGTCAATTCGGTTTCCTTGCGTTTTTCCTTTTCTTCTTTGGTTTTTTCGCCGAGATAAGTGTGCATTCCCTTTTCTTTATTCCACGAAAACTGAACAAGCGGCACATCCAACGGACTGCCATCACGAACTTTCAATGCCTTGACTACCGAAATTTGCGGTTCATTGTCTTTTTCTATTGAAAGAATAGCTGCCGCCTTTCGTTGCAGTTCTGAACCCAAATGCCCGCGCAGCTTCATACCGTTTGGGATGAAATGCAATACACATACAATACAGGTTTTGTATATGCCGGCCAAGCGATAGAGTTCGTCGATAATACCAATACTTTCGGCTTCATCGTTGGCACAGCGAACCAAATCTGCAATACCGTCAATAACTACCATTTGAATACCGCCGAACTGATAATAAAACTTGTCCATGCTTTGTACAATAGCCTGCATACGCTCTTTGCGCGACATGGAGGTTAAACAGTAAGCCTTGAAACAGGTAGGCATCGTTTCTAATTTTCCACGCTTCAAAATACCGGAAATGTTTTTGTACAGTTGGGAATCGGATTGTTCCGTATCATATAGCAAGACGGCTTTATTATCTTTATTTCGTTGAATAATAGCGCCCAGTGTATCAACATTGTCTTTTTCACAGATAGTTCCCGCTATCAGGCTGCCGACATAATTACTTTTGCCTGTACCTTCGCCGCCTGTGATTCCAAATAAATTTCCCTGTGTGCCAAGAGGTACATCGTTGATAGAGATTAACATTTCGGATTTTATTGGCGGGTTATTAAAATCAATTTCGCAGGGTTTTAGAATTGCCATTGTTTCGCTGTATAGATTGTCTAAAAATTCGATGAAAAGTTGATTGAAATTTTCTCG
>Ga0209628_10000537_pt1 | contig 23370 bp, 20 predicted proteins | sample TergutCu122P4_FD_187285 | JGI IMG/M metagenome (GOLD analysis project Ga0209628, IMG submission 187285) | Cubitermes ugandensis P4 segment gut microbial communities from Kakamega Forest, Kenya - Cu122 P4 (SPAdes) (version 2) | ecosystem: Host-associated > Arthropoda: Insects > Digestive system...
TATCCTCTCTTCACCACGGCCAACGGCGGGGCCGTGTGGATTCAGGCAGACGGCAGCTTCGGCTACCAGCCGTTGTCGGATTTCAAGGGCGTGGATTCCTTCCAGTATCAGCTCAATGACCAGGACGGCAGCCCAAGCAACTGGGCGACGGTGACGTTCAATGTGCCGGGTCCGGGCGAGCCGCCGCTGCCGCATGCGACAGACGACGCCTACGAGGTAGTGGAAGGTTCGCACACGCTCCAGGGCAGCGTTCTGGCCAACGACGATGCCGGGGTGGTGGCCAAGATACGCATAGGCGGAGTGGAGTACGACGTTCCGGCGACCGCGGCGGGGTTCAAGTTCGGCACCGAATTGAGCGGCATCGTGCGGATCATGCAGGATGGGCAGTTCTCATACTCTGCGCCGATCCGTGACCATGGCGGCACAGGCACTGACACGGATGGTCCTGACATCGACCATTTCGAGTACTGCATCAAGGATGCGAACGGCAATCTGAGCAACTGGGCCACGGTAAAGATCGACATTACCGATACCATTCCGATAGTGGTAAACGATGCTTACGGTGAGGAAGTCTTCACTTCGGGCATCCGGTTCACCGACAACGTCATGACCAATGATCAGTCGTCGCTGGACGGAGACAGCTACGTATGGAAGGTGAGGGCGACGGCTGATGGTCCGGAAATAGATGTACCGGACGAATACGGCGTGAGACCTGTCCTGGTAACCGACAACGGTGGCGCCGTGTGGATTCAGGCAGACGGCAGCCTGGGTTACCAGCCGTTGTCGACTTTCCATGGCGAGGACACGTTCCAGTACCAGCTCACTGATCAGGACGGCAGCCCGGGCAACTGGGCAACGGTGACGTTCAATGTGCCGGGTGCGGCAGGGGCGTCTCACGAGAACACGATATCAGGCGGGGTTGAGCACACCGATTTGTCCGGTACGGATGGCGTTCCCGATGTCTTCAAGTGGACTCTGGCTGACCTCAACGGGGGCGGTAATTCGGTGACGAACACCGTGACCAACTTCAATGCCGACGATGGCGACAAACTCGACCTGCGCGATCTGCTCCATCAGGGGGACGACTATCTCTTCGATACGGATCACCTGACCGTATCCGTCGATAGCAGCGGGACGACGATTGTGGTCACGCCAGTCGCGCCGTCCGCGCCTGAGTTGAGCATCGTGATCGAAGGCGTGGATTTGACGGGAGGTTTTGAAGGTCAAAACGCCATTGAACACTTGCTCAAGAACGGCAACCTCGTAGACGACAAGTAAGGTTCCCGGCAGGGAAAGCCGGTTTCCAATCAACCCCCGCATGGTTTGCGCCATGTGGGGGTTTTTTCTTCAGCGCGATTCCAGAATCAACCGATCGAAGGCGGGTTGCGGCGGGCGCGCGTTTTCTGCGTGCAGGCGGGCAAAGACCTCAAACTGCTCATCCGAGAGCGGCATCGGCTCCTTCATCACGACCCATAACACGCCCTCGGTACAGGGCGGCGTGGTGAGCGAACCCATGTAGAGAGTGTGCGCCGGACTCGCGGGCAGGAATCCGGCCATGTCCAGCGAAATCTGGGGTTTATAGCTGTCTCCCTTTTCCAGCGGCAGGTTGTTGAGCAGGATTTGCAGCGGCGCGCTGGATTCCTTGCCGCGCATGAATTGCACGGCCAGCACTGCGATCTGACCCTTGTCGCCGCGATGGAAGAAATGCGCCTCCATGTCGGCAATCCTGTTATCGAAGTGCGTCTCGGCCGGGCGATGCAGGGTAAAACCTTCCAGCGTGTAACGCTGGCCGCGCACTTCCATGCTCATGCCTTCAGAGATTCTGATTCGCAACTGCCGATGGGCGTTGATGATGACGAAACTCGCCGGGCGATAGTCGAATTTGACCGGATCGAGGCTGACCGTGATGGGTTTGCCTTCCATGAAGTCGATTGGAGATTGCCGCTTGCCTTCGGCACACGATCTCCATTCCGGACGCAATTTTCCCCAGAATTCCGGCCCGGTTGCGCCCGAATAGCTCCAATCCTCGCCATTGTCCGGCAACAGGGCGGGAGTGGGCGCGGGGGCGGGCGCGGGGCGGTTTTCCGGCTTTCGCGCCGATACGGCAGGGGCGGGTAAAAGCTGTATTTCTTCCGGTATGCGCCGGGGAGGAGGCGAAGCATCGAAGCGCGATTGCGGAGCCAGGGGAAGTTCAGGGCGCTTGGGAGCGATGGGGGCTACCGGCGGCGCGATGGGCATCGGGAGGGGTTTGATCTGGATAGGCAGGGTCGGCGGTGGCGGAGAGTCCATGGAGGCAGGGCGTGGCTCGATGGTCGCGGCAGCGGCGGGGAGCGGCATGGCCCTGGGGGGCGGCGGGGGCGCTTTTACGGCGGGCGGAAGGGCATTCCGGGCGGCCTGAGCGGCTGTGTCGGCCAGTTCGTTGATGCGGCTGACGGCATCCTTTGGGGCCGCCCTGGCGCGATGTCCCGCGTTGCGGGTCGCGGATGGCATGGGCAGGCCGCAGACCTTGCGCCAGATCAGTTCGTCGGCCGAATTGCTCCGCACCGTCACCGGCTGTTGTTCGGGCACGTTCTCTTCGCGGAGGATGTTGCCGAAATCGTCGATGTAGATCCGCTTGATCGTCGTAAAACTCCGGCCAAGGCAATCGTAGCGGTTCATCGCCTTGATCGTGCGGTATCCGGCCTGTTCCATTTCGGAGTCGCTCAGCACGATGCGTCCCCACGACACCTTTACGCCGCGCTCGGCGTCGAAAATGGCGGAGGGGTTGATTTCAACCGAGTGCGTGCCGTTGCTGACGATTTTTTCCCAACCGTCTGGGTTTGCTGCGGCGGGCGCTGCCGCCGTGATGATGACCAAGGCGCATGGCAGGCATGGGGCAAGGAGCGGTTTCATCGCTGTTCATCCATCTCGATCAGTCGCAAGACTCCTACGGGCGAGCTTACTGCGCGCCGGAAAACAACAGCGAGGCATTTGAGACGGGTGGGCGTGAGTTTCTGCTTTTTCGTGTGTGGAATGTGCATAAAAAAACCGGCTGGAAGTCCAGCCGGTTTTTGGGGGCGCTTGGACTAGCCGGTTAGCGGCAGCTTGCGGGCAGGAATTGTACATCTATGGGGTCTGCAGCATCAGGGGCGCATACCCAGGCGACGATGGCCTGTTCAGACCCCCTGGTGAAATCTGCGGCCACAGCTGCGGTAGCAGCGCCAGGGGTGGGATTGGTGTGAGGCGTGAGCGATATGCTTTGGCCGCCACCGTTCTTAGTAAGCTGAGGAATATTTCGGGCTTGTACAGTGATAACCCCATTGGCGGATGTGGTGATCGAATTAACGTACTGGGAAACCGGGCCTGGATTTGTTGCAGTGGTTTCGCCACATCCAAAGTCATTGCCGGTAGGGGCGGCGTTCAAACCTGCTTGAGAGGCTTCGGTAATGGTCGTGCGGCAGGACGACGCGGCCAGGAGGACCTCGGATACCCGTGCGCGCGCGGTGTAGTCCTGATAAGCAGGCAGCGCAACGGCAGCCAGGATGCCGATGATCGCAACGACGATCATCAGTTCGATCAGGGTGAAACCTTGTTGAATCTTTTTCATTTTGAGACTCCTAATGGTGACTGCGGTTTTTCCCGCTGACCTGGATACAGCAAGAGCCGTGCCTGGTTTCAGACGGCCAAAAACGTGACGGAAGTCTCGAAATGCGCACACAGAAGTGACAATCCGGGCGGCGGATTGTCAAAAAACGACAACTCGCCGCCCGGATTGTCACGTTTAGACTACACGTGGTGCTTGACCTGACTAATGACCATTTCCTTCAACTTGTCGGAAACGGTGAAGGCCGCTTCGGTTTCAGCGCGGATTTCTTCCACGCTGACTCCGGGCGCGAATTCTTCGAGCACCATCTTGCCGTCGTAGAAGCGGAACAGCGCCTTTTCCGTGACCAGCGTCGACACGCGGCCCTTGACGGTGAGCGGAAGATTGCATTTCTTGAGAATCTTCTTCTCGCCCTTGTTGGTGTGCTCCATCGCCACGATCACCATCTTCGCGCCGACCGCGAGGTCCATTGCGCCGCCCATGCCGGGCACGTTCTTGCCGGGCACCATCCAGTTGGCCAGATCGCCGTTTTCAGCCACTTGCAGGCCGCCGAGCACGCAGGCGTCCAAGTGCCCGCCGCGCATCAGCGCGAAAGAGATCGAGGTGTCGAACGTGGAACCATGCGGCAGGATCGACACGGGATTGCCGCCCGCATTCACGAGGCGGGGTTTGCCGACAGGCGGGATGTCTTTCGGAACCGGGCCGATGCCCAGAAAACCGTTTTCGGAGTGAAGCGTGAGATGCACGTCTTCGGGCAGATAGTTGGCGACGAGGGTCGGCAGGCCGATGCCGAGGTTGACGACGTCCCCGTCCTTGAGTTCCAGCGCGATGCGGCGGGCGATGAACTCTTTGGCGTCCATTTGTTGTGTCATGTCTGTCTCCTCTCAGGCGGGGTATACGATGTGATCGACCAGAATGCCCGGAGTCATTACTTGATCCGGGTCGATGGCGCCGACTTCGACAACTTCATGCGCTTCCACGACGACTGTTTGGGCGGCAAGCGCCATGAGCGGGTTGTGATTGCGCATCGAGCGGTAGTAGACGAGGTTGCCGAATGCGTCGGCCTTGACGGCTTCCAGAATGGCCAGTTCGGCGGTCAACGGCAGTTCCAGCAGGTAATCTCTGCCGTTGATGTTGATCGTCTGCTTCTGGGTGAACTTCTGGCCGTTGATGGTGATGTCCTGTTTGGCCTCGCTCACCGAGGTGCCTACGCCCGTCGGGGTGAGCACGCCGCCCAGACCGGAGCCGGCAGCACGAACACGCTCGGCCAGCGTGCCGATGGGGATCAGTTCGATTTCCATTTCGCCGGAAAGCATCTGGCGCTGGGCTTCCTTGTTCAGGCCGATGTGACAGGTGATGAGTTTCTTGATGCGCTTGTGGCGAACCAGCAGGCCCACGCCTTCCGGGCCTCTTGTGGTGTCAAAGAAGGCCGTGTCGTCCCCGATCATCGTCAAATCCTTGACGCCTGAATCGAGAATGGCCTGCACCAGCCGGGCCGGCGTGCCATTTCCCATGAATCCGCCATACATGATTGTCATCCCGTCGCGCAGGAACGACGTGAACTGTTCGAGTTCAAGCCTTTTTGATTTCATTTCCCTTTCTCCTGATATGCCGCTCGCTCCAGGAAAACGGCGGGCACACTGTTGAACGTTTATTCTGGTTTGGCGGGAGTCCGCGCCCCGGGGCGGTCATCCCCTCCTCCAATAGGGGATTCTAGCTGTGGATACGCCGCAGGTGTGGAAAAATGCCAAAGCGCCTTCCGCACGGCGGCAGTATCTTGGCGATGCTAAACTGACAGGGCATGGAGATTGCTTTAGGGAACAGGCGTGTTCACCAAATTCATATTGATCATTTTTCTGCTCGTCATCGTTTTCGTCATCGGAGTCGGAACGCTGGCGCAAATTTTTTTACGCATGTTGTCCGGCTTGCGCCCGAGCGCGAGTCGCGGCTCGGGAGGCCGTTCCCAAGGCGACCGTTTCGGGCATGGGAAAAAAGCGGAACGTATGCTGGCCTGCTCCGTTTGCGGCGTGCATGTGCCCGAGAGTGAAGGCATCAAGGTGGCGGGCAAGTTCTTTTGCTGCGAAGCGCACCGCAAGTGAAAGCGTTTGTGTTTCATTCCAGGCCGGATGCCGATCCGGCGCAACGCAAGGCGTTGCGCTATTTCAACCTGTTTCGGCTCATCATTGCCGCTGTGTTGCTCGTTCTCGGGACGCGGATCGGGTTGGGTTCTGAAGCGCCCAAACTCTTCTGGTTCGCGGCGCTTTTCTACGTTGCCGCCGTTCTTGCACTCGGCTTTCCAGATGCCGAAAACCGGATTGGTTTCCAGCGCCTGATCACGATTCAGGGCTTCATGGACATGCTCATTCTGAGTATCGTCGTGTGGACGAGCGGCGGCTACCGCAGCGGCATCCCGGTGTTGATGATGATCGTGCTTGCCGGTTCCGGCTTGCTGGCCGAAGGGCGCGTCGTGCTTTTCATGGCGTCGCTGGCGACCATCGGCGTACTGACCGAGAACGTCTGGCGCGCCTATGCTAGCCACGACGCAGCGGATTTTTTCCAGGTGGCGCTGGTTTGCATCTCCTTTTTCATCATCGCCATCGTGGCGCGACTGCTGGCGCAGCGGGCGCTGACCAATGCGTCGCTGGCAGAAGCGCGCGGCGCGGCGCTGGCCCGGCAGGAAGCGATCAACGCGCACATCATTCGCGACATGCGCGACGGCATCATCGTTCTGCGCGCGGACGGCATCGTGCGGCAGGCCAACCCTTCAGCCTGCATGCTGCTTGGGCAGGATCACATGGAAGATCGTCCGCTTGCCGACATTGCTCCCGCGCTTGCCGAATATTGCCGCGCGGTCGCGGATGCGGACGAAGCAGGGCAGCTCATCCAGTTGGAGCAGGTTCGGCATCTGCTGCGCTGCCGGGTTGCGGGCCGCGTCAGCGGCGGCGAGGACGGCGCGGGCGATGAAGGCGACATGCTGATCTTTCTCACCGATCTGGAAGACATCCAGCGTCGCATGCAGCAACTCAAGCTCGTCTCGCTCGGACGGCTCACCGCCAGCATGGCGCACGAGATTCGCAACCCGCTCTCGGCGGTCACGCAGGCAGCCGAACTGTTGTGCGAAGAAAAACGCAGCGACATGCAACGGCGGCTCGTCAACATCATCAACGACAACGCCCGGCGCATCGAGCGCATGATCCGCGACGTGCTCGCGCTGGGCCGCCGGGACAAGACGCAGCCCGAGGCGTTGCCGCTTGCGCAATTCGTCGACGAAGTGCTCGAAGCCTCCGGCCTGGGCATCGACCGCGAAAAGCGCGTTTTCCGGACGCACATCGGCCCCGAACTCACTCTGGGTATCGACCGCGCGCACCTGCATCAAATTCTCGACAATCTGCTTTCCAACGCGCGCCGCTATTGCAGCGGCAAGCCGGGTTCCATCAGGATTGCCGCCGGGGATCTCGGAGGCGGGCAGGTGCAGTTGCATGTGTACGACGACGGTCCCGGACTCGATGAACAGGCGCGCGCGCATCTGTTCGAACCGTTTTTCACCACGCATGTCAAAGGAACAGGATTGGGGCTTTACATTGCCCGTGAACTGGCCGAAGCCAACGGTTTCAATCTCGAATTGCTGGGCGCCGACCCCGAACGCCCGGGTGCGCATTTCATCCTCACCGGACGGAGCCAACCATGAATTCTGGTTTTCCGGAACGCCGTAGCCGCGCCGCCGTGAACGACGTTCTCATCGTCGACGACGAGGAAGACATCCGCGAACTGCTGGCGCTCTCCCTGCTGCGTATGGGGCTTGGCGCGGATACTGCCGGTTCGATTGCCGAGGCGCGCGCGCTGCTCGAAAAGGCCCATTACCGGCTGTGTCTCACCGACATGCGCTTGCCCGACGGTGACGGGCTTAATCTGGTCGAATACATTCAGCGCCACCGGCCCAATCTGCCTGTGGCCGTCATTACGGCCTTCGGCAGCATCGACACGGCCATTCGCGCCCTCAAGCTTGGCGCGTTCGATTTCGTCACCAAACCCGTTGAGCTGCAAGCCTTGCGCGGACTCGTCCATCACGCCCTCAAGCTCCACTCCCCCGGCCAGCCCGGAACGGTTCCGAACAGCGCCGACGGGCGCGGGCTGGTCGGGCGTTCGCCCGCGATGGCGCAACTGCGCGCCCTCATTGGAAAATTTGCCCGCAATCAGGCGCCCGTGTTCATCCATGGCGAATCGGGCACCGGCAAGGAAGTCATCGCCCGCCTCATTCACGGCCTGGGCGCGCGCGCTACAGGGCCTTTCGTGCCCGTCAATTGCGGCGCGATTCCGCCGGAACTCATGGAAAGCGAATTCTTCGGCTACCGCAAGGGCAGTTTCACCGGCGCGTCTGCCGACAAGGACGGACTGTTTCAGGCCGCCCACGGCGGAACTCTTTTTCTCGACGAAGTGGCGGATCTGCCGCTTTCCATGCAGGTCAAGCTGTTGCGCGTCATTCAGGAGCGCGCGGTGCGCCCCGTGGGCGCGCAAGCCGAGCAGGCCGTCGACGTGCGCATCCTCTCCGCCTCGCACCGCGATCTGGCCAAACTCGTTTCCGAAAATCGTTTTCGGCAGGACTTGTACTTTCGCATCAACGTTCTTGCCCTGCACGTCCCTCCGCTACGGGAACGCCTCGAAGACATTCCCGATCTGGTCGAGCACTTGCTTGCACGGCTGAGTGAGCGTGATGGCGGTCTTGGGCACACCCTCTCTTCGGAAGCTCTTTCCGCCTTGCGGCAATACAGCTTTCCCGGCAATGTCCGCGAACTGGAAAACCTGCTGGAACGCGCCTGCGCCCTGGCTGAAAACAACGAAATCGCCGCAGAAGACCTCGGCATCAATCAGACTGTTCTCAGCAACACGCCCCGCATGAGCGCAGTCCTCGCCGAAGAAGAAGCCGCCAGCGACATGGAAGAAATCTCCGACGACGAACGCGCGCAGATTCTCAAGACCCTGGATGAGACCCGCTGGAACCGCACCGCCGCCGCCCGCAAGCTCGGTATGACGCTCCGGCAGTTGCGGTACAGGTTGCAGAAGTGGGGGATGGAGGGGTAGGGGGCGTTTCTGAAGAATCGGGTTGCGCAGGTTGCCGAGCAAGGGGAGTGGGTCAGGATTTCAGCCGGTGGTTGAGTTTCTGTTCCAGCGCCTTGAGATCGGCTTCGTCGTCCTGGTCGGCTTGCAATGCTTCCTGCTGCCTGCGTCGTTGATCGAATTCGGCATAGCGTGCGGCGGTGGCTTGTTCCATCTGCGCATGGCTGACGGAACCTGCATGCGTCAGCAAGGGGAATCCATTGGACGTGATGATCTGACCCACGTTCTCTTTCCAGAAATTCATGCGGATTTCCTGGCGGCTTTTGGTGCGCAATTCGGCGGTTTCAAGAAAGATCACCACGAGCCGGTTGAGCGTGTCGATTTCGTCTTCGGTCAGATAGTTCTTGGCGACCACGATGTCCTGCTTGCGCACTTTTGCGCCCTTCCAGATGAGCAGGCCGAAATGCGGGTCGTCAGCATTGGCGCGTGAGGTAATGACTTCCGCTGCGGTCTTGCCGGTGACGGCAAACAGCAGCAGATTCTGGACAGTGGCGAAAAATTCCGCCGTGGCGCGGTCGGTCTTGTCGTAATCCACGCTCAAGGCGAACAGATCGCGTACTTTCTGATAGAAGCGTTTTTCCGATGCCCGGATGTCGCGGATGCGTTCCAGCATCTCGTCGAAATAGTCAGGGCGACCATCGGGGTTCTTGAGCCGTTCGTCGTCCAGGGCGAAGCCCTTGAGCAGGTATTCCTTGAGGACGGTATTCGCCCAGCGGCGAAACTGCACGCCCCGTAGCGAGCGCACGCGGTAGCCTACGGCAAGGATGGCGTCGAGGTTGTAGAGCGTGACCGGGCGACGAACCTCGCGTCCCCCCTCCGTTTGAACTGTCAAGGATTCCTTGACAGTTGCCGCTGGGTCCAACTCGCCGTCCTCGAAGATGTTTTTCAGGTGCAGGGAAATGTTCTGCTTGGTGGCGTTGAACAATTCGGCCATTTCGTGCTGGGTGAGCCAGACAGTCCGCTGCTCGGCGCGGAGCCGAATCTGGTTTTTGCCGTCTTCGGTGGTGTAGAGGATCAGCATATCATGCAAACTTCATTTGAAATGAAAATGATACTCCAATATTTTTGAGAAAGGGTATTATCTTCGCAGGTTGGCGGTGAGCCGCAGGCGAACCTCCCCCTCACAACAACGGCGCAAGCCAGCGCCGCGCCTCTTCCACGCTCATCCCTGCGCGGCTGGCCCAGTCTTCCAGTTGATCCGTGCCGATCTTTCCAATGGTGAAGTAACGGCTTTCGGGGTGCGAAAGATAGAACCCCGCCACGCTTGCCGCCGGGGTCATCGCCATTGACTCCGTCAGACCCATGCCCGCGTTGCCGGGGGCGTCGAGCAGCGCGAACAGGGCGCGCTTGACGGAGTGGTCGGGGCAGGCCGGATAACCGGGAGCGGGACGGATGCCGGAATACTCTTCGCGAATCAGAGCTTCATTGTCGAACGCCTCATCGGCGGCGTAGCCCCAGTCGTGCTTGCGCACACGCTCGTGCAACCACTCCGCGCAGGCTTCGGCCAGACGATCCGTCAGGGCTTTGAGCAGAATCGCGCGGTAGTCGTCGTGAGCCGCCTCGAATTCGGCCAGTTTCGTTTCCATGCCCAATCCCGCCGTGACGGCGAAAGCGCCGCACCAGTCTTCGACGCCGGAAGCCTTGGGGGCGACGAAATCTGCGAGACAGAGGTTGGGTTTGCCGGGCGCGTGCTCGTGTTGCTGGCGCAGTCCGTGCCAGACCAGCACGGGATCTGTGCGGCGCTCATCGGCGTAAAGCGCGATGTCGTCGCCTAGGCTGTTGGCAGGGAAAAGGCCGAATACGGCTTTGGCCTGACACCATTTTCCGGCGATCAGCTCATCGAGCATCGTCAGGCCGTCACGGTAGACGGAGCGCGCGGTTTCGCCGACGGTTGCGTCATCGAGGATTTGAGGGAAGCGCCCGGACAGGTCCCACGTTCGGAAGAAGGGAGTCCAGTCGATGTAACCGCGCAGGGTGGAAAGGTCGACGTCGAGCGCAATGACTTTTCCGGGAACGCGCGGGCGGGGGGGCGTGTACGGCGCGGGGAGCAGGGCGTGCGCGGCGCAGTTACAGGCGGGTTTCGTGTTCCACGGCAGGCGCAATGCATTGGCCCGCGCGGCCTCCAGCGATATGCGGGGGCGCGCTTGCCTGTTGGCGTGGTTGTCGCGCACGCGCTCGTAATCGGCGGCAAGCTGCGCCCGGAATGCGTGCGCGCCGCTGACGGAGAGCAGTGCGCCGACAACGCCGACGGCGCGAGAGGCATCGGGCACGTAGACAACGGGTTGCTTGTAATTGGGCGCGATCTTGATGGCAGTATGCGCAAGGCTGGTGGTTGCGCCGCCGATCAGAAGCGGCACGGTAAGCCCCTGGCGCTGCATTTCGGCCGCAACGGCACACATTTCTTCGAGCGAGGGGGTGATGAGGCCCGAGAGGCCAATGGCGACGGCTTCATGCTCGCGGGCGGCGGCCAGGATTTTGTCGGCGGGAACCATCACGCCGAGGTCGATGACCTCGAAACCGTTGCAGGCCAGCACGACGGCCACGATGTTCTTGCCGATGTCGTGCACATCGCCTTTCACGGTGGCAAGTACGATGCGGCCTTTGCTCGCGCCAGCGCCGCGCGCTGCTTCGATGAAGGGCACGAGGTGCGCGACTGACTGCTTCATGACCCGCGCGGATTTGACGACCTGCGGCAGAAACATCTTGCCTGCGCCGAAAAGCTCACCCACGGTTTCCATTGCCGCCATGAGCGGGCCTTCGATAACGGCGATCGGCGATCTGCCTTCGGCCTCCAATTGGGCGCGGAGTTCTTCGGTATCGGCGACGACGAAATCGGTAATTCCTTTGATCAGCGCGTGTTTGAGCCGCGCCTCCACCGGCGCGTCGCGCCAGGCGGAGTCGTGGCTCGGCCCTGCGCTCTGCGCCCGGCCTTTCATCGTTCGGGCGAACTCGATCAATGCTTCGGCTGCGCCGGGATGACGGTTCAGCACCACGTCTTCCACTTTTTCGCGCAGATCGGCATCGAGCGCGTCGTAGACGCCGAGCATTCCGGCGTTGACGATGCCCATCGTCAGTCCGGCGCGAATGGCGTGGGTGAGGAAAACGGTGTTGATGGCTTCGCGTACCGCGTCGTTGCCCCGGAAGCTGAAACTCACGTTCGAGACGCCGCCCGAGGTATGCGTGTGCGGCAGATTTTCCCCGATCCAGCGCACGGCCTCGAAGAAGTCGACGGCGTAGTTGTCGTGCGCCTCGATGCCGGTGCCAATAGCGAAGATGTTGGGGTCGAAGATGATGTCTTCGGGCGGAAAGCCTGCGCCGCCCTCGATCAGCGGTTTGACCAGCAAATCATGGGCGCGCTGGCAGATCGAAATCTTGCGTTCGAGCGTGTCGGCCTGCCCTGCTTCGTCGAAAGCCATGACGACGATGGCCGCGCCATAACGCCGTGCAAGCCGCGCTTGCCGCAGAAACTCCGCCTCACCCGCCTTGAGCGAAATGGAGTTGACGACCCCTTTGCCCTGGATGCAGCGCAGCCCGGCTTCGATGACTTCCCAGCGCGAGGAGTCGATCATTGTCGGTACTTTGGCGATGTCCGGTTCGGTGGCGACGAGCTTCAGGAAGCGCGCCATCGCTGCTTCCGAGTCGAGCATTGCCTCGTCCATATTCACATCGACGATCTGCGCGCCGTTTTCTACCTGTTGCCGCGCAACAGAGAGCGCGTCCTCATAGCGGCCTTCCCCGATCATGCGGGCGAAGGCGCGCGAGCCGGTGACGTTCGTGCGTTCGCCCACATTCACGAAAAGGCTTTCCTTGCCGATCTCGAATGCTTCCAGCCCCGAGAGCCGTAGCCGGGGCGCGATGTCCGGCGCGCGACGCGGGCGGACGCCTTCCACCGCGCGGGCAATCGCCGCAATGTGTTTTGGCGTGGTGCCGCAGCAACCGCCGACGATGTTCACCAACCCGGCCCGCGCCCAGTCGCCGATCTCGGCGGCCAGTTCCTCGGGCGTTTCATCGTAGCCGCTCGGCGCGAGCGGATTCGGCAATCCCGCATTCGGGTGAGCGGAGACGAAACTCCCGCAGCGCGCGGCGAGTTCGGTCACATAAGGCCGGAGTTCCTTTGCGCCGAGGGCGCAATTCAAGCCGAAGGCGAGCGGCTCCGCATGCGCGAGCGAATACTGGAAGGCCGTCACCGTCTGCCCCGAGAGCGTGCGCCCGGAAGCATCCGTGATCGTGCCGGAGATCATCACCGGCAACCGCTGACCGCGTTCTTCAAACAGGCGCTCGATGGCAAAGACCGCTGCTTTTGCATTCAGGGTATCGAAAATCGTTTCGATGAGCAGCACGTCCGCCCCGCCGTCCACGAGGCCACTGGCAGCATTGAAATAATCATCGACGAGCGCGTCGAATTCGATGTTGCGAAAACCCGGATCGTTCACATCCGGCGAAATCGACAGCGTGCGTGAAGTCGGCCCCAACACGCCCGCGCAAAAGCGGGGTTTATCGGGCGTGCGCGCAGTGAATTCGTCGCACAGCGCGCGCGCCAGCCGGGCGCTTGACACGTTCAGTTCATACGCAATGTCCGAGAGATCGTAATCCGACTGCGATACACGGGTTGCGTTGAACGAACAGGTTTCGATGATGTCCGCTCCGGCTTCCAGGTAAGCGCGGTGGATACCGCTGATCACATCGGGGCGCGTGAGCGCGAGCACATCGTTATTGCCCTTGATCTCTTTCGGATGATCCCGAAAGCGTTCGCCCCGGTAGTCGGTCTCCGTCAGTCCGTGCTGCTGGATCATCGTGCCCATCGCGCCATCCAGCACCAGAATGCGGTGGGTGAGCAGTTGGCGGAGTTCCTGTGAGCGATCGGCTTGCATGGTGTTCCTTGATTTGTCTGGCCTGTGCCTGAAAACATGAACGGCGCGGCAAACCGGCGGGGTTTGCGAGCGCCGTTACTTCAAACCTGGTTTCAGAACGGAATATCGTCATCAAAATTGCCAAACCCGCCGGAATCGCCCGTTTGAGTCCTGGCGGAAGATGGGGGGGCGTTGGAGGCGGGATTCGGGTTGTCGCGCGGCATCGGGGCGTCACCGCCGCCTTCCCGGCGGCCGAGCATTTTCATTTCCGAGGCTTCAATCTCGGTGGTGTAACGATCAGCGCCGTCCTTGTCCTGCCATTTGCGGGTGCGTAGCCGCCCCTCGAAATAGGCTTGGGAGCCTTTTTTCAGGTACTGCCCGGCAATTTCCGCAAGCTTGCGGTAGAGCGTGACGCGATGCCATTCGGTGAGTTCGCGGCGCTCGCCGCTTGCTTTGTCGTTCCAGGACTCGGTCGTGGCAAGGGTGACGTTGCAGACCGCATCACCATTGGGCAAGTAGCGGATTTCCGGGTCGCGGCCCAGATTGCCGATGAGGATGACTTTGTTGACGGATGCCATATGATTCTCCTGTAGAAGGGCGTGAGTGTTACATCATGTGCGGTTGCGGGCGGGTTCGGTCTTGGGCGTCAGCGACAACGGGCTGGCTACGGAAAGTATCAGCCATGACAGAGCGAGCGCGCCGCAACACCAGCCGACGGTCGTTTCATTGAAATGCCTGAGTATCCAGCCGCCAGCAGCCCCGCCAATGAAAATTCCGATGGATTGCAGTGTGTTGTATACGCCAAGAGCCGCTCCCTTGATTTCAGGCGATATGATACGTGAAATCAATGATGGCTGCATAGCCTCGAGTATGTTGAAAGCGATGAAAAAGAGGGTGAGCCATGAGGCGGTGAGCCAGATGTTGTCTGCCCATGCGTAAAGCCCGAATTGAACGAGCGCGAGCAGGGCCACTGCGCCGGTGTAAACAGGCTTGAAGCGCTTGCCCCGCTCGGCGGCGATGATTGCGGGAATCATGACGGTGAAAGAGAGCAGCACGGCTGGCAGGTATATTTTCCAGTGCTCGGCGACGGGCAAGCCGCCATGCGTGGTGAGCGCCGTAGGTAACGTGACCCACATCATCATCTGAATGAGATGGAGGGTGAAGACTCCGAAGTTGAGTCGCATCAGCGGCCAGTGGCGCAGAATGGAACGGAAGTTTGCCCCGCCTGAGCGGGCTGGCGGCGTGGCAGGCGCGGCAGGGACGATCCAGATCGTCAGCGCCATGGCGCCGAGCGCCAGCGCAGCGGTGAGCCAGAAGATGCCGGACATGTCGATGGCGGCGTAGAGCAGCGGCGCGGCAACCATCGAAAGGGCGAACATGAGTCCGATGCTCGACCCGATCATCGCCATGATCTTGGTACGGTGCTGGTCGCGTGTGAGATCGGCGGCCAGGGCCGTGACCGCTGCCGAGATTGCGCCCGATCCCTGAAGGATGCGCCCAATGATGACGGTGTAAATGTCGGTCGCGAGCGCCGCGACGATGCTGCCGACCACGAACAACGCCAGACCGAAAAGAATCACGGGTTTGCGCCCATAGCGATCCGAGGCCATGCCGAAGAGGATTTGCAGACATGCCTGGGTGAGTCCGTAGGCGCCAATCGCCAGGCCGACGAGGGCGGCGTCGTTTCCGCCCGGAATGGTGCGCGCATGCACGGCGAACACGGGCAGGATCAGGAACAGGCCGAGCATGCGCAGCGCAAATATCGCCGCAAGGCTCACGCCCGCGCGCCGCTCGGCAGGACTCATCGCATTACTTTCGGAAAAAGACACGCTATGTGATCAGAGAATGATCGGAGGACAGAATTCTGGATTCTAACATTGGCTCTTGCGGCGGATGCCAGGATGCCGTTTCCGCGCGTCGGCGGCATCGTTCCTGTTTCCGATGTCGAACGTCCTGACGAATTGGACATGACATCGTTGGATTTTTCGCTGTCCGTCGCTAGAATCTCCGATTGAACTGGTGAGAACAGCGCCATGGCGGGCCGCCGTGCGGCTGGTAAAGGGGCGAGCCAGATGAGGATTGGATGAGACTGCTTTCGATTTTTGCGTTGGTGTTCCTGATTTCTTTCCTGCTGCATGGGGGATTGAAAGACGGGAGTGCGCCGGACGGATTGGCAGGACAGGACTCGGAAGAAGTTTCGGACGTGACGGACGAAGAACCGGAACCGGCAGCGCAGGAAGATTTCTCTTCCCTCATTTTCGGCCAGCCCTATCCCGTCAGGCATTTCGACTTCGAGCGAGAAGAGGTGTTCAGCATCATCGAGGACGAGATCAAGAATCTGATCATCGGCAGGAACGACGACAGTTTCAAGATGAAAAATCATCTTTGCGCCGTGGGTTATGAGTTTCCGCGCCAGGGGAAGAATAGAAGCTCCGCGAGAAGGGAAGTCGTCGTTTATTGGAAAGAAGGCAAGATGCTCTATCGCTGGAAGGGAGGAAATCCCAAGCTGACAGGGCAGGATTTTGACTACGCCCGTTCCCTGATGCTTTCACGCAGTTTTCCGCTCGACCCCAACCAGGGCGTGATCGGGGAGAAAGAGGCCGAGAACGGCGGGGACAAGTTTGAGAACTATAAAGAGCGTGTCGAAAACGCAATCGCCGATTGCGAAAAGCATGGCAAACCCTATGACATCGAACCTTTCGTGCCGCCTCCGCGCGGATTCTTCAAGCGACCGGAAGGCGGTCGCCCCCGTCCGTCCCCCGCCGCGCCGCCCGCTCCCACGACGCCTTCTTCCCCGCTCGTTCAAGCATCTTCGAGTCGTTTCGCCTGAGATCTGTCGGCGGCTGTGGTGAGCCGCAGCAATCGCTCCAACGCCCGCGCCGCGATGAACATGCCGATGCCGGCCGTCATCGGCATGCTGGAACCGTAGCCGGCGCATGACAGGCCAAGCGCTCTGCTGTCGCATGCCGGGGAGCGTCGGGCCGGTTCATCCGAAGTCACGACTTCGATACCGAATTTTCTGCCGGGTTCGCGTGTAAAACTGTGCTCGCGGCGCAGGCGCGCCCTGACCTTGGAGAGCAGCGGGTCTTGCGTGGCGTGCGCCAGATCTCCAACCCGTATCCGGCGCGGATCGGTTTTGCCGCCCGCCCCGCCCGCCATCAGCAGCGGCAGGCGCGCGCGATGACAATGGACGGCAATGGCGGTTTTGGCGCGCACATTGTCGATGGCATCGACCACGAGGTCGATGCCGCACAACAGCGTTGCAGCATTTTCCGGAGTCAGGAAATCTTCCACCAGTTCTACGCAACATTGCGGGTGGATGCCGTGTATCCGCGCCGCCATCGCCGTGACCTTGGCTTGTCCAAACGTGTCATCGAGGGCGTGGATCTGCCGATTGATGTTGGACTCGACGAGGTTGTCGGGGTCGATCAGTTTCAGCATGCCCACGCCGCTGCGCGCCAGCGCCTCGGCGACCCAGCAGCCGACGCCGCCGACGCCGACCACCGCCACCCGCGCAGTTGCGAGGCGCGTGATCGTCCCTTCGCCATACAGACGTTCGAGACCGCCGAAACGGCGTTCGGGATCCATATCCGGAGAAATGAGAGAAGAATCGGGCACGGCGGGAAAATGAGTGAACCGTATCGAGGAATCCCCGGCCGTCAGACCGGGGGACTCAAACAGGCATGATCTTACCGCGTGTCTGAAGTTTCGAGAGGTTGAACCGGCCTCAGGCGCTTCAGGCCGCAACGGCCGCCATTTGGGCTATTTCCATTTCGTCTTCCATCGCCGCTTTCCTGATTGCACGGTGTTGGAGATGATCCAGCCACATTTCCAGCCCCTGAGCATTGAGGCAAAGATCGGGTCGCAGCAGATTGAGCGAGATTTCTGCGTTGAGCGCCCATTGTTGACGGGCGCACTCCTCGCGCACGAGTTCTTCCAGGCCGGAAAGAATTTCGGTGTGACGCGCGAGTCCGCTGCCGCGCGCCGCCTGCGCAATCGCTATCTGGGCATGGATCAGGCGGAACAGATCGTTTGCCAGACGATCGACGCCCGTAACCTTGCCGTAATGGGCGAGATACATGGCCTCCGGGTTGTAGGCGAGCATGCGGGCGATGGACTCCATCATCGCGATGGGGTTGAACTGTGGAGGCGAGGAGGACGGAAAGACAAACGAGCGTTTGCTGACATCGAATTCGCGGTACGACATCCCGAAGGCATCGCCGGCGAAAAAGGCTCTCGCGCTCTCGTCCCAGACCACGATATGGTGTCGGGTATGGCCGGGCGCATCGAGCAGCTTGAGTACGCGATTGCCGAGGGGCAGTTCCATGCCGTCACGGGAAGGAATGATGTGTTCTTCGTCCACCGGCGTCAGGCGACCATACAGACGGAAGGATTGCTCCAGTCCGAAAGCCTTGATGGCCTTTTCCCAGAGCCGCGCTGGATGCGCCAGGTGGCTCACGGCGCTCGGATGAATGACTGCCCGTGCGCGCGGCAGGGCGCACATCAGGCTGCCCACGCCTCCGGCATGATCGAGATGCAGGTGGGTGGGGATCACCCATTCAACGGCTTCGGGGACGATGTCCAGGCAGGCAAGCGCGGAAAGAATGTGCGGAACCGACGAGTTGCTGCCAGTATCAATAATGGCTACCCGTCCGTGGTCGACAACGAAATGAACGGCGGCTACCCTTGATTGCCCGCTGTAACCCGAGTCAACGATATAAATTCCGTTGGACTGGCGAACAACGTTTTGCATGAGTTTCCCTCTCTGCAGGATTATTTTTTGCGACTATACGCATGTCAAGATTCGATAGTATCAGAACATGACAGCGGAAACCACAGTGTTGTCACGTTACTCCGCTGTTTGCATTCGTTAGAGGGCTTTTTTCACACATGGCTTAATGTTGATACGGACGCTCGGGCGGGACGAAATTTCTGGTTGAACGCCTGCCGGGTTTCAGGTTGTCCGGTGGTCGCGAACGCACATGACATGGGCGCAGGAGGGGGCGGCAAAGGCTGTCTGTGTCACGGATTTGATCCATGTCTTGCCAAACAGGCATGTGTTCTGTCAAAATCAAAAACTTTCCTTGCTCCACCGGAATTCGCATACCGGGGGGCTTTATCAACCCACAAGGAGACCTGATGCGACACTACGAAATTGTGTTCATCGTGCACCCGGATCAATCCGAACAGGTGCCTGCGATGATCGAACGTTACAAGGGCATTGTCACCGCCCGCGGCGGCCAGATTCACCGGCTCGAAGACTGGGGACGCCGGCAACTGGCCTACGAGATCCAGAAGGTGCACAAAGCCCACTACGTGCTCATGAACATCGAGTGCGACTTCGAGGCGCTCGGCGAACTCGAACACGCATTCAAATACAACGATGCCGTGCTGCGCCACCTCGTCATCAAGATGAAGAAGCCTGTCACCGCGCCCTCGCCGATGATGAAGGAAGAGAAGTCGCGCTCTCTTGCGCCCGTAGCGGACGGCGACGTTGATGCTGACGTTGACGCCGACGGTGAAGCTGCTTCTACCGAAGCGCTCGAGTCGGTCCCGGTCTGAGGTGTGTGTAGGAAGAGTGGCCAATGAACTGCGGCTGGTGGCGCGTATCGCGGAGGTTTCGGCCCTGCGGCGCACTCCGGCAGGCATCCCGGTCGTGTCCTGTGTGCTGGCGCATGAGTCCCGGCAAATCGAGGCAGGCATCGAACGCGAGGTGAAGCTGGAACTCCCGGCGGTAGGCATTGGCGAACTGGCGCAGACGTTGTCCGTCGCGGCCCCCGGCGCAAAGGTTTCAGTGACGGGGTTCATGGCAGCCAAAAGCGCCCGCAGCCGCTCTCCGGTATTGCACCTGAACATCATCGAATTCATGGAAGGAATCTGAAAATGGCTTTCAAGTCCAACAAGTTCAACAAGAAAAAAGAAGACCGCACTGGTCGCGGTCTTTTCAAGCGTCGCAAGTTCTGCCGTTTCACGGTGGAAAAGATCGAAGAGGTCGATTACAAGGATGTCGACATCCTGAAAGACTTCATCACTGAGAACGCCAAAATCATGCCGGCGCGCATCACCGGAACCAAGGCTGGCTATCAGCGCCAGTTGTCGGTCGCCGTCAAGCGCGCCCGCTTCCTGGCGCTTCTGCCTTACACCGATCTGCACCAATAAGGAGAGCGGACATGCAAATCATTCTGCTCGAAAAAGTAGGCAAGCTCGGTTCCCTGGGCGACATCGTCAAGGTCAAGGACGGCTACGCCCGTAATTACCTGATTCCGCAAGGATTCGCCAAACGCGCCACGGCGGCCAACAAGGCTGAATTCGAAGCGCGCCGCGTTGAACTGGAACGCGCCCAGGCCGATAAGCTGACCTCTGCACAGGCATTGGGCGCGAAGCTCGATGGGCTGATGATCCAGATCGCCCGCAAGGCAAGCATGGATGGACGTCTCTTCGGTTCGGTGAGCAACATCGACATTGCCGACGCGCTGGCCGCGCAGGGCTTCGAGATCGAGCGCTCGGCGATTCGCATGCCGGATGGTCACCTGAAGCAGGTTGGCGACACGAAGATCGAGATTGCGCTGCACGCCGATGTCGTCGTGCCGATCACTATCTCGGTGCTTGGCGAGTCGTAAGACACGGACGGAAATAACCACCCCGCCCTTCGGGCACCCCTCCAAGGAGGGGAATTGTCGACCTACCAAGTTTGGGAAGCTATTCCCCTCCTTGGAGGGGTGGCGCGAAGCGCCGGGGTGGTCAAAGGCGGCTAAATATGGCGACATCGAAGCGTAGCGCCTCGTCGCACGACCCCCAACTGGCAGCGATCAAACTGCCGCCGCATTCGCTCGAAGCCGAACAATCGCTGATCGGGGGGCTGCTGCTCGACAATACCGCCTGGGAGCGCATTGCCGATCTCGTTGTCGGGGAAGATTTCTACCGCGATGACCACCGCCGCATCTATCAGCACATCACAAAGCTGCTCGACGCCGGCAAACCTGCCGACGTGGTCACGGTATTCGAATCGCTGGAGAAAAGCGGCGAGGCGGAACAGGCGGGCGGGCTTGTCTATCTGGCGGAAATCGCCAACAACACCCCTTCGGCGGCCAACATTCGCCGCTACGCAGAGATCGTCCACGAACGCGCAATTCTGCGCAAACTCGTTGCCGTAGGCGATGAAATTGCAGCAAGCGCGCTCGCCCCGTCCGGCAAGGATGCCAAGATCCTGCTCGACGAAGCCGAGGCGCGCGTGTTCGAAATCGCCGAAGCGGGCGCACGGCACGGCGCCGGATTCCAATCCATCCAACCCCTTCTCAAGCAGGTCGTCGACCGCGTGCAGGAGCTCTACGACCGCGACGATCCTTCGGAGGTCATCGGCGTTCCCACCGGGTTTGTCGATCTCGACGAAAAGACTTCCGGATTGCATCCTTCCGACATGCTGATCATCGCGGGCCGTCCGGCGATGGGTAAAACCAGTTTTGCGCTCAACATCGCCGAACACGTTGCGGTGGAAAAACGCCTGCCGGTTGCGATTTTCTCGATGGAAATGCCTGGAAACCAGTTGGCGACCCGCTTCATTTCCTCGGTGGGCCGGATCGACATGCAGAAAATTCGCAATGGCCGCCTGAACGACGACGACTGGCGGCGGCTGACGATGGCAATGGGCAAGCTCTATGAAGCGCCGATTTACATCGACGAGACGCCGGGCCTCAACCCCATCGACTTGCGCGCGCGGGCGCGAAGGCTTGCCCGCCAGTGTGGTCGCCTCGGCCTGATCGTGATCGACTATCTGCAACTGATGAACGGCACGCGCGACGCCGACAACCGCGCCACCGAACTCTCGGAAATTTCCCGCTCGGTCAAGGCGCTCGCCAAGGAACTGAATGTGCCGATCCTTGCCCTGTCGCAGTTGAACCGCAGCCTGGAACAGCGTCCCAACAAGCGTCCGGTGATGTCGGACCTGCGCGAATCGGGCGCAATCGAACAGGATGCGGACATCATCATGTTCATCTACCGGGATGAAGTCTACAACCCCGACTCCCAGGACAAGGGCACGGCGGAAGTCATCATCGGCAAGCACCGTAACGGCCCGACCGGCATGGTACGCATGACCTTTCTGGGCGAATACACGCGCTTCGAGAACTTTGCCGGTGGCGGTTTCCACTACGCCGAATGACGGGGACGGCATGCAAATCAGAAAGCTGATGTTGGTTGTGATCTGTGCGTCGACTGTGTCGGCCCTGGCGGAAGAACATCATGAGCACGCCCATGAGCATACGGAGGGCGGCGTCTCTTCCTTGAAACCGGAGGCGCTGTTGATCCTCCAAGGGGTGGTCAAGGATCGCAAGAAAGTGGAAGAGCGCCACATCGGCGGTTTCGTGAGCGCCGACCACGGCGGACACGGGCACAATGACGAAAAGCGCGGTTTTACCCTCGACCACACCGAACTCATGCTCGCGGTCGGCATCGACCCGTACTGGCGAGGACAAGCGACGGTAGCCCTGTTCGGCGGCAAGCTGGAACTGGAAGAAGCCTGGCTTCAGAGCGCGGCGCTGGGCTTCGGAACCGGAGTCAAGGCGGGGCGTTTCCGGTCGGGCGTCGGCTATCTGAACGAACAACACCCGCACCAATGGGATTTTTACGAACAGCCCCTGATGTACAAGGCGCTGTTCGGCGGACACGGTTATACGCAGGACGGCGTGCAACTGAAATGGCTTGCGCCGCTCAAGGGCCACGTCGAACTGGGCGCGGAGATTGCACGGGGGAATAATTTCCCCGGTGACGATCACAACGCCTCCGGCGTCAACAGTCATGCGCTGTTCGCCCATGTCGGCGGCGACATCGGCGTATCGAACAACTGGCGTATCGGGCTTTCATGGCTGCGCACCCGCGCGAAAGAGCGCGAGAGCCAATTCGAGACGGATCACGGCGAAGCGCCGGGCGCATTCAATGGGCGCAGCCGGGTCTGGATAGCCGATTTCGTTTACAAGTGGTTTCCCGACGGCAAACCCGGGCGGCGCAACTTCAAGTTTCAGGCCGAATACTTCCGCCGCGCGGAAAACGGAAATCTGGCGGTGGAGGACAGCGGCAACATGTATGACAGCGTATTTCACACGAGGCAGTCGGGTTACTACCTTGCGGGCGTTTATCAATTCACGCCCCATTGGCGGGCCGGGCTGCGCTTCGATCGTTTGAGCAGCGGGCGCCAATCGCTTGGCGACAACCCGGCGGACATCGAAATCGTTCGCTACCGCCCGCGCCGGGTTTCGGCAATGACCGACTACAGTTGGAGCGAATCTTCCCGGCTGCGCCTGCAATGGTCGCGCGACCGCGCCATGCCGGGCGTGACCGACAATCAGGTGACGCTGCAATTCATCATGAGCCTGGGCAGCCACGGCGCGCACAGGCACGATCATGACTGAACACGTCTCGAACGCAGTCCTCGCCATGGATGGCAAGGTGAGTGAGACCTGCTGCTATGGAGCCGTATCGGGGCGACTCCAGGGCGTTCCGAGGCTGTTTTTTCTTTTTTTCGTTTTTCCACAAAAGAGGGGTTGACGTTTCCGGGCGGGGCTGTAGAATCTCGCCTCTTTCGCCCCCCAGCAAAAGCAGGACCGAAGCAGTACCGCCAGGGGCAAAGTTCTTTAACAAGTTGGACAACCGAAAAGTGTGGGTGCTCGGTTTTTGAGCGCGGTCTGTCGCAAGGCAGATTGAAGTTGCAAAAAAGTTGAGTACTCAAAGTCAGTGATTTTGAGTGCTGTATGGATTGAACTCAAGAGTTTGATCCTGGCTCAGATTGAACGCTGGCGGCATGCCTTACACATGCAAGTCGAACGGGGT
>Ga0209628_10000539_pt1 | contig 23344 bp, 15 predicted proteins | sample TergutCu122P4_FD_187285 | JGI IMG/M metagenome (GOLD analysis project Ga0209628, IMG submission 187285) | Cubitermes ugandensis P4 segment gut microbial communities from Kakamega Forest, Kenya - Cu122 P4 (SPAdes) (version 2) | ecosystem: Host-associated > Arthropoda: Insects > Digestive system...
CCAGAAGGCATCAACACCCTCCGCATCGAAGACGGCTTTCTGCGCTCCGTCGGTTTGGGTGCGGACTTGACTCGGCCGCTATCTTGGGTGTGCGACGAGGCTGGCATTTACTACGACGCCTCCCGCCCCTCGCAGCTAGAAAAAATCCTGGCCGATACCGAATTCGACGCAGCCCTGTTGGCCCGCGCCGCAGCCCTGCGCAGCCGCATCCTGCAAGCCGAGCTCACCAAATACAACGCCGACACGGCAAGCTGGCAGCGCCCGGCGGCAGCAAAACGCGTGATCCTCGTGCCCGGGCAGGTGGAGCAAGACGCCTCCGTCCGCTACGGCGCACCCACCATCCGCACCAACCTGGAACTGCTGCGCAACGTGCGCGCCGCCAACCCCGGCGCCTACATCGTCTACAAGCCGCACCCGGACGTCACCGCCGGCCTGCGCAAAGCCGGGCAAACCGAACACCGCGCCCAAGAATTTTGCGACGAGACCGTTGCCGGCGTAGACATGGCCCGCCTGCTGGACTGCGTGGACGAAGTGCACACCCTCACCTCCCTAACCGGCTTCGAGGCCCTGCTGCGCGGCCTGCCCGTAACCTGCCACGGCCAACCCTTTTATGCCGGCTGGGGGCTCACCACCGACATAACCCCCATCGCCCGGCGCAAGCGCCGCCTCAACCTGGACGCACTGGTCGCGGCCAGCCTGATTCTTTACCCAGTTTATGTCAGTCGCGATACAGGTTGTTACACTACACCAGAACAAGCCGTAGCCGAGTTGCTGGACTGGCGCCGTGCCGGCCCGTCCGTGCTGCCTTTGTGGCGGCGTGGGTTGCGGGTTTTGTTCCGGTTGCGCCAGCCTGTCATCGAGAAAAGCAGGGCCGGTCAGGCACCTACGGCCGAAAATATCTGAAAGCCGTCCCATGCTTAATATAAATATAACTTGTTGCTTTGGATTGGCCCCTCTTCATTACTGGCAGAGGTTTCCAACAGCCACCCAAAGCATGTCAAAAGCAGTATTAATCAAGACATAAAAAGCCAAAACACATGAGCAAGATCGCTATCATTGGTCACCCGGCATCAGGCTACCAGGAGGTGGAAGCCCTGTTGCACCAGTACGGAATGGGCCAAGCACAGCCCTCGCGCCGTGATGGGCTGTCTCCGCTCCAAATCACCGCTACGCTATGCCAAGCGCACAATGCTCCGCCGCTGGATGCCGTGGCGGACGAAGAAGAAATCCGCCAAATTGACGCCGGCGCCATCTGGCACGGCCTGGCCCTGGATTTGATGCTGGGCAACCTGAACCAGCCCTTGTGGGGCTGGGCCGACCCGCAAGCCATCTACACGCTCGACTATTGGAGCGGGCTGGATCCCCAGATGCGCTTCGTCCTGGTCTACGACGAGCCGCATCGCGTCCTGATGGAAGCCGCCCGTGCCGAAGGGCACCACCCGTCTATCGATTCGCTGCGCCGCCAGCTCGACAACTGGGTCGCCTACAACGGCGTCCTGCTGCGCTTTTACCTGCGCCATCCTGGGCGCTGCCTGCTCATCCACGCGCGGCAAACCCAGCAAACTGCCGGCAATTGTCTGCGGCAACTGCAAAACCTGCTGGACACACCGCTGGCCCTCCCCGCCGAGGAGCAAAACCCGGCGCAACCCCTCCTCGAAAATACCGAGCAGCCTGGCGCGGCCGCCTCCAGCGCCGTAAGCACCGTACTCTCGCAGCTCACCCAGGCGGAGCACCTCAAGCTCGAAGACCTGTCCGCCGCCGCCAATGCAAGCGCCACCGAGCGCTACCTGGCCGACGGCGTGCTGGCCGACTATCCAAAGGCGCTGCAGTTGTATGCCGAATTGCAATCCGCCGCCAGCCTGCCGCTGGACAAAACCGCTCGCGCCGCCGCCAGCGCGGCCTTGGCCTGGGAAACTTGGGTGCGGCAACGCGCCTTTGTCTTTGACCTGCTATCCAGCATCCATGCCCAGTACCGCGCCGCCAACGACGCACTGACAGCGGCACACCAGCAAGTCGAAAACAAAACCACCGCATTGGCCGATCTGCACCGGCAAATCGAATACAAGCAGGCGGAAAGCCGTCAGGAAAATCAACGGCTGCTGACCCAGTTGCAGCAAGCTCAACTCAAGCTGGAAGCAGAGCACAAGCAAGCCCAAGACAAAGCCGCGGCGCTGGCCGACTTGCAGCGGCAAATTGAACACCAGCAGGCCGAAGGCAGCCAGGAAAATAAACTGCTGCTGTCCCAATTGTTCCAAGTTCAGGAAGAGCTGGAGCGCAACCACCTGGAAAACCAGCGCCTCAAAGATGCCGGACAGCGCGCCGCCAACGATGCGCAGGCAGCACTCAAACAAGCCCAAGACAAAGCCGCCGCACTGGCCGCCGCGCAAAAGCAAGTCGCAGACAAAGATACCGCGCTAGCCACAGCACGCAAACAAGCCGAAGATAAAGCTGCGGCGCTGGCGGCAGCGCAAAAGCAAGCCCAAGACAAAGCCGCTGCGCTGGCCGCCGCGCAAAAGCAAGTCGCGGATAAAGATACCGCGCTGGCCACAGTACACCAGCAAATCCAAGATAAAGCTGCGGCGCTGGCAGCAGCGCAAAAGCAAGCCCAAGATAAAGCCGCCGCGCTGGCTGCGGCGCAAAAGCAAGTCGCGGACAAAGATGCCGCGCTGGCCACAGCACGCAAACAAGCCGAAGATAAAGCTGCGGCGCTAGCCACAGCACAAAAGCAAGCCCAAGACAAAGCCGCCGCGCTGGCCGACTTGCAGCGGCAAAGCGAACACAAGCAAGCTGAAAGCAGTCAAGAAAATGAACTGCTGCTGTCCCAATTGTTCCAAGTCCAGGAAGAGCTGGAACGCCACCACCTGGAAAACCAGCGCCTCAAAGATGCCGGGCAGCGCGCCGCCAACGATGCGCAGGCAGCACTCAAGCAAGCCCAAGACAAAGCCACCGCACTGGCCGCCGCACAAAAGCAAGTCGCGGACAAAGATGCCGCGCTGGCGGCAGTACGCAAACAAGCCGAAGATAAAGCTGCCGCGCTGGCCGACTTGCAGCGGCAAATCGACCGCAAACAAGCTGCAAGCCGCCAAGAGAACCAACTGCTGCTCTCCCAACTGCACCAAGTCCAGAAAGAACTGGAACGCTACGGCCAGGAGAATCAGCGGCTCAAAAATCCTCCCAAACCGCCAGGCCCGCTGGGCGCCGCCGCTCGCGTCAAAGAACAGCTCACCTATCGCCTGGGCGCGGTCATGGTCAGCCACAACACCCTGGGCGGCTGGCTCACCCTGCCTTGGGCCTTGGCAGCCGAAACGCGGGCCTTCCGCAAAGAGCACCGGGCGCGCGGCCCTGTCAAACAGCCGCCCATCCATACCTATCTCGATGCGGCCGAAGCTGAGCGTGTAAAACAGCATTTGTCTTACCGCCTGGGCAGCGTGCTTATCCAGCACGCAAAATCGCCGCCCCGATGGTTCACCCTGCCCTTTGCCTTGCGGCGTGAAGTGCGCGAATTCCGGCGCACGCGTAAGACTGCCTCCAAATGAGCCAGCCTGAAGTACCCCGCCTACCCATGCCAACCTGGCTGGACGTGCTGCGCGCCGTTCTGCCCGTGCGCGGCGTGTTGCTGGTGGGGGCCGGCATGGGCAACGGGCCGTGGGTGCAATGGCTGAAAGACCGGCGCATAAGCCCCGTGCATCTGGTTGAAGGCGACCAGCGGCAGTATCAGCATCTGACCAGCAGCCTTCCGCGCATCGACGGCTGGACATCGTGGCGCGACGTCGCCGCCGCCAACACGGACCCGGTCACTTTCTACCACGCCAGCAATCCGGCCGAAAGCGGCCTGGTCCAGCCCGAGGCCCTGCGCGAATTCTGGCCCCACCTGGACACCGAACACAGCGCCATGGCGGACGCCGCCATAACGCTCGATGGCCTTGATGCGGTAACCGATTCCGCCATCAACTGGCTGATTCTGGATTGCCTGCCGGCAGCGGACCTGCTGCAAGGCGGCAGGCAATTGCTAACCAAGGTTGACGTAGCGCTGGTGCGCGTGGTGCTGGGCCAAGGTAACACCTTGGAAACAGCGCGCCATGACGCGGTCGATAGCGTGCTGCGCGCCGCCGGCTTGACTTGCTGCCACGTGCAAGCGGAACGCAACCCGGCACTGGCGCACGCGCTGTATGTGCGAGACACCAGCCACCAAGCGCGTACCGCGCAAGAGCAGATGCGGCAGGCCCATGACTTGCTGAAACAAGAAAAACAAACCCTGGAAAAATGTAGCCAAGAGCTCGAACGTGCAAAAGCTGTGCTGGAGCAGGAACGGCAGGCAGCAGCAAAACATCAGGAAACCACTGCCGAACTGACAGCAAATCAGGACCAGGAAACACAGCTGTTGCGGCAGGCGAATGATCTGCTGGAGCAGAAAAATCATACCTTGGAAGAACGCAACCATGAGCTTCAACGTGTGCAAGCTTTGCTGGAGCAGGAAAGACAGGCAGCTGCAAAACATCAGAAGACCACCGCCGAACTGATAGCAAACCAAGGACAGGAAATACAACGGCTACGGCAGGCTAATGATCTGCTGGAGCAGGAAAATCAGACCTTGGAAGAACGCAGCCAGGAACTTGAACGTGTGCAAGCTTTGCTGGAGCAGGAAATGCAGGCAGCGGCCATGCATCAAAAAAAAGCTGCGGAACTGACTGTAAACCAAAGCCAGGAAATGCAGCGGCTACGGCAGGTTAATGATCTGTTGGAGCAAAAAAGTCAGGCTTTGGAAGAGCGCAGCCACGAACTTGAATATGTGAAAGTTTTACTCAAACAGGAAAAACAGGCTCTGGAAGAATGCGGCCAGGAGCTTGAACGTGCGCAAGCTTTGCTGGAGCAGGAAAGACAGGCAGCTGCCAAGCATCAGGAACAAGCTGCGGAACTGGCTGTAAGCCAAGGTCAGGAAATGCAGCAGCTGCGGCAGGCTCATGCTCTGTTGGAACAAAAAAATCAGACCCTGGAAGAGCACAGTCAGGGGCTTGAGCGTGTAAAAGCTTTGCTGGAACAAGACAAGCAGGCGTTAATTGAGCAATGGCGGAATATCGAGATATTGAACGCAGAAAATATAAGCCGCGTGAGTGAAATAGCTTCCGAAGCAAAAACGCAGAATGCTCAGATTGAGAAAGCGGTTCAAAACCTGAAACAACAAGTAGATACCGGGCTGAAGAATGCGGTCAAACAAATAGAATCCTATATCGGTATTGAATCATATTTGGCCCATGGCAACTTGGCGCTGCCCATGCATGGCTGGCCAGTGAGCGCTGATTTTGCGTTGTGCCTGATCGGGTTGATAGAGACACGTCATTACGACCTGATCATCGAGTTCGGCAGCGGCACATCAACGGTTTTGATGGCTAGAGTCATGGCCAAGATGATGAAGCAGCGCCAGCCGATGAAACGGCTTGCTGGACAAGAAACCATCAGCTACGAGGAAACCCCCGGTGCTCCACGCTCTCCTGTCTCCCATCAGAACCGAAGCACCCTAATCGAACCGTGGCCGCTTATTCTGAGTTTCGAGCACAACCGAAAGTTCTACGACGAGACGCTGAACCGGTTGCATCAGGAAAGGCTGGAAAAGTTCGTTGAATTGTCTCATTCGCCGCTCCGGGACTATGTTTCAGCCAGTGGCGATCATTTCCTCTATTACGCCTGCGAGGAAAAGTTCGCCATCTTGGCAAAGCAATTGGTCGGGCGGCGTGCCCGCATCCTTGTGGTGGTGGATGGCCCGCCCGGTACGACCAACCATCATGCACGCTACCCAGCCATGCCTATCATCCTCCAGCATCTGGCTGAGCACCAGTTGGATGTTCTACTGGATGACTACAGTCGTAAGGAAGAAAAGGAAATTGTGGATCGTTGGGTTGAACTTCTGGATCAGCGGTCCTTGAAGTATGAAAAACAGAATTTGGCCTTCGAAAAAGGAGCCTACCTGTTGTTGGTTGGATAATTTTATGGAGCGCAAAATGTTGTACTCGAAGGAGTATGCTGGTATCACTCTGTGCCTGGCAACGCAGGGTTGTGAGATCCAGAATGATGGCAGCACTAAGCATTGCCTGTTTGCCTTATGCATTACCGGCAAAGAAACCAACTTAGACTGTTTTCATTATATTATTTGATGACTGACCTGAAAGCTTTTGCAGGAAATGGAAACCATGAACAAATTTGATGAATGCACCCAAAAATATGAGAAATTACCGTATATGAATAGGGCTCGCGCCCTATATATGCGAGACTTCATAAAGAGAAGTGACATATCCAATATTTTAGAAATTGGATTTTTCCATGGTAAAAGCAGCGCATATTTTGCAGCCATTTTGGAAGATCAAGGCAGTGGTCACTTGACAACTATTGACATGAATAATGCAAAGAATCGCAATCCAAATATTTTCGATGTTATTCAATCACTAAACCTTAGTCACCGTGTCACGCCACTCTTTGCTCAAAGAAGCCATACTTGGGAGCTCGCCAAACTCATCCAAATGAATCCGCGCCCACAATTTGACTTTTGCTATTTTGATGGAGGTCACACTTGGGACGTAACAGGTTTCGGCTTTTTGTTAGTAGACATGTTACTCAAGCCGGGCGCATGGATAGCATTTGATGATATGGATTGGACAATTTCTAAGTCTATTATTCATAACCTAGATATCAGACCGAAGCTAGAGGAAACTTATAAAAATTACTCGTTAGATGAGAAAGAAAGTACTGGGGTAAGGATGGTTTATGAGTTGATTGGACCGCACTTGAATTATACAAATTTCTTTGAAGAAAAGAAATTTGGATGGGGTTTTGCTCAAAAGCAGAAATAACCATGATGAATTTTTTGTCTGTCGATATTGCATGCAGCTCTCTTGCGGCGGCTGCTACTCGTCTTTTTGAACAGGGAAGCTATACAGACGTATGGCTTATCTACGAATTGTTACAGCAATGGGAGCCTCAATTCGAGAATAAAATTCAATCTATACGTAAAGCATTAAATAGCCACCAATTAGAGGAAATTGACAGGCTCGCATCTAGACCAAAAAATTTAGCTACTGAATTACAAAAGCGGCTCAGAATCGCACACGCTATAAGTGTATTCGGCGATAAAGGTCTAGTTGATAACGCATTTTTCAAGATAGCAGCTGAAAAAATTCCGGCAGAAATTTTTTTAGCTCGCGCTAATGCGATTGCGGCAGCAGCTAAGCAGGGGTGGAGGAAGGAATGGTTAGCATGCGTCAATAAATATCTTGAAACATTTGATTTGGCTCCGCTCAGGCTGCGTGAAGAACACTTAAAAACAAATACTCTACTATACTCCAACTTGGAAGCATCAAGTCTACAACCAGTGGATGGACCTTTAGTTTCTATATATATGGGGTGTTTTAATTCTGCAGCTACCGTTGAGTTAGCGATTCGGTCTCTGCAAACTCAATCATATCAAAATTTTGAGCTGTTAATTTTTGACGATTGCAGCTCGGATGAAACTGCAAATATCGTGCGGCGCATGGCATTGCATGATTCTCGTATCAAATTCACACAGAATAACTACAACCAGGGAACCTATCCCAGTCGTAATCAGGCTCTGCAGCAAGCCAGAGGAGAATTCTTTACTGTTCATGATTCTGATGATTTCGCACTGCCTCATAGGTTGGCATTAGCCGTACAGCATCTGCAGGATAATCCTGACCATATCGGCGTGGTTGAACATTGGTTACGATTGGATGAGAAATCCCGTTTCGTATTCAGAAGCGGGTGGGGTGGTGTATATAGCCATATCGCTGTAGCAACACTCACAATACGTAGAGCGCATGCTCTTAATAGTGTTGGCTATTGGGATTCAGTAAGATTTGGAGCGGATACGGAATACTTTGAACGACTAAAGATTGTGCATGGCGAGAAAAATGTACCTGTGATCTCTGTGCCAGCCGCTTTAGCCCTTTCCCACCCTGCAAGTTTAACCAATCACCCTGTACACGGGCTCACAGCTTTAGGCACCTGGACTCCTGTACGCAGTGAATATGCTCGCGCCTGGAAAAAATGGCATGCGAGCGTCAATATGAATTCATCTGAAAAGAAATCTCTTTATATGCCCTTTCCATTAGCGAAACGTTTATTCGATGTTCCAGATGCGCTTTTATCTGCGCCAGTGATGCCTATTACTTCTGCTACAAATACTGGTAAGACAGATCATCCCGAGAAGTCAATGACACCTATGGCTAACGGCAATGCTTTTTGGAAGAAAGGCAGCTTAGATGACGCCCTCCGAGAGTATAAAAGAGTTTTGCAAAATTCTCCACTTTTTCCACAAGCATGTTTTAATATCAAGATAATTGAGCGATCATTGCGGCATGGTCAGAGCATAAGCTTCGAAAAAATGCCTGTCAATACTCGCACTCGACCTCCGTCTCTATCCACACGAGACAGCCTGCCGGAGCGACCATCGCTGTCGATTGTTATGCCGGTATACAATGTTGCTCCTTATTTGGATACGGCCATTGTGTCCGTGCTCAACCAGCACTGCGTTGACTTCGAGCTCATTATTGTCAATGATGCATCAACTGATGCAAGCCGTAGGATCATCGACATGCATGCCAGCCAAGATGCCCGCATTCGTGCGGTACATCTTGAGAATAATACTCTAGGTGGAGCCGGCATTCCGAGTAATATCGGCATGCGAATGGCCCAAGGTGAATATATTGGATTTGTCGATAGCGATGATTGGGTTGCTGGTAATGCCTTTGCTCATATGCTTGCGTTAGCGCGCGAACACGATGCGGATGTGGTAATAGGCGACTTTTGTACCTTTTCTGAAGACGACCGTACTGTTTCCTCGGCTTATGATAAGACTGCATATGATGGGCCATTAAATCGGCTGGTAAATATCTCCGCAACTCCTCGTCTGCTACGCCTTTCTCCCGTGCCATGGCGGAAAATTTATAAACATTCTTTTATACGAAAGCATAATATTTTCTATCCTGAGGGCGATTATTTTTATGAGGACAATCCACTCCACTGGTTCGTTCTTACTCAAGCCAAACGTGTGATCATGACATCCGAGTGTGTCAGCTACCATCGCATGGGGCGTGAGGGGCAAACTATGTCGTCGAATGCATATAAGCTTTCAGCGATAACCTCTCATATCAATTCCATATGGAACTTCGTGCGCACTAGCGCTTCGCTTCTAGTTGACAGCAAAGTTGTCACGACAGAATTATGGCATTTCTGGCATAAGGCGGATTGGGCTTTGAAGCGTCAATCACAGAAATGCGCTGGTGCCTTGATTAAGAAGCGATTGAGTCAGCTCGCAGAGCGTATTCATAGGCTGGGCCCGCCTTCGGCCGACCTAGCTGAGGAGTTGCATAAAAAATATTTAATGTATGGCAAGGCATACTCCAACATAGACTTGACTATCGTTATTCCAGCATACAACGTGGCTGACCTGATTGGAGAAACGATTGAGTCTGTATTAAAAATAAAAGATATCCAGTATAACGTTCTGATCATTGATGATGGCTCTACCGACACGACGCTGGAACTTTTACGTTCCTACGAGAAGAAATATGCAAATGTTCATGTTTTCCAACAGGGAAATCGTGGAGCTGGGCGTGCACGCAACGCGCTAATTCCTCTGTGTACCGGCACCTATACGTATTTTCTTGATGCGGATGACATTATTGATGCACAATCACTCGCTCATGCTGTTAAACAGGCTATTGCAAACAAAGAAGATCTTTTGTTTTTCAAGTATCGCATCAGCTTTGTGGACGAAGACAAATCACGTGGCATGTTCGATAGTGATACGAAGCAGTGGGTGACACTCGTACCGGAGCAGAATGCGGCTACTGCCCGCAGAATATTTTCTTCACTCATTAATTATCCTTGGAACCGGATTATTCGCACCGAGTTGCTACACGATGCGAATATTTTTTTCGGCCCCACGATCGTTCATAACGATATTCCCTATCACTGGCTGAGCATCCTTGCAGCAAAAAAAATAGGGTACTCTAATGTTGAAGTTTGTTCACACAAAAAATTCTCGCAACGAGTACAAATTACAAACATTTTGGGCGCACACCGAATGGGCATTTTTGAGGCATTGAGGTATACACAAGAAAGGATGATTCAATATCCAGAATTTGCTGAAATCCACAAAAATTGGAAAGAATTTTCTATCAATTTATTGAATTGGGCAAAAAATCGCATCCCAGAAGAAATGCATGAACAATTTGAGAAGTGCCGTAATAAGTTTATATTCAATCTTCCTGACAAAAACAATGAATATAGACCTTTAGAATTGGGGGCGCCCACTCCCGCAAGACTAAGCAAAACCAATTCAACTGTAATCGAAACTCTAGAGGCGGTCGAAAATGTATGATTTTCTCATAGTCGGATCTGGCATGTTCGGATCGACTTTTGCACGCTTGGCTACTGATGATGGCAAGACTTGCCTCGTCATAGATAAAAGAAATCACATAGCTGGAAATTGCTATACCCGCAAACAAGATGGAATTCATATTCATGAATATGGACCGCATATTTTTCATTGTAATGATGAAAGGACATGGGAATTCGTTAATCGTTTTACTAGATTCAATAATTTTAGAAATCAACCTATCTCTGTATCGGGTGGAAAAATCTACTCTTTGCCTTTCAATATGTATACTTTCAACCACATGTGGGGAGTAATAACGCCTGAAGAGGCGATGCGAATCATAAATTCGCAAAAACTTGATCTTCATGGAAGAGAACCCAGAAACCTGGAAGAGCAGGCGCTCTCACAAGTTGGAACAGATATCTATGAAAAACTAATTCGCGGATACACTATAAAGCAATGGAAACGTGATCCAAAGGATTTGCCTTCATCGATTATTAAGCGCCTCCCAATTCGGCTAACTTGGGATAATAATTATTTTAATGACCGATATCAAGGCATCCCGGAAAATGGCTATACCGCAATGTTTGAGAGAATGCTCGATGGTGTTGATCTGCAACTTGACGCAGACTATCTGACCGACAAAGATCTATGGAATAAAAAAGCAAAAACAGTCGTCTTCACGGGAAGAATAGACGATTACTTTGGTAGAATTTTTGGCGAGTTAGAGTATCGAACACTTGATTTCGAAACTTGGATAGAGCCTAGAGATAATTATCAGGGAAACGCTGTCGTGAACTATGCTGATTTGGATGTGCCATGGACGCGTATTATTGAACACAAGTATTTTACTCCTGGGAACAATAGCTCAAGAACGGTCATTACCAAGGAACTGCCAGGAGACTGGGCCAGCGAAAAAATACCTTATTATCCAATTGCTGACGACTTGAATAATGAGCGATTTCTAAATTATCGCAAATTGGCAGAGCAAGAGCATGGCGTCATATTTGGTGGAAGACTGGCGGAATATAAATATTATGACATGCACCAAGTTATAGGATCTGCATTCTCATGTTATAAAACAAGGAATATCTGATATGAATGGCTTTATATTGTTGATCTCGAATGGAACGACACTAGAAAATCCATCTACCGATGGATTGACTGTTCAGAATCTGAATTTTCGCCCTAGATAGTCAACAAGGAGAAACCATGTACAAGCCTCATGGCAACAAAATTCAAGCAAATTGCATTGATGCAGCTGAGATTCTTAAGGAATCCGGATTCCGTTGCCGGAAAAATGTATGGCGACTTATTAAAAATAGCTAGCAATCTTAATTTTACTCCTTTGGGCGATAATATTAGATGGCTTCAAATGGAGCTTATCGCGCAGGAAATCGAGCGCAAAGAAATTCACGGAGCAACTGCAGAGCTGGACGTTTATCGTGGTGGCTTTACAAAATTTATATCGAAAGCTTTCAAAAATAGAAGATATTATTTTCTTGATACGCCCGAAGGTTTTGCTGAGCACCAAATTATTTCAGATGGGAGAAATTTTGGCGCGCTAGGGCATGATTTTAGAAATACGTCTGTTTCTGCAGTCATGGATGCAGTTGACAAATCAAGTGGATGCGAATTAATTGTAAAGAAAGGGTCTTTCCCAAGTACTGCCGCTGATGTCGACGACGTTTTTGTGTTTGTCTCCCTAGATGCTGATCTTTATGAACTCACCATTGACTGCCTCAGGTATTTTTATCAGCGGATGGCTGTCGGCAGATATACTATGATTCATCATCTAATGGTAGATCGATACAAAGGTTGCAGAAAAGCAGTTTATGAATTCTGTGATTCAATGAAAATCTCATCTCTTCCAATTCCTGATACAATTTGCAGTACTCTTATCCTGAAATATTGATGCGGGAGATTATCATGCACCGATTCATTCCTGCAATTCGATATGCTCACTGGCTGCTGCTTATATATGCATGCATGATGAATTTTTCTTGGGCCGGAGCATTAAGTTTATATCCAAATCAGGTAGACAGGTTACGCCAACTACTAGCAGAAAACAGTGGAGCCGCAAGGTACTACGCTGAGATACGTAGAACTGCAGATGCCACTTTGAATGATATGCCAAATCCAGTTACTGTTATCATTTCTGAAGGAAAACTAGCTTCCGATCCTGCAAAAATTAAATCAAACATCGCAACCCGGGATTTCAAAAAGATCTTGGCTTTGTCTTGGGCATGGCTAATTAGCAAAGATGATAAATATATCGTCAAAGGAAAAGAATTTATTCTGGCCTGGAGCGATTTCAACATGTCTGACGGAAATCCAATTAATGAAACAACGCTTGAGCCACTAATTATTGCATACGATATTTTCCGCCCTCAATTCTCACAAGGAGATAGAGAGAAATTAGATAATTGGTTGACCAATAGAGCGATTGTTCTTTGGAATGATAAAAGAGGCCGCACTGGAAATTGGCAAAGTCATCGGATAAAAATGATTGGCTTGATAGCAACAGTAACCGAAGATAATAAATTGTGGAAGCTTGCTGATGCAGGCTTCAAGGAACAGATTGATCATAACTTTTTTCCAGATGGAGTAAGCAAAGATTTTAATCTGAGAGACGCCATGCATTACCATTTATACAGCGTCTTACCCTTGTTGACCCTTGCATGTGTTGCACGCCAACGTCATTCTGATTGGTATGTTTATCAGGCACCATCCGGCGCATCCCTGAAGCGTGCTGTTATATTTATTGAGCCATATGCATTCGGGGTGAAGAAACATCTGGAGTTTGTACACTCTACCGCAAAATTCGACAAAGTTCGCGCGGACGCCGGAGAAAAAGAATATTCACCACACATCTGGAATCCTTGCGCAGCTACACAAGTATTCGCCGAAGCTACCTGTGTTGATCCAGATGCGAAACGAATTGCTGCAGAGCTGAAATGTAACAGGACACATAAAAATGATTTCGTTAGCTGGCAGAGCGTCGTGAATTCAATAAAATATGGGATCGAAGGCAATACTCAAAATTAATTATAAAAGTAGTCTTATCGCGGTGTAATCAAGTGACTCATCTGAAGGAAGTGTAAATGCCAAATAGCCTATCAGAGCTATTAGCCCTAGAAGCATCCGGGCGCCGTCACGAGGCGCTTGATCTGATCCGGAAGAACAGATCAGAAATAGCAAAAAATTTTCCAACTGCAAGATTAAATATCGAATTGTTAGAAGCGCGACTGAGAGTTCGCTTAGGCATTACACAGAAAGATAATTCTGAGGCTACACCATCCTTGCCTCACGCTGCGCCGCCCCCCTCTAAGAAGAACAATTCGTGGTCGGCCATCATTACAATGTGGAAGCGACATGACTATTTGCAAGAACAGTTATCGGCAATACGAGGGCAAAGTATTTCGCCGGAAGAAATTATTATTATATTGAATGAAGATTATATATCAGAATCCAAGGTTCGTGAAATTGGCGGCAAGGATATCTTGATCATTCGAAGTGACATCAATTCACTTTATTCAAGATGGGCAATCGCCTATATCGCCAAAGGGGAATATGTCTGCGTATTCGATGACGATGTGATTCCAGGGGAGTACTGGATCGCCAATGCGATTCGGGCCTGCTCTGATTACAATGCCTTGGTGGGGCCGAGCGGGAGGATTTATAATTCGAAAGGCAAGAACGGATATTTTAAGCTGGTCGAACCGGTTGCTGCTCCGGAGGACGAGGATACCCTGGCTTGCGCAGAGACCGACGTGTACTGTGATTGGGTCTGCAATTCCTATCTTTTCAAGCGGGAATGGGTTGGGCATGCCCTTGGCAGTATTCGCCATAAAGATTCTTTCAAAACCTTTGACGATATTCAACTGGCAGCCTCCCTCTTTTTAGGCGCCGGCATTCGCTGCGTCACGCCGATGCAGCCTTTGTTTGATGCTCGCCTGCATGGCTCGCTGAAAAAAGAGTATGGCAATGATACCCATGCCATATGGAAGACACGTTCAGATAACCATTTCGCAGAGCGAAAAAATTATATTGAATGGTTGATTGCAAACGGCTATGTGCCGGTTCAAATGCGCGATGAGCTGTTCCGTTTTCACCTGATTGTTCCATTTGGCGAGCGTGCCTATTTGGAGCGCTGCCTTTTATCCATAAAAGGGCAGCGATATCAGAATATTACTTGTACTTTGATAGATGATTGCCATGACGGCGGTGATTCCATGGATATGCTGCGCCGTTTGGTGTTGCACGATACCCGATTCAGGTATATAAAAACCAAGGAAAAATCTTATCCTTTACGCGCACGCGAAATGGCCACGGATATGCTGGCGGCCAATCTTGCGGATGTTGTGGTGCATGTGGATGGAGATGACTGGCTGCCGTACCCCGATGTGCTGACGCGGTTGAACCGCATATACCGTAAGGGCGGTGTACTGGCCACCTACGGAAATACTGTGGGCCTGGAAGATTATGGGGATAATAATTTTAGTGGATACGTGCATTATAAGATGTCCAGAAGATGGAATGCGGCACAAAAAGACAACAATGCAAAAATTTTTCCCTTCAGGAAGATCGAAGAATCCGAGCTTGCCGATGGCTGGCAAGATGCGCCGTGGTGCGGAATGCATTTGCGGACTTTTCAGTTCTCCAAATGGATAGGTTTGAACCGGAAGACGTTTCGTGACCGAGATGGCCGCTATCTCCGGGTGTGTACGGATGCCGCTATTTTGATACCTCTTTTGGAGTCCTGCCAGTTCCAATCGATAGTTTTTGTGCCAGAGTTGGGCTATGTTTATCAAAACGCCATGAATACCATCCATGCCAAAAATGAGATTACTCCACAAGAAAAGCAGCAGGCGCTTGCGGCCGTTAGCGGCGCCGCTATGGCGCCTAATCATCAGGCAGTGTCAGATGCTTTGATAAACGGCGTGCAGCCGGTCATGACTATGGATGCAACCGTGTTGCAGGACATGCTGGGGCCAGCCGATAAATATAATGCCCGCTCTGGGTTGTTGCACGGCAAAAAACGAGGCAGTATAGTCACGATCGTTACGCCAAATTATATTGCCGATGCCATCGTGTGTTTGATCAGCTATCTCTGCAATGTGGATGATCCTTGCCGGGCCTATGTTTTTGTTGCAACCGATAACAAGTTTGAATTATCCACCTGCGCCGATCTGCTGAAAGGTAGCGAGCTAACCATGCTTGACCCGACGACCTTGCAGCACACGGGAGCGCAGTCGCGCAGGTTGATTGAAAAATATAAAATTAATTCCGATCAATACCGGTGGGCAATGAAGCCGGTTGTATTGCTGGAATTGCTCAAAAGGGGCGAGGATGCCGCGCTGTTTCTGGACCCCGATACCTATACGGTTTCGGATATAACAGACGTGCACCGGCGCTGTACCCAGCATCCGATTTCTGTTTTTCCTCATTTTCGCGATCCAGATAGTGATTATCTGCGCGGTGTTTTATACAAGGATGGGTTTTTCAATGGCGGGATGCTGGCCGCTACGCCGGATGGAATTCCGCATTTGAACCGGCTGTTCGAACGCTGTCTGCATGAGATGGCGAAGGATCCTGCGCGCAACCGGTGGGATGACCAGAAATATTTTGATATTTTTACACTCGAGGTTGAAGGGCTACATGTCAATTTTGACAGGGGAATTGACTACAACCCCTGGAATTATGAGCGAGTTGAGGGCCTGGTGGCACCGTCACAACGTTCGATTTTGTTGGGCTCCGGTTATTTTGCGCGGCACTGGCACGTTGCGACGATGCTGGTCAAGCATTCGATTGAGCTGTCGCAAAAAAAATATGCGGTCTACCGGCCGCTGGTTGCGATTTATTTCTTGTCATTGTTGTATGTCATGGTTTTGGTGCTGGCGCGAATTGCAGAAAATGGCTCCAGGAGTGAAGACAAATCCTTGCATTTGGTGCAGCGTTACGAGGGCATTGAAAAAAATCTGAATAGCTTGTTGGCGCCGGTTCAAGTGGAGCCACTGAGAGGCTTGCTGGAGATGGCTTTGCAAGCGGACAAGCGCGGCATGCAAACTTTTCTTGATCGATGGACGGATTCGATTCTCAAGTCAATTTGTTATGACAATTTTGATTTGCTTGCTCGGATCTTGAAAAATATTTTCCCTGATCAAGATGCCGTCTCGGATATAGGACAGCGCTTGCGTAAGCAGGATTTGCGCTATGCCACTGATAAGGTGGTTGCGTCGCCCGAGATGACTCGTACCGAGGTGCAGGAGTGGTTTGCCGGGAGCGATGGTAGCTTGATCCAAAAGCGGCTTGAAATACTGCGAGCCAGCAATAGCAGCTATTGATCATTCGTAAAGCAAGGAGCCAACCCGGTTTAAATCATTGGAAATTTCTACAGTCCGGACAGGCTGGTTGATGGTAAAATTGATATCCTGAATTCGTGACCCCGATAAGAGAGAATTTCATCCGCAAAATGAAGAATTTCAACTCGGGTGACGCGGATTTGGGACGAATGATTTTGCTAGCAGGTTATTTTTATGACACGATCAGTCATCCAGAATATCTTTAAGTCAATCAGTATATGATAAATATGAATGATAGCGTATTGGTGACAGGAGGAGCCGGGTTCATCGGCAGTCACGCTTGCGTGGCACTGGCGCGGGCAGGTTACCGCCCGGTGATTCTCGACAACCTGGTCAACAGCGATGCGCGCGTGATGGAGCGGCTGCATCGCATCATCGGCGCCCCTCCACTTTTGATCAAGGGGGATGTGCGCGACCGTGCGCTCGTGGGCCGTGTCTTGCGCGATGAGCGCATTACCGCAGTGCTGCATTTTGCCGGTCTCAAGGCGGTGGGAGACTCGGTGGCGGATCCGCTCAGCTATTACGATAACAATGTGCACGGATCGCTGACGGTGGCGGCAGCCATGCGCGAAGCGGGCGTGCGGACGCTGGTTTTTTCATCTTCAGCGACGGTTTACGGCGATCCGGACCGCTCGCCTATTCCTGAGGGCGCGCCCAAACGGCCTGCCAATCCCTACGGCCGTTCCAAGCTGATGGTCGAAGAGGCGCTGACCGATTTGCAGCAGTCGGAGCCGGGCTGGCGCATCGCGCTTTTGCGTTACTTCAACCCGGTCGGCGCACATGAAAGCGGGCTGATAGGCGAGCATCCTTTTGGCACGCCCAACAACCTGATGCCTTTCGTTTGCCAAGTGGCGGTGGGGCGGCGCGAATACTTGACGGTGTACGGCGGCGACTACCCAACTCTTGACGGTACTGGCGTGCGCGACTACATTCACGTGATGGATTTGGCGGAGGGCCACGTGGCAGCGCTGCGGCACATACAAAAGCAACCGGGTCTATTGGCTATCAACCTCGGCACGGGTGGCGGCGCCTCGGTGCTTGAAGTAATCCGCGCTTTCGAACACGCCAGCGGCCGCCGCATCAACTACCAGATTGGCCCACGCCGGCCTGGGGATGTGCCGGCTTACTGGGCTGACCCGGCACTTGCTCAAGCCACACTGGGTTGGGCCGCGCGGCGTTCGCTGGATCAGATGTGCGCTGATGCCTGGCGCTGGCAACAGGCCAATCCCAAAGGTTATGAACCCGGAAACCACAGTTAGAGCGGTTTCGAGATACTTTACTGTGGCGAACTCCAACCCAGCACGGCCTAAGCTCCTTCCCCTTCTAGGGAAGGGCTTTCGGCGCTTGCATTTGAACTAAAACCGCTCTAGAGCCTGCTTATCTTTACATCGAGAAAAAAATGAAAATTGCCATCGCGGGTACCGGCTACGTAGGATTGTCCAACGCTATCCTGCTGGCGCAGCACAACGAAGTGGTTGCCCTGGATATCGTTGCCGAAAAAGTGGCCATGCTCAATCGCCGGGAATCGCCGATCGACGATACCGAGATACGGGATTTTTTGTGTAACAAGCCGCTAAATTTCAGAGCCACGCTGGACAAGGCCGAAGCTTATGCTGACGCCAGTTTTGTCATCATTGCCACGCCTACTGATTACAACCCTGAGTCCAATTACTTCAATACCAGTTCTATTGAAGATGTTATCAGCGATGTAAAGAAGATCAATCCGCAAGCGGTCATGGTCATCAAGTCCACCATTCCGGTGGGCTATACCGAGCGAACCCGCAGGGAGCTGGAAACTGAAAATTTGGTTTTCTCACCAGAGTTCCTACGTGAAGGCAAGGCGCTGTATGACAACCTACACCCGTCTCGCATCGTGGTGGGCGAGCATTCTGAACGAGCGCGGGTTTTTGCCGGTTTGCTTCAGCAGGGAGCCATCAAGAAGAATATTCCTACGCTGTTTGCCAATAGTACTGAAGCCGAGGCGATCAAGCTTTTTGCCAATACCTATCTGGCCATGCGTGTGGCTTACTTCAATGAGCTGGATACCTACGCGGCCCAGCATGGGCTGGACACGCGTGCCATCATCGAGGGAGTGTGCCTCGACCCGCGTATCGGCGGGCACTACAACAACCCGAGCTTTGGCTACGGCGGCTATTGTTTGCCCAAGGATACAAAACAACTGTTGGCCAATTACCGCGATGTTCCTCAAAACCTGATTCATGCAATTGTGGCATCCAACAGTACGCGCAAGGATTTTGTCGCCACCAGCATTCTGGAGCGGAACCCGAAAGTGGTGGGCATTTATCGCCTGGTGATGAAGGCGGGGTCGGACAATTTCCGCGCCTCCAGCATTCAGGGCGTGATGAAGCGCCTCAAGGCCAAGGGCGTTGAGGTGATTGTGTATGAGCCGGCCTTGGCTGAGGCTACCTTCTTCAATTCGGAGGTGGTGAATGATCTGCTGGATTTCAAGCAGCGCGCGGATGTGATCGTGGCCAACCGCAAAGCCGATGATTTGCTGGACGTGGCGGACAAGGTGTATACGCGCGATCTGTTTGGCGGGGATGCTTGAGAACGTGCTTACGATCCCTGCGCGGGCGTGCGGGCGCGGACTTGGGCGGGCTGCGGTTTGCGCCTTGCAGCCCATCCCAATCCGCATCCCGCACACCTCGCGCCGAGATCGCAAACACGTTCTAAACTGCCCCATATTGAAAGGAAAGAACCGATGAAACAATGTAATATTTGCGATAGTTTTGTGTTTGCCGATTTTGCCAACCGCATAGGCGTCCAATGCGCGACCTGCAAATCTCTGGAGCGGCATCGTTTGGTTCGTTGGGCATTGGAGCAATTGGGATATACGACGGATGCCGCAAGTCGCAAACGTGCCCTGCACTTGTCTCCGGAAGCCTCAACACATCGCTATATGACCCGGCTTTTTGATGTCGGATACGTGTGCGCTGACCCAAAACCTGAAGACTACCCACACGCTGAATGCTTGAAGCTGACGCTGCCCGAGGGGTTTGATATATTCCCAGACGGGTACTTTAATTTGATCGTGCATAATCATGTGCTGGAACATATTCGCGGCGATTATCGCGACCATTTATTTGCTTTTTCCCGTTTGCTGGCCAGTGGCGGGCATATGGTATTTACGGTACCCATCGCAGTAGCTGAGACCACGGTTCAAGGCGGAGAGTTACTAAAATCCGACGAGGAGAGAAAACGCCTGTTTGGACAGGCGGATCATTACAAAATCTTTGGCCGAGATCTGCTTGATTGGTCTCTAGACGGGTATGGCACATTTGAATCTATAAATATCCCGAAAGAAGTCAGGGATGATCTAAAAGCATCGCCCGATCAGGTGTTTGTATACTCGAAATTCTGAAGGTAACACTCAATAGTGGCGAACCGCATGACCAGTGATCCGATGGATGTGGCGGACAGTGTGTATACGCGCGATCTGTTTGGCGGCGCTGCATGATGCGCGCGTGGATCAGGGGGCTGGGATCAAGGCGAAGGCGGGCCGAGGATGCGTTGTGGGTCTGCTACCAGCGGGGTTTGCACATTTCGGTATCCTCCGCCGAGCCGCACGGAGCATTGGGTAGTCGATGGTATTTCGCCAAGACGGTGGCCGCCGCCGCCTGCGGTGATGAGCAAGCAGCACGCCAATATTTGTCCTTGTTTCTCAAGACGCCTGGGGCAAATGCGCACCGGGCTAACCTGGTTCGGGCCTTGGCTGGCTATCTGCCGGGTGTGGCATTGGGGCTGCTTGATCGTAAGACTTATCTGCCTCATGGCTGGCGGGTGGCGCTGTTATTGCGTAACGGGCAGGTGGAGCAGGCGCGCCAGTATTTGAGCGCATTGCCCGCCAAGGCGTTTAACACCTCGGCGGAACTGGCATTGTTGAAGGCCAATGCGTTCGGAGGCTCGCCTTCGGAATTGTTACGAGTTGTTAACGGCTTTCTTGGCTGGTATGGTCTGCCGAGCGTGCGCTTGCGCGATGCGGCATATGCGCCGTCGCCGGTTAATTTGGTTGCGGGTGACTCGTCGGATACGGTGGATGGGCCTTTGGTGTCGGTGCTGATGACGACGTTCCGGACCGGCGCGCGCGCGGTAACCGCAGTGCGCTCAGTGCTGGCGCAGCGCTATCGCAATTTTGAATTAATCGTGCTCGACGATGCCAGTGATGACGGCACGCCCGAGTTAATGTGTGATTTGGCGCGCGAGGATGAGCGAATTCGGTTCGTGCCACTGCCGCGCAACGTGGGAACTTATGCCGCAAAGCTGATCGGCTTGAGGCTGGCACGGGGTGAGTTTGTGACTTGTCACGATTCCGACGATTGGTCGCATCCTGACAAGCTGTTGCACCAGGTGGCGCCGCTGATGAAGGATGCGCGCTTGGTGGCGACGGTGTCTTATTGGGTGCGGATGCAGGATGATGGCCTGTTTTATGCCCGCCAGGTGTATCCGTTGATGCGGATGAATTTGTCGTCGCTGCTGTTCCGGCGCGAGCGGGTGCTGCGCGAGGCTGGCGCGTGGGACAGTGTGCGCACCGGCGCTGACAGCGAGTTCTGGGCGCGTTTACGTTTGGTGTTTGGGAATGAGGCGTGCGAGCGGGTGCGGCTTCCCTTGAGCTTTGGCAGCCATCGGAGCGATTCCCTAATGACCAGGCAGGCTACCGGTTACGCCAAAGAGACGGGGGCGTCGCCGTCCCGTATCGCATACGGGGAGGCATGGTCGCGTTGGCATGACGAGGTTATTGCGGCAGGCCGCAAGCCGTTTCTGCCGGCGGAAATTCAGGCAGCGCTTGAGGCGCGGCCATTTCCTGTTGCGGATGACCAAGGCGTGTCTGCTGATGATGTGCAAACCTGTTTGCGCGAGTTGGGGTTTGCGCTGTCTGGATCAGGGCGTGTTGACCCTCACCCATCAACTGGGACGCACCAGCCAGCTAAAAACTTCGTCATTCTCCCATAGGCGGAAATCCATCGGCGCGCGGAACAAGCACGGTGGACTGAGAATGCGTTCCTGGATTCACGCCTTCGCGGGAACGACGCAGTTTTGAATTAAAAATGGAATCACTCAAATAGAAAGACCCATATATCTGGCTGCTACTTCGCAAATACACTCTGAATCTTGAATACAAATCCATATCGATTTTTATTTTTTCTGAAGCAACCCAGAAATCGTCAAGCCCACCTTTGAAAGTCAATCCATAAAAATCATAGAAGGCATCGCCACAAACCTTTACCGGAATGCCTTTCTGAATGGCTGAAAGACCAACCGTACTGTTGATGACGACAACCCCGCGGACAGCAGCAAGCAACGTGGGCAGGTGCTGGTCGTGGATGTAGAGCACCCGGCTCCCAATTCCCAAATCCATCGCATTCTTTCGAATGACTTTGCGATAATCTGTGTAGGCCCGATCCATCGGATGGTGCTTTATGACAAGAAGTGTTGAATGAGGCGCATGCGACGCAAAAGACTGCATCACCTCAGATATAAATCCTGTAATCGATGAATATTTCGAGTGCGCGCTTACCTGCGCATCATTGTGAACCTGCAATGGAACCAGGAAGTATTGCTTGCTCATGGATTTTGCAAGCCAGTCTTGTTTTCCACGCTCAAGGAATTTATAGAGGCCTTTCCGAAAGAAAGAACGAATCCACGGGAAGCTCTCAAGTGCGGTGAGGGGGCGATGGTGCTGATAGTTCGGGAACATCGGCCTGAGCAGGTGCGCGGCCGCATAATATAGAACTGCCCATGCGGCCATGTGCCAGTAGGTCTTTTTGAGCGGCGGCGGCTCTGGCAAGGAATCTGCTGCAGGCAGATCCACGTAAAATTGGCTGGACTGCGGAATAGAGGAGTATCCATTCACGCCATAGCGCTCGCATGTAATGTAGTCGGGCCGCAAATACCCTTCCTCGAACACCCTCAGATCCATGCCGCGCTCTCTGGCCAGTGCATGAATGCCTTCATGCACAGGGCGGCAATCGCCAAAAAGCATGATGGTGTCAATATCGTGTTGTTTGCAGAAAGCACGCACGAATTCAGGAATGTCTTTCATGGTGCCACGGTAGCTTGCGCCACGGGCAAAAAAAAGTAGATCGCCTCCGTTGAAGTTTATTTTATAAACGGTGGCGCCTGATTTTTCAAGCCATTTGGCCAATTGCTTGAAAAAAGGGCCTACCGGGCCTTGCAAAAGCAAGACACGCTTACCTTTAAAATTCTTATCCAGAAGCCGTTCTTCAAACATGGTTTAGTTTTATCAGGCTATGGACAACTACTGCGGCTACAGCCGCACTTTGCAGTCCCCCTCGAATTCGGGCACTTAGCGATCTATTCCATTTTGCATTCAAGATGGCAAGCAGGGGCTGCCAGCCGGTCGCCCCTATCTCTCAAGCCGGCATTCCCGCGCAGGCGCATAGGCGTTAACTTGAAGCACATTCGCTGTTTTGCTCCCTCTCCCACGTGTGGGAGAGGGCCGGCCGCAGGCCGGGGGGCGCCTGTTTTGCACCGCCGCTTGCGGATGCGCCCTGCCGGCCTACGGCCGGCCCCTCTCCCCTGCCCCTCTCCCGTAAACGGGAGAGGGAAAAAC